>Ga0302185_10002746_pt1 | contig 11298 bp, 12 predicted proteins | sample II_Bog_E1_1_FD_200231 | JGI IMG/M metagenome (GOLD analysis project Ga0302185, IMG submission 200231) | Peat permafrost microbial communities from Stordalen Mire near Abisko, Sweden - II_Bog_E1_2 | ecosystem: Environmental > Terrestrial > Soil > Wetlands > Peat | place: Sweden: Abisko... | reverse complement strand
CCCTGCCTGGGCAGGGGATTTTTTTATAGTAATTTTTATAACCTAATTATCCATTAATAATTACTTCTCTCTTTTCACTACAGTCCCCAGCAATGTTAGCCTTATAGTAGCCGATTGCGGATCAATAACATTCACCAGTTTCAATTGTTTCAGCTGCGCAATAAGCGGCATCAAATGTTCTCTCGATAAGCCCAGTTCATGAGCTATCTCCCCGGTATTTATCAGCGGTCTGGGATGCACCGCCCGCGTGCTTATTTCCTTAATTTTTCTGAATACTTCGTTTTCTGTTGCCATTATCTTTTCTGAACGCTCCCTATGCTTGCCTCATACTGAGAAACAAAATCGAGGTTCTTCTATTTTTTATTTTTCACTTAAATAACTCCTCTGCTCAACTTGTTCAGCAGCGTCACATAAGCATGTTTTGCACCATCAGGCAAAGCCTGGATGATCTCTGGCTGAATGTGCGGATATGATTTCATATCCTTCCACTCTATATTACCATCCCACTTTTTTTGAAGTTCAGGAGACGTTTGTTTCATTATTCTTAAAAACGAAGAATGAAATTTGCTTTGCAACTCAGGAGTTATGGTCATGATCAGATTTGTGTAGGCTGAAATATTAGTATACTGTAACGTAAGGTAGTTTGATGAAGGTAACCATTTTAAACGGTTTTATCAATTATTCTTTATTTATTATGGCGTTTACTGTAATAGTTTTAACGCCTGCCTCCTTGTAGTATCACAGATATAGCCTAATTTGTCACTCGCAAAACATCCGCAATGCAGTCATACGAAATACTCACATTTATCATTTGCCTGGCCGCTGTATTTGCATACATCAATTTCCGCTTTATCCGGCTCGAGCCCACCATAGGTATCATGATCCTGTCCCTGGCTGCATCGGTGATACTCGCAATTTTCGGCCACTTTTTCCCGGCTCGGTCTGCTCCGCTCATTAATTTCATAGCATCTGTCAATTTTCACAGTCTCCTGATGAACGGTATGCTCAGTTTTCTGCTGTTTGCCGGTTCTATTCATGTTGATGCCGTCAACCTCCGCAAAGAGCGCTTGCCGGTCATAGCCCTGTCCTCCTTTGGCATACTTATTTCCACATTTCTTATCGGCACATTACTATTTTACGTTTTTCAGGCTTTCCACATGGGCATAGGCTATATTTATTGCCTGCTATTCGCAGCCCTCATCTCCCCTACCGACCCTATTGCCGCACTGGCAATCCTAAAGCGCTCCGGCCTCCCCGTTTCCCTCGAAACTAAGATCGCAGGCGAATCTTTATTCAACGATGGCGTTGCTGTAGTCATCTTCCTTACCATTCTCGAAGTCGCCCAAACCGGCCTCGACAAACTATCCTTTATTGACATCTTCGTACTCTTCATCCGCGAAACCGGCGGCGGACTGCTTTTCGGACTCCTATTGGGCCGTCTTGGCTATTATATCATGCGCTCTATCGACAAGTATGAGATCGAGGTCATGGTCACCGTTGCCATTGTTATGGGCGGCTATCTTATAGCTAATATGCTTCACATTTCCGGCCCCTTGGCCATGGTCGTTGCAGGAATTGTCATTGGCAACAAAGCAAGGAAACTCGCTGTTTCAAAGATCACTAAAGATTATCTCGACAAGTTTTGGGAGCTCATTGACGAAATGCTGAACGCCATCCTATTCATGCTCATTGGGTTCGAAATGCTGGCCATACACATAGATGGTCCGCTGTTTGCCATTAGCCTTATTGCCATTGCTATCACACTCTTTTCCCGCTGGGTCTCCGTTGCCATACCTGTCACTTTTCTTCGCAGCCGGGCGCGCTTTGTAAAAAATGCTATCGCCATACTTACCTGGGGCGGCCTTCGTGGCGGTCTGTCTGTGGCACTCGCGCTATCCCTTCCCACCAATATGTTTCGCGATCAGTTCGTAGCAATAACATACATTATCGTTGTCTTTTCTATCATCGTCCAGGGTCTCACAATCGGCACACTCTACCGCAAACTGGATGCCAAAAGCCATAGTTAATCAAAAAACATGCTGCCGTTTCCATTTTCTGCACAAATATTTGGAGGTCTCAATTATTAATTAGACATTTGCCTAATTATTTAATCATCTAACTAATGGATAGTATCTTCAAAGCCCTGAATGACAATACGCGTAGGGAGATTCTAAAGCTGCTTAAACAAAAAGATATGACTGCCGGGGAAATTGCTGACGCATTCAATATTTCTAAACCCAGCATCTCACATCATCTCGAAATTCTCAGGAACGCAGACCTCGTCTCCAGCGAAAAACAAGGGCAATTCGTAATGTATTCTATCAACACTACCATGCTGGATGATATACTTGGTTTCATTATAAAACTCAAAAAATAAAAGCAGATGAAAAACTTTGAGATCAAAAAAGAAATTTGGATTTGGGTAATGATGGCATTACCACTTTTATACCTTGCCCATGTATGGCCCACGCTCCCCGAAATGGTGCCCACCCACTTTGGTATGGATGGCCAGCCAAACGACTGGAGCCACCGCAGCTCCCTGATTTTTATTATTGCAGGTATGCTGGTTGGTATATACCTCATGCTCACGTTCATTCCCGCCATCGATCCTAAACGAAAGATCGAATCTATGGGCAATAAATATTTCCTGTTCAAATTATTTCTCATGGTGTTCATCACTATTCTCAGCTTTTTCTGCATCCAGATGTCCGCCTCAAAAAATGCCGGCGTGCCGGGAATGGTCAATATGGTCTTTGTGCTTGTTGGTGGTATGTTTGTGTTCCTGGGCAATTATATGCAATCCATAAAACCCAACTACTTCATTGGCATCCGCACCCCATGGACCCTCGAGAACGAAACCGTCTGGCGCAAAACACACCAGCTGGGTGGCAAACTTTATTTTGCCGCAGGGTTGCTGGTAATGATATTACCCTTCGTCTTAAAAAAACACTATCAATATATCTATCTGGCCGTCATCTTCTCCGCATCTATTATCCCTGTTGTATACTCATTCATAATATTCAAACGACAAAAGGCAAGTAGCAAAGACATTCCGGAATAGTAAACCAGTTACTTCCTATGCAACATGTTTTTAAAACCAACTAACAATGAAAATAATTATCGCTTTTCTCGCCACAGCAATTTTGTCTGTTAACACTTATGCCCAATATTCCTTTAAAGGCTCATGGGAAGGAAAATTAAATATTGGCAAAGAGCTTCGTATCACCATACATATCAAAGACACAGGCGATCACAAATTTTTCGGCACAATGGATAGCCCCGATCAGTTTTCTTATGATATGCCTTGCGATACTGTTGTAATAAATAAAGACTCTGTAAAAATTTTAGTCTTAAATGGCAAAGCTGAGTACCAGGGCAAGCTCACCGATTCAACTTCTATAGTGGGCATTTTTAAACAAAACAATGCGAAATTACCATTGAACCTCACTAAAACATATCATCCTGTCACCCCAAACAGGCCTCAAACACCCAAACCCCCATTTCCTTACAAGGCAGAAGATATCACGTACTTCAATGCTGACGCCAGTATACAATACGGCGCCACCATTACCATCCCAAACGGCAAAGGGCCTTTCCCTGCTATACTCCTGATTACAGGCTCTGGCCAGCAAAATCGTGATGAAGAGATTTTCGCCCACAAACCATTTGCTGTTATTGCCGACTACCTGACAAAAAAGGGATACATAGTTTTGCGCGTAGATGATCGTGGCATAGGCAAATCTACCGGCGATTTTAAATCCTCAACAACGGAAGACTTTATGAATGATGCCAAAGTAAGCCTCAACTATCTCCGGTCGCGCAAGGAGGTCGATAAGCAAAAAGTCGGTTTGCTGGGGCACAGCGAAGGTGGGATGATCGCACCTATGATAGCTGCCACCGATAAAAATATCAACTTCATTATTTTACTCGCAGGCCCCGGCGTTAAGATCAGGCAATTAATGGAAGAACAGAATGTTGCCGTGCTGGAAAAATCCAGCGTTAGCAAGGCCGCTATCGACAGTTACCTGGTGCTATATAGGGAGATAATTGAAAGCGCAATTAATGCAGGTGGCGATGCGCAACTCAGTTATGCAGTTGAAAATGAAGTCAAAGATTGGGTTTCAAAAACGCCTCCGAAATTAGTTTCAGAAGCTACCCATATTTACGATGACGTTAGCCGCGATAAATACAGTAATAAAATGGTCGATGCGCTATCGTCCAAATGGTACAAATATTTCCTCGCCGCTGATCCGCAGAAATATCTCGAACAGCTATCCTGCAAAGTCCTCGCACTGAACGGGGAGAAAGATATCCAGGTCATTGCAAAAAGTAACCTCGCGGGCATAAAAAGCTCGTTGGCAAAAAGCAAATCCCCGGCTTATAATACCATCGAACTAAAAGACACCAACCACTTATTCCAAAAATGTAAAACCTGCTCCGTACAGGAATATGGCCAATTGGATGAAACCTTTTCGCCGGATGCCCTGAAAGACATTTCCGATTGGTTGAACACAAATGTGAATTAACAGGTAGACTTTAAATTTTGACATCAAACAATATGCCCCCGAACAGAATCTCTACACTAAAAAGCATAATCCCGACGGGACGACATTATTATAGCAAATCAAATTACGTAGCATACCAACTTCGAAAAGGCGGCATAAGCAGACATAAAACCTAGTCAGTAATTCAACAACAAACCCTCTCAATTACATGCCATCGGTGCTATCTTTTTGTAATCCACCTGCCTTGGCATGCCGTAGGTATGCCCCTATATTTTATATATTCTCCCTACGCAAAAATATTGCTTTTACGCTTCGGAATTCTTACGCTAACTTGCTAGGAATAACTAATACCCGGCAAACTTGGTCACAAATGGGGCATTCAAATTATTTCAAGAGCACAACCCTCATTCGATCTCATCCTCTCTTTTGAAGAGGGATGGGCAGAGTCCATTATACATTCAACATTTACTTTATAACATACCATGAAAACCCTAAAATCCTGAAAATCCCGATCAAAATCAACAGTAAAATCTTCTTCAGTTGATTTTAAATCAACTATGAATTTTCTCAAATCCTCCAAAACCCGCTACCAGATTACATCACTGCTTTAAAACACGAAAAAAATCAACATAGATCAACTGTAGATTTTAAATAAAGAAAAACAAAAATGTATAACCGAGCCACAACAACCGAACACCAAATTCCGATTGCTATAGATAACAATCCAAATTCCCAATTCCAAATTCCCAATCACCAATTCCCTATTTTCGAGTAACTTGTCTATCTAAATAATCACGGTATGAGCGCATTAAGTCAGTTTGCAGAATCCCTTATCGGGTCAGAAATAGTAAAGCTCGGCAACGAAATAAGTAAACGTGTGCAACTTGGCGAAAAAATTTACAACTACACCATTGGCGATTTTGATCCCGAAATATTTCCCATACCGGCACTGTTAGAGGAAGAGATAATAAATTGCTACAAACAAAAATATACTAACTACCCTCCCGCCGATGGGATATTAGAATTGCGCAACGCGATTTCAAAATTTATTGAGGAGCATGAATCCATTCATTACTCCCCTGCCGAGATACAGATCGCATCCGGTGGCCGCCCGCTGATCTATGCCGTATTTAAGACCATCGTAGATAGTGATGATAAAGTGATCTATGCAGTTCCATCCTGGAATAATAATCACTACACCGCAATGAATCATGGCCGGCATTGCACTATAGATGCATATCCCGAGAATAATTTCATGCCCTCTGTAGCAGATATTAAGCAGCACATTGATGGTGCTACCCTTTTATGCCTCTGCACGCCACAGAACCCCACCGGCACTACCATGTCAAAAGAAACCATGGAAGGGATTTGTGATCTTATTATCGAAGAAAATAAAAAACGGGACGGCAAGACCAAGAAGCTATACCTGATGTTCGACCAGATGTACTCGCTCCTCACCTACGATGATATTAAACACTACAACCCCGTTGCATTGCGTCCCGAAATGAAAGAGTATACCATCTTCATCGATGGTATTTCAAAATCCTTTGCCGCCACTGGTGTCCGCGTTGGTTGGGCGTTGGGGCCTACCCATGTGCTTGCTAAAATAAGGGCTCTGCTCAGTCATGTTGGCGCATGGGCGCCCATGGCAGAACAAAAAGCAACCGCCAACTTTTTAACTCAAAAACAAGCTATAGATCAATACCTCGTACATTTTAAAAATGAGTTGCAGGATCGGCTGAATGCCATTTATAAAGGCGTGATAGCAATGAAAGAAAAAGGGCTGCCGGTAGATTGTATCACACCGCAGGCAGCCATATACCTCACTATCAAAATCGACCTGGTTGGCAGATCAGGAGGAGGTAACCTTCTGGAAACACAAAAAGATGTGACCGAATATCTGTTATCTACCGCAAAGCTTGCAGTGGTGCCTTTTTACGCCTTTGGTGCAGGCAATAATTCTCCATGGTATAGATTGAGCGTGGGCACGTGTATCAAATCTGAAATACCCGAGATGCTGGCACTACTTGAAAGTGCTTTAATGAAATTAGAATAAATTGCACAACTGAATGAATATTAAAATGAAACGATTAACAACAATACTCTTCCTGCTCTGCTCACTTCATGGTTTTACACAAATAAAAAATGACCTGGAACGACAAAAATTAAAAGGCGAAATAAAATCAGTTACCGAAAAAGAATATAATGCTACCGAAGATAGCCTGATGTCAATAAGCATAAGCCACTTTAACGACACCGGGAACCAGGTAGACTTTTATACTTATTCTCCCGACAACCAATTGTCATCAAAATCTATATTTAACTATAATGACACTACCGGAAAGTTGATAGATGTAAAACGATATAAGGCAGATGGGAGCCTCAATGTAAGGACCATCCGTAAATACGACTTGAAAGGTAACCAGGTTGAGGAGAGCAATTATGACCCCCAAAATGTGCTCTTCATGACCGCTAAATCAAGGTATGACATGAAAGGCAATCAAATGGTCAAAGACTGTTTTGACGAATATGGTATACTCTATCTTAAAACCAACTTTCAGTATGATAAGAAGGAGCACGACATAGAAGAAAAGGAATACGACTCTCATCACGGTTTAAAATTCACCACCACCTATGAATATGAAAATACCGACAAAAGCGGCAACTGGCGCAAGCGGATCACTTATAAAAATGACAACCGTTACACAGTCACCATAAGAGAGTTTGAATACTATTAGTTGATTCACCGCACTTATAGTATCCCGACGCAAATAAAAACAAGAAAAAATAAATTACCCTGATGAGGTCAAAAATAATACTCCTGGTTATACTTATTTCAGTTGCAGGTCATTACACGTCTTTTGCGCAGGAAGTAAATGATCTTTTTTTGCAAAAGTTGAACGGCAAAGTAAAGTCGCTTACAGAGGTCAGCTATAAAGTAAAAAGGGTCCATGAAAAACAGGAGCAATCTTTTTATGGGAAAAGCAGCGCCACTTACAATCTTCAAGGCAACAAAACGATAGAATACGCTTATAACCCCGATGGTACATTAGATTCAAAATCGGTTTTCACATACGACAACAATGGCCAGTTGATACAAGAGGACAGCTATAATCCCGATGGTAGTACTGGATTCACAAATGTTTATAAGTACGATAAAAACGGCAATATGGTATCTGTGAATCTGTATGATGCCGGCGGCAGCCTTTTTCTCGAGACCCTATCAGAATATGATGGCAATGGCAACGAACTTACCGAAACCAATTATTCCCAGGAAGACCAACACGATAAACATAAAGACAAGAATAAGGACGTCATTTTGAATAAGACCATATGGCGATATGACTCCAAAAACAACCCGCTCGAAGAGCAGTATTATGAGGGCGATACCACCCTTACCAGGAAAACAGCATTTACATACGACAATGATAACAACAAAACCGGGCAAGATAAGTCTGAGGGTGGCATGAGGATAAAAACAACCTATAAATACGACCAGAAGCGAAACCCGGTTGAAGAAACCCAGTATGATGCCAGCGGCAGTTTAGTCCTAAAAATCGTTACTACCTATGATGACAAAGGAAACGACATCGCCGAGAACTATTATGACAAGGATAATAACTTGTTAACCAAATCAACATTTCAGATCAGTTATGATAAAAACAACAATTGGATCAGGAAAGTCCAGAGCGATAATGATAGAATTGTTATGATTACCACCCGGGAAATAATCTATTACCAGTGATTTCGTTTTTTTCTACATAAAATAGCCTGATAACAACGCTTTTTGCATTATCAATAAACATATACAAACATTGTTTTTAAAAAAAAGTCCATTAAATAAAATAATCCCTGTTCGTTATCCTAAAAAGTATATTTTTGCACCATTAAATCAAATGCATTATCTATGTCTGAAATTGCAAATCGCGTTAAGAAGATTATCGTGGACAAATTAGGTGTTGACGAATCAGAAGTAACACCTGAGGCAAGTTTTACAAATGACCTCGGCGCTGACTCATTAGACACCGTTGAGTTGATCATGGAATTCGAAAAAGAATTCAACATCTCCATTCCTGATGAACAAGCTGAAACCATCACTACAGTTGGTCAGGCTATTGCTTACCTGGAAGAACATGTAAAGTAATTTTACTAAACATTCTGTAACTGAAAATCGTTAGATGAGCTTAGCGTTAAAACGAGTTGTCGTTACGGGTCTCGGTGCCCTAACGCCATTAGGCAACGGCATACCTACTTATTGGGATGGGTTGATTAATGGCGTTTCGGGTGCGGGTTTCATTAAACAATTTGACGTAACCAAGTTCAAAACGAAATTTGCCTGCGAAGTAAAAGACTTCAATCCCGAAGATTTCTTTGAACGTAAAGAAGCCCGTAAACTAGACCGTTTCTCCCAGCTGGCACTTGTTGCTGTTGATGAAGCAGTAAAGCAAGCACGGCTTACCGAAGAAGGTATTGATCACGACCGCGTAGGCGTGATCTGGGGTTCAGGCATAGGCGGTATGATCACCTTCATTGAAGAAATGAAGAACTTTAGCGCCGGCGATGGGACACCAAGATTCAATCCGTTCTTTATTCCTAAACTGATATTGGATATTGCATCTGGGCATATTTCTATGAAATATGGCTTCCGTGGGCCTAATTTTGCAACTGTAAGTGCCTGTGCATCTTCAACTAATGCAATTATTGACGCACTCAACTATATACGTCTCGGTAAAGCAGATGCTTTCATTTGTGGTGGGTCCGAAGCCGTAGTTACTGAAGCCGGTATTGGTGGCTTCAATGCAATGAAAGCTTTGTCTGAACGCAATGACGATCCGCAAACTGCCAGCCGCCCGTTTGATCTTAACCGCGATGGTTTCGTATTAGGCGAAGGTGCAGGCGCAATAGTGGTTGAAGAGTATGAACATGCCAAACGCCGTGGTGCAACGATCATTGCAGAAGTGGCCGGTGGTGGCCTCAGCGCTGATGCTTATCATCTTACAGCTCCCCATCCGGAAGGATTGGGTGCCTATAATGTGATGAAAAGCGCCCTTGCCGATGCGGGCCTGAAGCCAGAAGATATTGACTACATCAATGTTCATGGTACTTCTACCCCACTTGGCGATATCAGTGAGATCACTGCTATCCAACGCGTATTTGGTGAACATGCTTACAACTTAAATATCAGTTCTACCAAGTCAATGACCGGTCACCTTTTAGGTGCGGCAGGAGCTATCGAAGCCATAGCAAGTATACTTGCTACTGTTCACGATATTATTCCACCCACTATAAACCATTTCACTGACGATCCTTCATTTGATCCCCGGCTGAACTTTACGTTTACCACCGCACAAAAACGTGTGGTAAATGCAGCTTTGAGTAACACTTTTGGGTTTGGTGGCCATAACGCATCAGTTATCTTCAAAAAACCATCTGATTAGTTTTGCGGCGCTTCATCAATCGCATCTTAAACTCATCTTCACCCGACAAGCAGTTGTTACTACAATTAGAACACCTGTTAGGCTTCAGCCCGAGCCATATTGCTTATTACCGTATTGCTCTTATGCACCGTTCGCGCCCCGAAGAAGTCTCGGACAATAATGAGCGGCTTGAATTTCTAGGCGATGCTATTCTGGGAGCCATAGTAGCTGAATACCTTTTTAAAAAATACCCTTACCAACCGGAAGGCTACCTGACCGAACTGCGCTCAAAAATAGTGCGCCGCGAGACAATGAATAATGTAGCGCTGCGGATGGGCCTCAATAAAATGGTGCAGTACAACCAAAATGACCGGGGCCTGAGCCGCAGCCATATTTTCGGGAATGCGCTTGAAGCTCTTATAGGCGCAGTATATCTGGACCAGGGATTTACTAAAACACGCAAATTTATCCTCAACCAAATTATCCGCTCCTACATTGATCTTGATACAATGGAAAGTACGGATACGAACTTTAAGAACCAATTACTGAGCTGGGCCCAACGCAACAACCACGTGCTTACCTTTGACACCATTGACGAAAAAATGGAGGGCACTCGAAAGCTTTTTACGGTGGGCATAGTGCTGGATGGCGAAGTTGTGGCTACAGGGACCGGCTATAATAAAAAAGAAGCCGGGCAGGTAGCTGCAAAAAATGCACTTGAAACCTTAAAGGTTTAACCATCAATTTCAAAGATCTACATTTCGGCACTGCCGGGATTATTTTAAAATAGCCTGCTTCAGTTTCCATCTGAAGGAGGTGTTCTTCATTAATATCATATACAGGGCGCGGTCTCCGCCGAAATTTCTGAAGAACCGCTCTACGCCTTCATCCATACTACCTTCAAGGTCGAATATGCTATTGCCCCGGGCTTTAGCTTCTTTTATTGTGTGCCATAAAAGCAGCGACATGGCCCGGTAACTATTGGCATCAGGGTTTTGACCGCCCATGAAATAATAACTGCGCTCTTCATCCCATACCTGCCAAACTATAGCATGTATCTTACCGCTATTATCAATTGCTGTCCATAAGGCCGCTGCATCATGGGTTATGCATGCGTCCATTATTTTCTGCATATATTCAAATGAACAATTTAGTGACTTGCCTTTTTTAGCTAGTGTGTTCTTTTGAAATTCATAGAGTTGTTTTAGGTGCAGCGGAGAATTGATGACGGTGACTTCCTTTTCCGCAGTACGGATATTCCGGCGGGTAGCATCTTTCATATTGAGAAACAGGGTTTGCTCGTCTTCGGTAAGCTCAAGCAAAAATGTTTGCTGCACTTTTGTTTCGAGACTGTGCTTCTTAAACAAACCCGCTTG
>Ga0302185_10002740_pt1 | contig 11319 bp, 8 predicted proteins | sample II_Bog_E1_1_FD_200231 | JGI IMG/M metagenome (GOLD analysis project Ga0302185, IMG submission 200231) | Peat permafrost microbial communities from Stordalen Mire near Abisko, Sweden - II_Bog_E1_2 | ecosystem: Environmental > Terrestrial > Soil > Wetlands > Peat | place: Sweden: Abisko, Stordalen... | reverse complement strand
CGGGTAACATAGCCTCTTCGGTTGCAATAAGATCGTCTATTTTTTTAGATAATGCTTTTAGTCTATTTACTCCTTCTTCAACAGATTGAATTTTCATGATTTGGTTATTTAAAATCCTCGCCATGAAACTAAGGGATCATCCGAAACGCGGCGGCAAGCTAAGCGCTCGGGCTTGGATGGATGAGTGGATATGATTAATTTTTTTTTGGACGGTATTTAAAAGCTCTTCTAAAAGCTTCATCTAATTGTTCGATACCGGATAAGAGAGGTTTTACAGGAACTTTATCGAGCTCTTTTTCTAAATCAAAGGGTTCGGAATGAATTTCAGTCAATTCTATTTTCCCATGAATTTTCTGGGATTCGTCTTGCTTTTTCACTTCTTCTACCTCTTTTTTCATGCTGCAATCAAGTCTTTGTATTTGAGACGACAAACCATATTGGCTATAACAGCTTCTATTTGTTGCTGCATACCAAAGTTACGGTTGTTAAATCTAAATACAAATTCCTGAACGTATTTGTTTAGATGTTTTGGGGTAACATGAATATAAGTGCCGTGTAGTCCTCTTTTCAAATGTGACCAAAAGTTTTCAATGCGGTTGGTTGTAATATCGCCATCGGCATAGATCCATTTCTTGTGTTCAATAGAATGCCGGGTATAAATCTTATCAACGCCACGGTAACCAGTCCAGTCATCAGTCATTAATGTTGACCCAGGTTTAATATTATAGGTAATAACACGAGGGATATTATTGAATTCCTTTTTTGATATTACCATTGCGCGAACATTACCTGTCTCACGCTCATACATGCCGAATACGGGAACTTTATCGGGATAGGCTCTCCCAGTTACTTTTTTGTATTCGATACGTTTACTATAATGGCGATTCTTGTTTTTGCCACCGACGAATGTTTCATCGATTTCAACGGTTCCTTCTAAATTATCATTAGAAGTGTTTCCGAATGCAGTTCTCAGGCGTTGGAGCATGAACCATGCTGTCCTTTGAGTAACGCCGATTGTTTTTCCTAGCTGGACACTGCTGATGCCTTTTTTATTTGTAGTGAGGAACATAGCGAGCAGCCATTTGATTGAAGGTAATTTACTTGCTTCCATAAATGAATTGGTTTTAACTGTAAATAGTGTTTTGCATTTTTTGCATTTGTACTTAATTCCGTCTTTGAATACATAGTATTTATCATGGCCACAATTTTCGTGTGGACAGGTAATAACGCCATCTTCCCAGCGAATAGCGGCGAAGTATTGATGGCATGATTTTTCATCAGGGAATCTAGCAAAGACATCAATAATTGTTTTGAAGGTTATAGAGGTAGACATAGAATAAAAGGGGTATTAAATAAAAAAATCCTTAAACTTATCGTTTAAGGATTTATACACAAACCAGAGTAGTTTGTCTTAGAATGTTAGTAAATTGCCCGGGGAAAACTGGTTGGGTTTATATATAAATGCCGCAATTGCTCCCTCTTTTGTTTTATGTTATGTGCAAGGTTAACTAATCTCTAATCAACCAATTTCTAACTTACAGTGCCAAAACTTCTTTAACGCGTTCTGCAGCTTCTTTCAGTAATATAGCTGAGAAAACTTTCAGCCCTGAATTATCTATCAGCGCTTTGGCTTCAACAGCGTTGGTGCCTTGTAAACGTACAATGATAGGAACAGGGATGTCACCAATTTCCTGGTAGGCATCAATAACACCTTGTGCAACACGGTCGCAACGAACTATACCACCGAAGATGTTGATCAAAATAGCCTTAACATGCGGATCTTTTAAAATGATGTTGAAGGCCGCTTTTACAGTTTCAGCATTGGCAGTTCCGCCTACATCTAAAAAGTTTGCAGGCTCGCCACCGGCAATTTTAATGATATCCATAGTTGCCATTGCTAAACCTGCACCATTAACCATACAGCCTACGTTACCGTCAAGCTTTACATAGTTAAGGTTTGATTTGCTGGCTTCAACTTCCATCGGGTCTTCTTCATTTGTATCGCGTAAAGCGGCAAAATCAGGGTGACGGAATAAAGCGTTATCATCCAGGTTCACTTTAGCATCAACCGCTAAAATTTTATTGTCAGATGTTTTTAATACAGGGTTTATTTCAAATTGTGATGAATCTGTAGCATCGTAAGCCTTATATAAAGCAGTGATGAATTTCACCATATCCTTAAAGGCATCGCCTGAAAGGCCAAGGTTAAAGGCAATTTTACGTGACTGGAAACCTTGTAAACCAACTTTAGGATCGATTTCTTCTTTATGAATCAGCTCGGGGGTTGAGTGTGCAACTTCTTCAATATCCATACCGCCTTCGGTTGAATACATGATGATGTTACGCCCTTTAGCACGATCAAGCAATACGCTGATATAAAATTCCTTGGTTTCGCTTTCACCAGGGTAATAAACATCCTGGGCAACTAATATTTTTCTAACTAATTTACCTTCAGGCCCGGTTTGCGGGGTAACCAGCTGCATACCTAAAATGGCATTGGCTCTTTCCCTTACCTCGTCTAAATTCTTAGCCAATTTTACACCACCGCCTTTACCGCGGCCACCTGCGTGTATTTGTGCTTTTATAACAACCCAACTTGAGTTGTACTCGTCCTTTAATTTTTTAGCCGCTTCAACAGCTTGCTCAACAGTATCAGCAACGATACCTTCCTGAACCCTAACACCGAAGCTTTTTAGAATGGCTTTACCCTGATATTCGTGAATATTCATGTTTTCGAAAGAATTTGCGGTAAAACTACGATTTTGTTTCAAAAACAATAATTAGTGGCAATATATAAGTGAATAGTTTTTACATTAATTTGAGTATTAATCTGGTTACAGGGAGGTTGGTGAGTAGTGAGCGGTGAATTGTGAGTAGTTTTTACTGGCTAACAAATACAAAAAATTTTACTAATCACTAACCTCTAATCACAAATCACTAAATTCGCCCATGCTTAAAGCGCAATCCATACATAAATCATACGGTCAGCTTGAAATACTAAAGGGGGTAGACCTGGAAGTGCAAAAGGGCGAAATTGTTACCATAGTAGGCGCATCCGGTGCCGGTAAAAGTTCGTTGCTGAATATACTGGGCACTTTAGACAGGCCCGATTCAGGTCAGTTATTTATAGCCGATCAGGAATTAAGTAAGTTAAGCAACAAACACCTGAGCCTTTTTCGCAACCTTAAAATAGGGTTCATATTTCAGTTTCACCATTTATTGGTTGAGTTTGATGCGCTGGAAAATGTGTGTATACCGGCATTCATTGCAGGGAAATCAAAATCCGAGGCCGAAAAACGCGCGACGGGGTTACTGGAATTACTGGGGCTGGGAGACAGGTTAAAACATAAGCCCAATGAATTATCAGGCGGAGAGCAGCAACGTGTTGCAGTGGCGCGTGCGCTGGTAAACAATCCGGCGCTAATATTTGCAGATGAGCCATCGGGTAACCTGGACTCAACAAACGCGCGCGAGCTGCATGAGTTGTTCCTGAAATTACGCAATGAGTTTAACCAAACTTTTGTGATCGTTACGCATAATGAAGATCTGGCAGCATTGTCTGATCGTAAGGTTTTAATGAAGGACGGCTTAATTACCCAATAGTGAACGTACTTATTACAGCGGCAAACTCGGCTGAGGCCTATCAACTTAAAAGTAAATTAAACGCGTGGAGTATTCTTTTAGGCGATTACCATGAATTGCCTGAAATAATGGTAAAATCAGGTAAGATGATAAGGCTACCCAACCCCAAATCTGTTTCATACATGCACGAGATGCTAACGCTTTGCCTGGATAAAAAAATAGATACGCTTTATGTTTTGCGGGAAGAAGAGGCGGTGCTATTGAAGGAATCGGAGCAATTGTTTACTGAGTACGGGATAAATATTGTTTATCAAACGTAGAGACGCAATATTTTGCGTCCCCTTTAAATGGTATAAGACGCAAAGTGTTGCGTCTCTACAGGAAATGAATAAATGAGACGCAAAATATTGCGTCTCTACGGAAAATACATTTTAAATGAAATATACAGACATCGACAAACGCAAAACGGCGTTCATATTTGAGCTGGATAATGTGCTTTATCCTGAAAAGGACTACTTATACCAGGTTTATTACCTATTTGCCAACCTGATTGAATATACAGAACTGCATAACGCCAAAGCCGTACTCGGCTTAATGACATCAACCTATGAGACTGAAGGCAAGGACAAGGTTTTTGATCGTGTGAAAGAAAGGTTTCATTTGGATGAAAAATACCGTGCGAGCCTTAATAATCAATTGCTGACTGCCAAGCTGCCTTTAAAGCTATTGCTATTTCAAAATATGCTTGAGCTGATGCAGGACATAGTGGTTGACCGAAAAAAACTATTTATTGTAACCAACGGAAACCCAGAACAGCAACTCAATAAAATAAAGCAAACCGAATGGCACGGACTTGAAAAGTACCTGGTATGTTATTTTGCTGATGAAACTACGCCAAAACCGGAGCCCGATATCATCCATTTAATATTAAAGGAGCACAATTTACAGCGCCGGGATATAATTATGATTGAAAATGCGGAGGATGATAGACTTTGTGCTGAGGCATGTGGTATAGATTACCTGAATGCTGAACAATTTTTATAGGCGAAGTAAGATTTAAACCTTAATTTCGTAAAAGAAACTATTCTGCCTTAGTATATGGCCCCTTGTATATGAAAAAACTGTTTTTCTTTATCATTATACTGTCTGCCGGGGTAATAGTATCCTGTAAAAAGGATAAAAATACTAAAGCTGCCACAACGCTCGATCAAATAAAAGATTCCATTTATTATTTCGAAAAAGAGGATTATTTATGGAATGATGCCATACCTTCATATTCCACATTCGATCCGCGCTCGTATACATCCGACAATGATCAGGATGCATTGAACAGTGAAATCTTCGCTATATCACAATTGAAGATCAATCCTTCAACCAATGCCCCGTATGAATATTTCGCAACCAATCCTCTGATCCCTAAATATTCATTTATTGATGATGGAACGGAAACAGCATCGCTTAATGGTACAAACGGCGATTTTGGTTTCGAGCCAGCCTATATAGCTGATGAAGATCTGCGTGTTAAATATGTATATGCTGGTTCGCCGGCTGATCTGGCCGGCATAAAACGCGGATACCAGATAACTGCCATAAATGGCAGCGCTAATTTATCATATAGCGATAATGACGATCTGAAGTTTGTTCTTAATGCAGTATATTATAGTGCGACCATTAAAATGACCTTATTAAAGCCCGATGGCTCAAGTATAAGTGTTTCATTATCTACTGCCAGCTACACGGTTAACCCTGTAATAACCTATAAGGTTTTTAATGAAGGCAGCGGGCACAAGATAGGGTATATGGTTTTTAATAGCTTTACCGCTCTTGCCAATGCGCAATCACAATTAAATACCGCCTTTGATTATTTCATAACGAACGGAATTAACGAATTGATTGTTGATTTGCGCTATAATGGCGGAGGGGCGGGTGAAACAGCCGAATACCTGGACGACCTGATCGTTCCTGCTGCAAAGAGCAATACTTTGATGTATACGCAATACTTCAACAGTAACCTGCAAGCTGATAAAGACCCATTGCTGAGTAAGAAATATAGCCTTAAGCCCGGTCAGTTTTTACCGGTGAATAATCAAACGAATTTTGTTAAAAAGTTGTCGTTAAATATCAGCAGGGTATTTTTTATTGTGACCAATGAAACTGCTTCATCAAGCGAACTCACTATTAATAACCTGCTGCCAGAACTAAATGTGTTTTTAATAGGTAGTGCAACCTATGGTAAACCGGTGGGCGAAATACCGATCCCTATAAATAAATACTACCTGTACTCACCGCAATTGTATGTAGAGAACTCTGCCAATAAAGGTGATTACTATTCGGGCATGATCCCCGGTACGGCCACATACCCCGGTAAACTGGCTGCTGATGATATCACCAAGGAATTTGGCGACTCAACAGAAATGCTGTTATCGTACGCCTTAAATTATGTTAAAAGCGGTTCATTTGCCTTAAAATTACCTCAAGGCTTATCAAAAGAAAAAACTTTCTCTGTTGAGCAATCACGGGCTGTATCTCTTGCGTTAAATAAGCATAAGTTTAAGCCAATGATTTTCAGGAAGAAGTAGGCAAAAGCTTAAAGGCAGAGTAATAGTTTTTACAGGGCTTTTAAGCTTTAAACTCTAATCCGCTAACTGTCTCAAATCCACAGGTACCACACGCGATATTCCCTGTTCAACCATGGTTACACCGTAAATAACATCGGTGCTGGCAATAGTACGTTTGTTGTGCGATACAATGATGAATTGCGAATCTTTAGAGAACTCGCGGATGATGTTGTTAAACTTATCAATATTGGTATCGTCAAGCGGTGCGTCAACCTCATCAAAAATACAGAAAGGTGCAGGCTTTAACAGGTAAAGCGAGAACAGGATAGCAGTAGCCGTCAGCGTTTTTTCACCGCCGGATAATTGGTTGATAGATAGGGGGCGTTTGCCTTTTGGTCGGGCAATAATATCAATATCAGATTCCAGCGGACGCTGCGGGTCGGTAAGGATCAGATCGCATGAATCTTCTTCATTAAACAGCGAACGGAAAACGGTAATAAAGTTATCACGCACCGTAGTAAACGCTGCCATAAATTTTTCCTTAGCCGTGTCGTCAATTTCCTGAATAGTTGCCAGCAATGATGCTTTAGCTTCCGCCAAATCCTTCTTCTGCGCCTGGATGAACTGGTAACGCTCATTCATCTCGTTATAAGCTTCAACCGCCATAGGGTTTATCGCGCCGAAATCATCCATTTGCTTTTTGAGCTTTTCGGTTTTCTCACGCAGTTCGTCTTCGCTTTCGGTAACAGCGGCATCAGTATCTATCAGCTCCTGTATATCCACATTAAACTCAACTGAAAGGCGTTCTTTTAATGCATTCAGTTCCAGTTTAAGGTTGTTGCGCTCATCTTTCAACGCGTTCTCTATAAAGGCGGCATTATCCTTTTTCCGGCGCAAATCGGTTATCTCGTTTTCTGTTTCAGTTATTTTTCCGCGCCATTCGTAGTATTCCTGCTCAGCTTGCTGGGTAGCTTTTTCCAGCTCTTCCTTTTGGGTATACATCTCAATCAGATCATCATCATTCAGATCAGATTGTTGCAGATTTTCCTGTATAGCGATCTTTACCTTATCAAACTCAACCGCATTTTGCTTGATCCGAACTTCCAGATGTTCCTTTTGTGTTTCGCGGTAGTCCAAATCCTTTATTAAACCTGAAACTTTATTTTGCTGTTGATGGAAACGGATATTCTCCTGGTTATAAGCGTTTGATTGTACGGTTACGTGCTCGTTCAGCTCATTAAATATGGCCTGTTTTTCAATCAGCAATTCACTTTGGATCTGTTTTTGCGTTTTTAACTCTGCTAACTCAGGGCGTAAGGCGGCTGTTTCTTCTATAATACCGCTGATCTTTTTAGCGATATCATCCTTACGGTTCAAACTATTGGTGATAAAAGTTTGATATTGTTCCTGCCGGGTTTTAACGGTAATCAGCTCAGTATTTAGCCTGCTTAGTTCCTGTTGTTTTTGTTTTACATCTTCGGCTTTGCCGGATGCTTTTAATGCCGCCGATCTGCTTTGCAAGGCTAAGGATTCTTCCTTTGAATAGTTAATGCGGGTATCAAACTGCTTAATTTCCTTGGCTAAATTCTCCAGGTTTTTGGCCCGGCCGATACGTTTACCCTCAAACAAGCCAACAGATCCACCTGCCATGGTATGTTTCGATTTGTTGAACTTACCGCTTTTACCTATCAACACAACGCCATCGGGCAAGGCCGCATTATTTAATACCAGCTCGCTGCTGTCATCAACCAAATAAACATTCTTTAATAGAAAATTACATAGTGGCTGGTAAAGTTTATCAACCTCAACCACTTGCAACGCGGCAACTCCGCTTTCAAAATCATTAATTAAGCGTGGCTCATCTTTATAACTATCCAGTACAAAAAACTGTGCCCTACCTTTGGCTGATTTACTTAACAGGTTAATAGCGCTGATGGCCTCGTCGTAATTACTCACCACATAGTGGTTCATTAGCGGCTCCAGGTAGTTTTCAATGGCTACACGGTATTCCTCACGGCAAAATAAAATATCACTGAACAGGGGGACGTTTTTAGACCAGTCTGCATTCTTCTTTAAAAAGCGGATCGATTCCGGGAAACCTTCCAAATTATCAACCATACTTTTAGTAAGGTTGTATTCGTTTTGTTTGGCATCCAGCTTACGGCTGTCGGCAATAATGCTTTCCTTAACCGTACTTAACTGTTCATCAATATCTACCAGTTGATCCTTTAATTGCTGCTCAAAGTCGACCAGTACTTTATATTCGTTTTCAAGGGTTTCGGTACGTTCCTGCAACTCGGCTACCACCTGGTTAAAGTGGGAGAGTTCTACCTCTTTATTGGTGGCATCCTCCATATTACGCTGGCTTTCCTGCTCCAATGCCTGCTGCTGAATTTGCAGGATTTCCAGATCCTTTTCAGCCTTATAAACTTGATTTTGCAGTCTGTTATTAACCCCGGTCAGCTCATTCAACTCATTGCGCGATGATGATTGATCCAAACGCAATTCGTCAACAGCCAATTTAAGATCAGCTACTTTAGATTGTACCGTATGCAGGGCTTCATCCTCCTGCATTTTCTCTTCGGAGAGGCGTTTTATATTGTACAGTACATGGTTCAATTGGTTACGGTCGCGTTCCAGTTCTTCATTTAATCGCGTTTCCTTATCCTGTTGAAATTTTAGCTGTTCGTTCTTTATCTTTTTCTCACTTTCATAAGCACGGATCTTACTTACATGCTCGTTGGTAGCTTTTTGTTGGATGGACAGATTTTTCTCCTGATGCAGACTATCCAGCTTTGATTGCTGTAATGCGGCCTCAAGGGTATCTATCTGAGCTGCAATGCCCGATTTTTCAACCAGCTGAACCTGTTCTTTTTCTTCAATGCGGGCAAGAGATTCACTGAATGAAGCTATCCTGAACGAAGCCAGCATTATGCTCAGCGATTTATACTGATCGCGGATGCGGTAATAGCGCTCCGTTTTCTTAGCCTGATTCTCGAGTGTTTTCAGGTTTTTTTCTATCTCGAAAAGCAGGTCCTCTACACGTTCCAGGTCGGCTTCGGTGTCCTTTAGCTTTGCAAAAGTTTGTTTTTTACGCAGCTTATATTTTGATATGCCCGATGCTTCCTCAAATAAATTACGGCGCGAGCCCTCTTTATTGCTGATGATCTCATCAACCATCCGCAACTCAATAATCGCATAGGAGTCGGAACCAATACCTGTATCAAGGAAAAGATCGGTAATGTCTTTCAGGCGGCATTGTACATCATTCAGGCGGTATTCGCTATCGCCATTGCGGTATAGCTTACGGGTTAGCGTAACCTGCGAAAACTCAACTGGTAATATGTTCTTTGTATTATCAAAAGTGAGCGATACCTCGGCCAGGTTAGCGGGCTTACGGCTTTTTGAACCATTAAAAATAATATTATCCATCTTCTCCGAACGGAGCATCCGGGTGCTTTGCTCGCCCAGTACCCAGCGGATGGAATCCACCACATTTGATTTTCCGCAGCCATTAGGGCCCACAATAGCGGTAACACCCTCATTAAAATTGATGGTGATCTTATCGCCAAAGCTTTTAAACCCCTTGATTTCTAAAGATGTAAGCTGCATTTAAATTGTAACAGTTCGAAAAATTCCGAACTTTCAAATTAGTCATAAAAAAGTGAATTCCTAAAATAAATTTTGGAGAAAAGCTTAAAGACGAAAGCGTAAGGCTGAAAGGTAAAAATGTAAGATTTTTATTGGCGATTGCTCATTATCTTTAAGCTTTCATCTTTATGCTTTAAGCTTATAAAACTTTTACAGCCCAAAATAGTTTAGCTATCATAATCATAATTACCATGAAGATTGCAGTATTTGGAGCAGGTGGCCGTATCGGCAGCCGCATAGTTACAGAAGCTTTAAACAGGGGCCACGATGTTACAGCAGCGGTGCGCCACCCCGAAAATTATACCGTTATTCACGAGCACTTAAAGGTTGCCAAGGCTGACCTGTTCAACTCACAGGATGTGGAAACAGCAGCCTTTAATCAGGATGCAGTGGTGTCGGCTTATAGTCCGGCGAAAGGTATACCGGCCTCAACCATAAAAGAAGTAGCTACACCGCTTATTAACGGGTTGAAACAGGCCCATGTAAAGCGATTGGTAATTGTTGGTGGAGCTGGTAGTTTAGAAGTGTCGCCGGGCTTGCAATTAGTGGATACACCAGATTTTCCTGCTGAATATAAACCTGTTTCATTAGCACATCGCGAGGCATTAGCTATTTATGAAGCGGAAAATGAATTGGACTGGACCTTTGTTAGCCCATCAGCTGAAATTTATCCCGGTACACGTACCGGCAAATTTCGCACAGGTGGCAATCAATTACTAACTGATGCCAATGGCAAAAGCCATATATCAATGGAAGATTATGCTATCGCTATTGTTGATGAGATAGAGAATCCTATGCATATTAAAGGGCATTTTACAGTGGGATATTAGAGAAGGTTAAAGCTGAAAGGTAAAGGGTGAAAGGTTTTACGAAAGGTTGTATAATTTATTTCATTAAATTACCTTTCGGGAAATTTAGCATTCATAAGAATGAGCTTATTCAACCTGTTTAAGAAAAAAACTAAACCTCAAGCTCCGGAAAATAATATACTGCTTGCAATGCCTATTTTTAATAATGGCGATAGTTATGATATTAATAATATAATTGAGAATCTTAAATCGCATTGGGGTTTTGATGTTACTGATATTGAGGGTGATAATAATGCAGTAGCTTTTAATATAAACGGAGAAACAATTGCATTAGCCTATATACCTGTACAAATTCCATGGGATGACATTGAAGGCACTGCAAAATATGCCTACAATTGGCCAAATGCATCAGAAGAACTTAAAGACCACAGTGGACACGCGATCGTATCAATAATGTCAGGGCAAAAAAGCCCACTGGAACGATTTAAGATTTTGAGCAAAGTATTATACTCAATCTTAATTGCATCTGATGCTGTTGGAGTGTATCAGGGAGCTCAGTCGTTACTTATAACCCGAAATCAATATTTGGATAATATAGATGTGCTTGAAAAGGACGATATACCAGTTACATTATGGGTTTACATCGGGCTTAGAAAACACAAAACAGGAAATAGCGCGTATACTTACGGCTTAAAAGAATTTAATAAGCAAGAAATCGA
>Ga0302185_10002737_pt1 | contig 11323 bp, 6 predicted proteins | sample II_Bog_E1_1_FD_200231 | JGI IMG/M metagenome (GOLD analysis project Ga0302185, IMG submission 200231) | Peat permafrost microbial communities from Stordalen Mire near Abisko, Sweden - II_Bog_E1_2 | ecosystem: Environmental > Terrestrial > Soil > Wetlands > Peat | place: Sweden: Abisko, Stordalen... | reverse complement strand
ATAAATAAGTGTTATTCCATAAGGTTGTTAAAACGCCTCCTTTCGCAATAATTAAATTAGTATCATTTAATAAAGAATCTTTTGAAAAAGCAATGTTTTCCAAAGAGATTAAAGTAGCAGAGTCTAATCTCATACTATCAGGAGAATGCCTCTCCATTGAATGGCTCCTTGAGCGACTCAAAACACTTGTGCAAGTCAAACCAGTGCTTCCTAACGCCGTAGGATCTGTTGGCAAAGGACCTCCCGGATAAGGATAATATGCTGGTATTGATACATAAGCATAATAAAAAGGTGTCAATGCACTTGTTCGGTAAACTCCACTCGTTCCAGTAAATGTATTATCACATCCATTTGCCAAGGAGCCCAAAGTAACACTCGCCCCATTAGCCGCTACTATACCTGTATCCCCTGTAGCCAAGTCTATTGTATTTGTCTTGGCAAGGTCATTTATATAGGGTGTGCCATTAAACCAAATATGCCGGTTGGTATGAATGGTAGTATTGTTCAAAATGGTAACTTTTTGGCTACTTGATTCTTCAATGGCAGTATAGGTATTAACCGTGTCTCCCACAGTAATATAGTTACAGCCCACTTGTGCATTATTAGAGCTTTGTAATAAAATACCTGTACCATGGCTCAGATAAGAAGAGCAACCGGAAGGGTCTAAGGTTATTTTATTATCATTAATAGTTGGAGCAGATACACCATTGCTAAATATTCCACGGTAATATGTGCTTATGGTATTACTGTCTACAGTATAATTAGCAGTGGCAGAGGTTTCGTTTATCACTATACCCGTCCAATTCAGGTTTGTGCAAGTATCCACACTTATCACATTATAATTTATATAAGCGGTAGGATAGGTGTTTAAATTGCAGGCAATACCTACATTAAAATTGGTAATAGTATCCTGGTCAATATGTAATGAATCACCCGATACATTCATAGCAGCCACCGCAATTCCATAGTTTCCTGGCGATTTGTTATAATCGGTCATTTTATTATACGCCACATCCACATATTTGAAGGAGGTATCCGCAAGCACTCCTATATTGCAATTCTTGAAAATATTACCATAAGGTCCATACATTGAGGGTCGAGCTCCCACCAGTAAGGTATCGCCGCTTCCAATTGCACCGCCGCCTCTTGAATAAATGGCGGCAATCTCAGAATTACTGCTAACAATATTACTGAAAGTATCGGAGTATATTCTAAGATTACTATGTAGGCCATAAATTCCGTAAACCATATTATCAAAAGCATTAGAACCATAACTTGCGTGGTCAACATTTGTGCCATCTTCTAAGTCGTGTACCGAATCTATTTCCCAACCCATAACAGTTGTTTGACCCAGGTGGGGATATAATAGTGTAGCCAATGACGCGGTAGTGTAATAACTTACATAGGGCGAATAGGAGAGTAGGCTTAAGTTCCGGCACGTATAAACGCAAGACCCGGAAAGACCTTGATATGCGGTAGTGCATGGTTCCACTACAATATCTTTATAATTTTTGTTGAATGTGATGCCGCCCATATCATATATCCCCTGTGCCGTAGGACTATTAATTGCCACAATGGCTGTGTCAGCATCCTCAATTAAAGCGTTTTTAAAAATACTCACTTCGCTTCCTGGGTTAACGAAGATACCTCTCCACATCGTATCGCAAGCGGCATACAAGTGTGAAGTTTTAATACTATTGTTACAAGGAATATTTGTTGTAATATTCAAAATACTGTTATTCGTTATGTTAATCCTCGCATAGGGTGCAAAAGCTATATTACAGTCGTCTATGGTAACGTTTTCGTCAACAGTATATGTTCCGTTAATCCGAATACGCTCACAGTCATAATACGAATGGCCAAGTGCACTTGCACTGGTATTATTGATAGTCACATCAAATGTATCATAAGCCCAGCAAGTGTGGGGACAGCAGGAGGAATCAACCGCCGGCGTAAAACTAAATTCGGCTGTATCCACTATATCACATGTGGTAACACCTGTGGTATAAAGTAGAATAGGCTTACCATGATAACCACAATTCAGGGACATTTTAACCACCACGCAAATCGAATTGGAATCACTCAATGGAGGAAGCCCCAATGTGCCTCTCAAGCCGTCTAATTTCAAATCCTTATTAAGGTTCCATCCTAATGTAGCAATAGTACCACCATGTCCATAGAATGATGTATCGGGCACATGAACATTGGTGTCCTTTGCTCCGCCGCACGGGTAAGTAAATCTCACTGAGTCGAAGGTAACACCTGGGGGCGGAGTAATCCAAAATTCAGGGTCAGAAATAGTGCCCAAATCATCGCTGGTTATAGTAAGACTGTCCACTAATTGCACTCCGGCACAAAGAGAAATAGTATCTGGCGAATGTCCGTTGTTGGCAATTATAAGGTTGGCGTGATAAACATGGTAGTAAAATGTATCCACTTTATTTTCGCATACTGTATAATCGGGATTCAAAAGTGTATCATTGCAGGTATTGCCAAACCGAACAACTAACTTTCCTACACCGCTGTCTCTCGGAGGAGGGCAGCTACGGGAATCAGAATCGATAACGGCTGAAAAAAGGAAGGTATCGCAAGTAGATACACCTATAGTTCCGGCATTAAAGAATACCCCGTTTGTACCATTGTATAAGTTCGGGAAATATGTATGATGCGTATACAAGTTGGTGAGTGTAGCGGTATGAAAATTAAGTGTATCCCCACCCCTGTTTTCAAATGCGACCCAGCCATTGTATGCAGCATAACTGCCCGAATCACATAAAGTAAATGTAAATGAAATGCGGTTACTATAGTCCGTCACTTCCGGCGGGACGCCAAGGGTTACTTCCGGATTTATATGTATTACTTTTGTCGAATCTAAACGGGGCAGATAATGAATTTGGAAATTGGTATCCCCTTGTTGGGTGCACATCCGGTACCCGGCAGTACTATAAAAAGTTGCTGTGTCTTTGACATTGCAAACCGGCAGGGTGGTAATAGTGAGATAATATCCTTGGTTATCTGGATAATTCGGAAATTTTTGGTCTATCAATGGCCAACAGGAGTTGTTTAACCCAATGTATTTCAAGGTGGTTGCCAAAGAAGGGTTATTAAGCGGGTTGCTATTGTAAAACGGTCTTATCTTAAAATAAGTGCGGTCAGAGCCTCCTCTAAAATAATTACTGTCGGCGTAAGTTGTGTAATTATCCATATAAGTATAAAATGAAGCACTGTCATAAATATATCCTGCCGGTAAAGTAATGGTTACAACGCTGTCCAATTCATAAAACGGCCTGAATTCATTGGGAAAATCCTGCGATAATAAATAGGTAACTCCTGCGCCAAAAACAAATGTTATATTATAAGGAGCGCAAGCGGAAGGACCGCCATTGGAAAGGTATACCCCATTATCATCAGGCTGTAAAATGGTAAAGTTCGTGCCCCAGGTATCACTGGAATGTAGGGAATCGGCTGAAAAACCGCCCGGCTTTTCAAGAGCCATATAGTCATTGCGTAGGTTTACGACGTGCGAACCTCCGTTAAGCATGTAATAAGAAGAATTAGGCAATCCGGGATTCCATACACGTAAGTGTAAATGTGCGGTAACAGTAATATGCTCAATAGTATCATCGGCAATAAAGAGGGAGTACAAAGAAGGATAACTGTTATTCATTGCACTGTCAATAGAGAAATTCATTTCCACGGGGCTGCCAACTGTGCCGCTTGATGTATCCGTATAGAATGGATGATGGTTAGGCAAAAACAAAGTATCTCCATTAAGAGCTGAAATACGGCTGCTGCATCCATGCAGTATAAAGTAACTTTTCAAGGTCGGATCCAGTTCAAATAAAAACCCTTTGTGTGGAGAACCGGCATAAACAGGGTGGGTAATCTGCAAATACTCATTCAGAAATGAACTGGGCACTAAACTATCATATCCACCTTCAACTATGGTTTCTACTTGGTCGCCGGGATAACCTGCATCCAGATTGATGAGGGTGTTAGATTTATCCTTAAGTGTGTCAGTCGGCAACGTGGGTATAACTGCGGAATCGGCAGTAGAACAAGTGCGGGTATAATATTTAGGCAACTCTTGATTAATGTATCCTAAATTCGTGCGGAAAATACTTAAATCCGTATTTGTAGTGTAAGGAATTGTATTAGATGAACCACATGGATGGTTATAAGTAGTGGTAGAATTACAGGTGAGAATATCCGAGCAATCTGAACATGCAGAGTCGCATGTATATTGTAATGTAAATGGAACAGTATCAATATAACCGTTATGGATTGCCGGATTACATGCAAGGATTAAGGGTATGTTAATACAGGATAGCAAATATGCCTGCGAATAATTGGAACAATTATCTGAATCTACCCTGCCAAAATTTATCGTAAGCGTTGTGTCAGGTCCATTGTACAACTCGCGTATTAATGGATGTGGCAAGGTTTCTACGTTATGAGAGCATGGACCGGTAGCGGTATAAGTTGAAAGGTAATCATACAGGTTTGATTGGTGTGAATTACCATCAGCCGTAACAAGTCCGATTGAGGGGTCGGCAATATCCAGTCTATAGTTAGCGGGTAAGGGAACAGTAATAGAGTAATATGGGTGGTGACAGTCAAACCCAAAACCAAGCGGTTGCCATTGTTGAGCATAACTCGGACAGATAGTAAGTGGAAATTCTGTATTAGACAGAATATCCGCCGGAGTTGTAATAGTGGAAGCTCCTGAACTTGCTGCATATTGATAACTTGCTGTAATAGTAATATTGGTATCAACCCTTGCATCATTTCTGGGAAGGGTAAAACATTCATTATTGTATTTAGCCCAGGTAGACGGCAAGTACAATGTAGTATTACCGCATTGAGTGAATTGATTGCAGCTTGCAGTATCATAAATAAATCTTGCCGTAACATAAAAGGTATCTTTTTCCGCAATAGCATCTGCATATCCATATCCATCCAAATCCTGTATGGTATTATTTCCAAATGCCAATCCTGTAGTAGGATTAGCCGGATAATGGACTAAATTAATTTCATTTACAGTATAAAAACCATCAATACGAGTTGTAATGTATGAACCTGTTATACGATGGTTATTTATTCGTATCGTACTTGTATCAATATGCCCGGCTGCGGTAGTGGAGCCAATATAAATCCTTAAACTATCCGCTCTGCCATTGCCCGGAGGGTTAGAATACCAACTTCCTCCATTATTTACATACCTGAATTTTACTTCGGAGGAATCCTTCCGGATTTTTGAACAAAAGGAAGCCAAATCCAATGTATCTACACTCGTAGCTAATAGAGGGTTGCCTACATTTATAATTACACTTGTTGCCTCCGAAACAGAATCACAGGTATTTGTGTCCAAAGGGCAAACGGTCCAAAATTGAAAACTTCCGCTTCCACCATCGCAGGATTCAACTTGATAAGGGATATGTACATAAATCGTATCGCCTCTTACCAGTTCGCCTCCACCCAACAGGGAATTAATAGTTAAGGAATCAATAATATTGGATGGCAATAATGTATAAGAATACGAGTGCGGCAGACGGTTGTAAGTATATTTATTGTAATATCCCTCCAGCCCCCTGCTGCTATTATATGTCAAATAATATTGAGAATATAATTGAACGTTGGGATTGGGGGAACAATGAAAATATATTTTAGAAATATCTGTTCCAGCGGTTAAATTTGTAACAGCGAACACAAATTCATCCACATTGCCCACACCTAACTCAATTGGACTGGGTTTTGATGAATCCGCAACAACTAAGCTGGGTGTAAGAATTGATAATAGGTCAGTTACAATATAAGTATTGGAACTATTTAGTCCCCAAATGTGTGTGTATTGGTAGGAGCTATGTAAAGCATTACAAGGAGGGGTATTTACTAAAATAGTCAATTTGAATTTTGCACCTGTTGGAATCACCTTAAATGTCGGGACCGAATCGTGCTCAAAAACCCTATACGTTACTGTTGCGTTACTATCAGATAACATCCTGACAAAAGTAATCCCGTCCGGCAGCTTAATTTTAATTGAATCCGTTGTAGGTGAAGATTCCGTAATTCTATAAACAATAGAATCTTGCGTACAAGTTGAAATAGATGTTGTCGGCGTTCCGCCGGAATAAGCGGTTTCAGAGACGGTTGTAATAGTGTAAGATTGCCCAAATGCAGATTGCATTTGAAATATAAACACAATAGCAACAATGTAAGGAAGTAGTTTTTTAAACATGCCAATAATTTTTAAAATTAAGAGATCTGAATCATTTTATTAGCAGGCAAATGAATATGTTACATATAACTTATCCTCCTAATAAAATGCAGGGGCGTTTTAAAACAATTTTACTACTAAATGGTTTTGGCTTTATATTTGGTAACAGGTGTGGTAAATCAGAAAGATCTAATCAACACGGATTTTGCTAAATCCTATAAAGCCAAGAAGAAAATAAAAACCCAATTTTACTTTATATCAAACAGGATAACTATTTCCGATAGCAATACTATACAAGATTTATTAATGTGCAATGAATGAATTGATAAATTTTCAGTGAACTCTCGTTTCTCATTATGAATCAGGCAGAAATATTTTTTGGCACAATAGATAAAAGCATCCTGTATTTTTAAAATACCGAATTGTATCAATATTAATGGCATATATAAGTCTATACTTAAAATATCTACCCGGGGTATTTCTATTAAGGTACACAGGAATCAAAATATTCTTTGGCTTCATTGAGACTATTTGGTGAAAAGGATTTATCATATCCTTTACCAAAGGCTTGCGCACTGGGGAACCGTTCCGTAAGTTCTCCGGAATCGTACCATTTACCATCTTTAAATACCTTTAAAGGTTTGATACTTATGGCGGTAACTTCATAAGCGACAAGCTTGCCTTCTATCCGTTGCTCGGATAAAAGTAGATTATCCTTTCTTAGTAGGATTGTAAATTTCGAGCCGGATGAGTTAAATGTGTTGCTTGGGATAAACTTAGTCGGTAAATTCATTTTTAGCATGATTTTAGTGGGTAATGGTTAAGGGATAATAATTTAGATGATGTCATGGTCTGAAAAAAGATAATTGCACTCCCAGTGAAAAGAATCGGTTTCCTGTTTCCTCTCCCTAAGGACTTAGAAACTGGAAACAGAACAATTATTATGTGGAAATATAAAACACGCATACCGTTATTTAAACTCATAACTACTTGATTTAAATAAATGTTTCCTACTTAGTTTCCTTTGTTTCCTGTTGGAAACCACTATCAGTTTCATCATTACTCCAACCCTTCTCCCTTGCCTTAGTAAATAATTTGGAGACGGGACTTTTACCAGCGTATCCGATAAGTGGGGCAATTTCATCAAGGGTCTTACCCTGGGCTTTCAATTCCCGTGCTTTTAAATATTTGCCTTTACCTTCATCATTTTGTAGCTTGCTTAATTCTTCAAAAGGTATACGCTTGCCTGTACTTGTGAAAGTAAATGTACTTTCATCAAAATCTAATTCAAAACTTTCTCTTTTGTAACTGCCCGGCAAGTAATTACCTTTAGTAATACATAAATGTCTTATCCGCGGGTTAATATGGTCTTGTCTTAACTCAAATACTAAACGGGCTTTTGCCTCTAATCCCTGCCCGCTTAACAGGTTATTTTTATTTGGTTCATAATTTTCAGTTCTTTTTCCGGTGTGATGTAAAAATATTACTGTGCAATGCTTCGAAAGAGGTTTATAGGAGTGCATATAACGCCTCACATCGTTAGTATCTAATAACTTGCCTGCAAATGCATCGGCAAAACAATCTACAATAATTATATCAACGGGCCTAGATTTCACAAATTCAATACATTCACGCACCAGGGTGCCGGGTTCATATTCAAATAAATAGTGTATCTCATTTAACTTTTCAGGTGGAATTCCTGCAGCCTGTTTTTTGAGAAATAAACTTATTGCGTTTTTGTCATCCTCTGTTGCAATGACTAATGCGCGCTTATGCTCGGCGCATAATTTCCAGCCTAAGAAATCATCAGCACCAGACACTATCTTAATTACAAGCTGCCTTAAAATGGTGGATTTACCTGTATCAGAACTGCCTCCAAAAATCACTATTCCTGTCTTGGGTATCAATGGCTCAACAAGACATGGGATAGTATCTTCTGCTGCTAAAATTAACTCGGTGCCCGTCTTCCATTTGGAGACCTCTTTTTCAGTAAAAATTTCTTCCGGTTCATTATCTCCGGCACGATTGCCCTGATTTATAGTTTTATTGGATTCCTCTTTAGGATCATCCCAAGGGTATTGGGGATTATTTCCATTTGAATTATTATCTTGGCCGGGATTTTTGTCGGAATTATCGGGGGTAGTGTTGTTAATCATAATACACTACCTCCGTTCTTTTTTCCTAATGGTAGCAATACCACCTCTACTTCACTGCGCTTATAATAGACACGGTTGCCTATACCATAAGCCTTTAGTTTTCCTTTGACAGTCCAGTTATGGACTGTACTAATATCACATTTGAACATTTCCGCTACCTCGGTGCGTGTTAAATACTCCGTAGGTACTTTCGGTGTGAAGTTTTGTTTGATGTCCTCTACTATTTGAGTACGGAACCCTTCAAATAATGAGGTTATTTCCTCCGGTGTGAGGTCATGGATTAAAGTTGAATTTTTCATTTTACAGATTAATTAAATTTTCAATCTGCAAAGATTCAATAGATGTATGGGGAATTACAAGGGAGGGATTAGGTAAAAAAAAGGTATTTTAAGTAGTTTTCCACTTACTTCAATGATTTCTCAAACTCTTTTCTCAAATTTTTCAATTTAGGTAACTCTTTTTCCTCATATGAAAACTTTGCTTTTGCAAATTTTTTAATGTCGACTTGAAAGTCTGATTTAATAAGACGTTTATAGTCCTCAATCTTAATTGTAAACTGATATTTATCCTGTTCTACAGTAGTAATACCTTTCAAGAAATAATAAATATTGATATACTTGACTTTCTCTGCTTTGTTATACTTTTCAATAAGGTACATAAATAATTTATAGCATACATCATTAAAATAATTAAAGTCGTAATGTGTTACATTTTGTTCTATTGATGCAATTTTATTCTCAAAATCTTTCGTAATCACTTCAATACCTTTAGTACAATATTTATTATTACATTCTTCTATTGCTTTCTTTACAATTTCAATATGAGAAATATATATGCGGAGTATATATTTTTTAAGTCCCATGTTATTTCTCGAATGTAAGTCCACAGAAATATCCTCCAGTTTTGGTATTTGTCCTTTTAAATCATCAGTCGGTTCACCTTTTTCATTGCGCAATGAATTTTGAATTTGTACCTTATTAAAGCGTTCATCATATTGTCTTTTAATATTTTCAACAAAATAGGTCGTTGCCTCGTTGAGTCGTTTAAAAAATTCAACTGCGCCTATGTGATTAGTTTCCGCTTTTTTAAATTCCCGGTAAAAATGTTCGCTTAAATATTCTTGATGGCTATATAATCCCTCTAAAATAATATTAATGTATCCCTCTCGTGTCATTTATCCTTACTTAAAAATATTCAGCTAATTGTAATGCCTTATCACTATCACTTTTACCAATGTATTCTAAAAACATTTTTTCCGTAGAATGACCTGTTGCACCAATTAATAAGGAAGTCGGAATTCGTCCGTAATTATTGGTAGCAAATGACCTGCGCCCTATATGACTACTGACTAACTCCCATTTTTCAAATATTCCGGTTTTCTTACGATTGGTTTTGGGGTCTTTAAGGCTTCCTTGTACCTGATTGGTAAGCCCTGCCAACTTGCACACATCTTTAATATAGTCGTTATATTTTTGGTCGGATATTTGACGAGGGAAATTACCCTTCCGCTTGCCAAGAATTGCCATTACCTTTTTGCTAAGTGGGACCGTCATAACCTTATTGGTCTTAACCTGAGTAAATTCAATCAAGGGTTTGCCGTTCTCATATCTTATCATTTCCTTAGTAAATCGTAAAAAATCAGAAACCCGCTGACCCGTTTCGCAGCTTATTAATAACCAATCCCTTGCATTTATCAAGAAATCATCCTCAAGCTGATGACCTTCAATCTGCTTTAGCTCAGATGGGCTTAAAAACACTTTTTCAGCTTTTTCAAATTTGACTTCTAGGTTATCTAACTGAAAATTTGTTGCAATGCCATTAAATCGGGCATGGTAGCAAATAGTTTTTACATACTTTATTAATCTCGCAATTGTATTAGGTGCGTACCCTTCTTTCAAACAAAAGCCTTCCAACCGTAATTTAAAATCAGCATCGACATCACTAATTAAATATTCCTTGTGGTTTTCCTTTTGAAATCGCTCCAAAAGGTGCTTATCAACTGCCAGTTTCTTATAAGTAGCTTTGCCAATACTGTTTTTCTTATGTAAGGAATAGTACTCAAAATATGGGACTAACTTATGAGGTATTTCAGCAGGCTTTGGGGCCGGGTTAATAAAATCCTTCAACCATTGGGAATTAATTTCCTTTTTTCCAACGTCCTTATTAAATTGATTTAATAAGTCGGATTTAAAATTAACCAGGTTTATATTAAGATCTTTGAAAGATTCATCTTTTAGATTTTTGGGCTGTCCTTTGGAAGCGCTCCAGTCAACCGGATTAATGACATACTTGGTTTTGGCTTTTGCATCTGTAATGGTGCCTTCCCTTAACCGAACATAGATGCCAGCAGGGTTGTTTTTGCTTTGGATGAAAAAATTTAAAGTTGCCATATAATTTTATAAAGGTTATTTGCTACTTTTGTCTATAGTTATTGATGAATACAAAGATAAGTGTTTAGTCCGTACTTAGTCCACATTTAGTCCATCTATTTACATTTATTTCAACTTGCTTAAATAGGGTGTGTGAAAGCAAAACCTTTCTAATGTTGAATTGCAAAGGGATTTACACGTTTTTAGTTGGATTGGATAGTAAGCCAAATTGAAGTATTTTACTTCCTCCGGCTCCACAATAAAAAAACAGTAATTACTCTATTGCAGGTAATTACTGTTTTTGTTTCGATTGCTCAGACTATGCAGGTTGCATTTCTCTAGCGTACTTAAACTTATCCCGTTCACCCATGGTTATGGCTCCAATCCAACGCTCGCGGTTAAACTTATTCAGGTTTTTATTGCATACTATCTGATAAGCCGTGGAGCTGCCCTGGGCTGTTATTTCAATTGACCAGCCAAGGAACAACTGGTACATTCTGAATGTCCGTTCACCGTATTTAGCAATGCACTTCTCTTTATTACGCATCCAATTATTGTACCATGCCTCAACAGTACGTGAA
>Ga0302185_10002736_pt1 | contig 11327 bp, 4 predicted proteins | sample II_Bog_E1_1_FD_200231 | JGI IMG/M metagenome (GOLD analysis project Ga0302185, IMG submission 200231) | Peat permafrost microbial communities from Stordalen Mire near Abisko, Sweden - II_Bog_E1_2 | ecosystem: Environmental > Terrestrial > Soil > Wetlands > Peat | place: Sweden: Abisko, Stordalen... | reverse complement strand
GCCAAAGGTCACCGGGCTGGAACTCATCCGGCAAATGCGCGACCAAGCGATGTGGCAACCCGTGATTCTGGTTTCCGGCTTGATGCCAAGCGAAGAGCTGCAACGGATTCCAGAGCTATGCATTGACGCCATGCTGGCCAAACCCTTTACCGCCGCCGAGTTGTTGACCACAATGGAAAACCTCCTGCGCGTGATCGAAAACCCCAAAGTTATGAATGAAAATCAAATGCTGAAAACCAGGGCACGGCCCACCGCGCCAGCTCAAGTGCAAAAAAAATCGCAGACTCGCATCCTCCTCGTGGATGACGATCGCGATTTTCGTGAACTCCAATCGGATTTGTTGACGTCCGCCGGCTACGAGGTTGAAAGCGCCATTGATGGTGCGGCGGGCTGGGAGGCGCTGCGGACGAATGATTACGACCTGGTCATCACGGACAATCACATGCCCAAAATGACGGGCTTGGAAATGATCGAGAACCTTCAGGCTGCCCACATGACGGTCCCGGTCATCATGGCCACGGGCAACTTGCCCACCGAGGAATTTGCACGCCGGCCGTGGCTTAAGCCCGAAGCCACTTTGCAACGGCCCTACACCGATGGGGAACTTCTGGCCACGGTCAGAAATGTGCTGGATCCTGACGATGGGATGGATGATCGCAAAGAGGCGCTCCTTCCAAAATATCTCTAAACTCACGATGGAGTTGTCAAGGTTATGACTGAAACCGAGCCCCGAGCCGAAGCAGCCGATGCCGGCAGACTGCCAAATCATGTGGCAAGTGAGGAGCTGGTTCGCGCCTCCGAAGTCAGTTACCGGCGACTATTCGAAGCGGCGCGGGATGGCATTTTTATTTTGGACGCCGAAACAGGCCGCATCCATGATGTGAATCCTTTCTTGGTTGAACTGCTTGGTTTTTCGCGCAACGAAATGATCGGCAAAACGGTCGGCGAGTTGAGTCCGTTCAAGGACATTGAACCGAACCGGGTCATGCTGGAGCGGTTGCAGAAAGTGGGCTATGTTCGCTACGAAAACCTGCCGCTGGAAACGCGGGATGGACGTTATGTGCCTGTCGAATTTGTCAGCAATGTCTATCGCGCGGGTGACCACGATGTGATTCAATGCAACATTCGTGACATCACCCAGCAGAAACAGGCGGAGGAGCAAATCCATCGTCTTAACGCCGAACTGGAGCACGGCGCAACTGCAGGCGGCGAATCAGGAACTGGAAGCGTTCAGTTATTCCGTCTCCCACGATTTGCGGGCGCCATTGTGCGGGGTCAAGGTCTTGGTGGAACAGATGCGACAAGACGGCGGAACGTCATTTTCGGTCAACAATCAGAGCCGGCTGGCGAAGATTTCCAAGTCGGTGAATCGCATGGGAAGTTTGATTGATGACTTGCTGGCTTTCGCGCGCGTCGGGCGGTTGCCGCTGGTCAAGGCAGACATTCAACTTGATGAATTGGTGCGGGAAGTCGTGAGCGATTTTCAGACGGAGACGACGGGGCGAAATATCCAATGGCAAATCCAGCCGCTGCCCAACGTGCCGGCGGACCGCGCCTTGTTGCGCATGGTGCTGGTGAATCTGTTGTCCAATGCGCTGAAATTTACCAGCGCGCGCGCGGCGGCCAAAATTGAAATTGGCTGTGCGAAAAACGGAACGGACGAAACGGTGATTTTTATCCGCGACAATGGCGCGGGGTTTGATCCCGATTACACGCACAAATTATTCGGCGTGTTTCAACGCCTGCATAGTTACGATGAATTTCAAGGCACGGGGATTGGACTGGCCAACGTCCAGCGCATCATTCTGCGGCATGGCGGCAGGGTGTGGGCGGAAGGAGTGGTGAACGGCGGCGCGACTTTTTACTTTGCACTTCCCAAAAATCCGCCGTGCAAATAACTGCAATAACTCCTGAACCGTTGTCGATGAATTAAACCTGAAATAAGAAATTTAACATGGATGAATCAAGAAACGTGAGTTGCTCCCATTGGCGGCGTGCCAGTTGACGAGGCCATCGCACTCTGCGACGAATATAATGGAAAAACCTTCTACTTTTGCAGCTATTTCTGCCGGCATTAGTTGCTCGCCCAGACCGCCCGATGCGACCTAGTGAAAAGGCCAGAAAGCTGAGGCAAATAATACGCTCCGACTGGTAAAATTATTTTTCGATGCCCGCTGTCGTCAGCCCTGCCCAGCATTCGTCCGGGACGCCATGAGGCATTAAACGTAATCTGCATTCAATAAACACAAAAAAGGTAGTTTTCTAATGCCAGCTGATATTTCAGGGTTTGCGTGAGCGGGATAGAATTAGTATTGGCCGGTTGCGCCCGCAATGCTGGCATAGCCAGCAGCTCAAACAACCGCAGAAGATCAGGGTAAGTTTGGTTTTCATATAATTGCTAAAAAATCATTTTTGATGGGCAGTTGAACCGCAAGTCCGTCCCGATTAATTTCGCTCACTCAAACAATGCTTCACATTGATTGCTGTTGGAGGCCGCAAATATTCCTGCGAAAATAAGCATGATTATGACCGAAGAATGGTCGGGCACGGATGATGCGAGAGTTCGGGCTGCGTGCCGGAGTTATCGTCCAAGGAACTGAGACCATAGCCGCGGACGCGTAAATCAAAACTTAAATAGGACCCGGACGGACGTGGTCAACAGGGGGCGTTTCAACTGTCGCGAGCTTTAATTAGAATATGACTGACACAGCCTCGCCATCTAGACTCCAGCATGCTCCGTTGATGTATCGAGGTTTTCTCCTGAATTAAGAGACGTGAATCGCAACATGGCCTTAGATGGTTGGGAATGTGAATTTGACCGATCATTAAAAATTATCTTGAATCATTATCTGATGGCTGGTTCACTCGAAAGACGCGTGCTGGGAAAATTAAAGGCAAATGGAATTGCACTTTTTGGCTGGATCAAGTGCAATGGCGGCGCTTATTTTCTCAGCGAGGCAGATTTTCTCTTCAAATCTGCGGAAGTGCAATGTTTGGTGTTCTTCCGATTCATCGGTTGCCATTGTTTGCTCCGCGCATTTTTTACTTTGGGAACAATGGTTTTTGTGCAAGTCTTCTTGAACTAACCCCGGAATTCAAAAAGGAAATACTCCATGAAAAAAAGCCAATTGGTCGTGCGCCGAATTGTTTATGCCTCGGGCTTCCCCTTCATCGCCCGCGTCGGTTTTTTGTGCGCTGGTTTGCTTCTTTTGCGAGGTCAACTGGCCATGGCGGCGGGGCGCCAAGTGCTTCACACCAAAATATCAGCGTTGTTGACCAATGCAGTTCCACTCCATCCAAGTTCACGTTGGAAGCGGTTGGACTTGGCTATTGGACTGCCATTGCGTGACCGGACTGGTCTCACCAACTTGCTCCAACAATTATACGATCCGGCCAGCACCAACTATCATCATTTTCTAACGCCCCAACAGTTTGCCGAACGGTTTGGCCCGTCGGAACAAGACTATCAAACCGTCGTCAACTTCGCGCAGTCTCATGGGTTGATTGTAACCGGAAAATATTCGAACCGGACACTGGTCAGCGTGCGGGGAACGGTGGCCGACATCCAACGGACATTCCATGTGACCATGCACGAGTATCAGCACCCAAAAGAACCGCGGACATTTTTTGCGCCAGATACGGATCCTTCGCTTGATCTCGCCGTCCCCATTCTTGACGTTAGTGGACTTGATAACTATGTCATCCCACATCCATGCTTGAAGCCGATTTCGACCAGCCAGGCGAAGCCGAATCTGACTGGGTCCGGTCCTAATGGTGCCTATTTGGGGAATGATTTCCGTTCGGCTTATATTCCAGGTGTCCCGCTGACTGGAGCCGGGCAAACCGTTGGATTACTCGAATTTGATTCCGGCTATTATCAAAGTGACATCAACGCCTACGAAAACCTGGCTGGCCTGCCCAATGTTCCCGTCAGAGCTGTTTTATTGGATGGTTATAATGGCGGTGCGGGCGACGGCAATGACGAAGTATCCTTAGATATTGAGATGGCGATATCCATGGCGCCCGGTTTAAAAAGCGTGATCGTCTATGAAGGTTCCACAACGGATGATATACTCAATCGCATGGCAACAGATAACTTGGCTAAGCAAATCGGAGCTTCATGGACTTATCCTATGGATGCCAACAGCGATCAGGCCTTCTTGCAATTTGCCGCTCAAGGCCAATCTTTTTTCAATGCTTCCGGCGACAGCGATGCGTATGCCGGTTCGATACCGACACCAGCGGATGATCCAAACATAACCGTGGTCGGCGGCACTACTTTAACCACCACAGGACCCGGTGGAGCCTGGGTTTCCGAAACTGTTTGGAATTGGGGTGGTGGCGTTGGCAGCAGCGGCGGCATCAGCACCATCAATTCCATTCCGAGCTGGCAACAAGGTATAGATATGACTGCCAACCAAGGTTCCACCACGCGGCGAAACCTTCCCGATGTGGCACTCACGGCTGATAATGTTTTCGTCACATATGGCAATGGCCAGACTGGCACCTTTGGTGGGACCAGTTGCGCTACGCCTCTCTGGGCAGCCTTTACCGCATTGGTCAACCAACTTGCCGTGACCAATGGTGAACCAACCGTCGGCTTTATCAACCCCGTGGTTTATGGCATGGGCAAAGGTTCGAATGCCTTAAATTACACCTCGCTATTCCATGACATCACCACGGGCAATAATGAAAATTCAAGCAGCCCCAGCAAGTTTTCTGCAGTGGCCGGCTACGATCTTTGCACTGGTTGGGGCACGCCAATCGGAAGTAACCTGCTCACTGCTCTGGCCATTCCGGAGCCACTGGGCATCGCGCCCGCAGGCGGCACAATTATAACCGGTCCGGTCGGTGGTTCGTTTGGCCCGACTAACCAGACTTATACGCTGAACAACACTGCGGGCGGTTTATTGAGTTGGAGTGTCATCAATACCTCTGTTTGGTTCAATGTTTTTCCGACAAACGGTTCGCTGACGCGGGGTGGTCCGTCCGCTAACGTTTTAATAAGTGTTGTCCCGACCGTGACCAATCTACCGCCTGGAGGTTATTCAGCGGTCATGCTTTTTTCGAACCAGAATGATAATTTTGTTCAGGCTCGTCCAGTTACGCTAGCGGTGGTAACACCGCCGCTGATCACGACGCAGCCGACCAATCAGTTGCTGTTGGTGGGGATGACTGCAAATTTTAATGTCAGCGACGCTTCCAATGCGCTGATGTTTTATCAGTGGCGATATAATGGCGCTAACCTGGCCGATGGCGCCAATATATCGGGTTCCGCAACCAGCGCTTTGACGGTCGGAAATGCTACCTTGACCAATGTGGGAGCCTATTCCGTGATCTTAAGCAACGCCGCCGGCCTGCTGGTCAGTTCAAATGCGCTTCTCTCGATCGTGTCATCGCCCCCGGTGATTGTTTTGCAGCCTACCAACCAGACCGTGTTGCCCGGAGCGCCCGCCAGTTTCAGTGTGCAGGCGGTCGGCAACACACCTTATTTCTATCATTGGCAGTTAAATGGCACTAATCTGAATAATGCAACTAACAGCACTTGGTCGATCGGCAGCGTTTCCGCCGTTAATACGGGCACTTATTCAGTCATCGTTAGCAACACTCTCGGCGCCGTGACCAGTTCAAATGCGTTGCTGTCCACGGCTGTAGTCACGTCCCCGGGAGTTACGATGACGACACTGTCGTCATTTACCAACGGAAGCTCCGGTGAATTTCCTTATAGTCCATTGACGCAAGGCAACGACGGTAATTTTTATGGAACGACGATTGAAGGTGGTGCATTGGGTGACGGGACAGTTTTCAGGGTCACCACCAATGGGATGTTGACGACTCTGTATTCATTCAACGGCAGCACAGGTGCCATACCTTACGCTGGTCTCGACCTGGGCAAGGATGGCTTTTTATATGGCGCCGCCTTCACTGGCGGAATCTATGGTGATGGCACTGTGTTTCGGATCACCACAGGTGGGTCCATCTCCATCCTGACGACATTAAATGGCAATGATGGCATGTATCCCGTCGGTGGGCTGGTGCAGGGCAGCGATGGTAATTTTTATGGAACGACGCTGGAAGGTGGGGTTTATGGTTATGGCACCATCTTTCGCTTAACCACGAGCGGCATACTGACGACCTTAGTTTCATTCAATAACACTGATGGGGCGTATCCGTCACCTGTGCTGGTGCAAGGTGATGACGGTAATTTCTATGGCACGACTGAAAACGGCGGCACCAATGGATTTGGCACGGTATTTAAGATGACACCTGCCGGCATATTCACAACACTATATTCGTTTAACGGTGCGACGGATGGCGAGACCCCAATTGCCGGCCTGGTGCAAGGCGTGGACGGTAATCTTTATGGCACAACCTACGAAGGTGGCAGCTTCGGCGTCGGCACAGTGTTTAAGATCACCACATCAGGGATATTCAGCAGACTTCATTCATTTACTACTGGCAGCGATGGTGCAACTCCTTGGGGCGGGCTGATGCAAGCTACCGATGGCAATTTTTACGGCACCACTCAATCCGGCGGCACTTATGGTTTCGGCACAGTATTCCAAATGGCCCCATCCGGATCGTGGACAACGCTGGTCCAGTTTGAAGATTATAATGGGTCTAATCCCTCTGCCGCTCTGGTGCAGGGAATCGATGGCAATTTATATGGGACAACTCAGACTGGTGGGGTTGCTGGCGATGGGACGATTTTTAAAATCAACATTAGTGGCTCATTGCAAATCACCGGGCAACCGGCTGATCAATCAACTTATATCGGAAGCACCGCGCTTTTTGCCGTGGCGACATCCGGCAGCGCGCCTGTTTATTACCAATGGCAGCAGGATGGGATCAATCTTACGGATGGTGGAAATATTGCTGGCTCCAGCACCGCCGTGCTAAGAATCACCAATGTTACGCTAAATGATGCCGCACTCTATTCGGTAACTGTTAGCAATGCTTATAACTATGCTGCCAGCGACTATGCCGTGCTTTCAGTAGCGTTTTCTCCACCTAATATCACAACCCAACCAATGAGCCAAACCCATGTGGCTGGGACCACCGCGACATTTTCTGTAGCCGCCCTCGGTGACCAGCCTTTATATTACCAATGGCAACAAAATGGAACTAATCTGACTAATGCACCGACCGTTTCAGGGTCTACCACAAGCACATTGACAATTAGTAACTTGAGCTTGGCCAATGCCGGCAGCTATTTAGTAATCATCAGCAATGCTCTGTTTGCCGTGTCTAGCACCAAGGCGGCACTTACTGTCGTCCCAGCCACAGCGCCCTCGGCGTCCGTCATCGACATTCATTTGTTTTCCGGTGGCAATAACGGTGTCAATGACGGAGCTTTTCCATACGGTGGCTTGATCCAGGGCAAAGATGGCAATCTCTACGGAACTGCCGAAGGTGCCGGCACCAGTTTTTATGGGACGATATTCAGGATGACGCTTGCCGGCGGACTGACAACGCTATTCAACTTCACCGACGGGAATACCGGAGCGAACCCTTATTGCTGTTTGATGCAGGGAACGAACGGCAATTTTTATGGCACGACCAGTCAAGGGGGCACCAACGGCTACGGCACACTTTTTAGAATGACCGCCAGTAGTGTCGTGAATTCCCTTTATTCTTTCTCCGGTGGACTGGATGGTGCCAATCCACCAGCTGGACTAGTGCAAGGCCCGGACGGAAATTTATACGGCACATCTTACCTGGGCGGTGCAAATTCTTTCGGTTCGATCTATCGGATGACGCCTAATGGTTCGGTTACCGGCCTATATGAATTTACCGGTTCAGACGATGGTGCGTATCCTTATTCCGGGCTGGTCTTGGGCAAGGATGGTAATTTTTACGGCACCACGCTGCAGGGAGGTGCCAGCGGTTATGGAACAGTTTTCAAAATGACACCCAATGGCGCTTTGAACACCATCGTGTCCTTCAACTATGCGAATGGTGGCTATCCGCAGGCCGGAGTTACCCAAGGTGCCGATGGCAACTTGTATGGCACAACTCTACAAGGCGGTTCCAATTATTTTGGCACCGTATTCTGCCTGGCAACTAACGGTAATTTGACTACGCTCTGTTCGTTTGGCAACACCAATGGCAGTAGTCCGACTGGGGCGTTGGTGCAGGGCACCGATGGTAACTTTTATGGCACCACGGCCGCCGGTGGCGCCGGTGGCCAAGGCACGGTGTTCAAGGTCACCACCAATGGCATTCTGACCACATTGTTGTTATTTGACGGTCTTAACGGTTCTGATCCGCAAGCCGCTTTAGTGCAAGCGACCGATGGCAACTTCTATGGCACCACTCCATTGGGTGGAAACGGCTTTAACCCTTCTGCCGGTGGTGGCAATGGAATCATTTTCCGACTGACGGTGCCGATTTTTATAACTAATCAGTTTACCATGTCTCCGAGTATTGCCTGTCTGCCTTATGGCGCAACGATGGCAAGCAAAGCCATCGCGCCGGCGGGAGATACGCTTACCTTTGCCAAGGTCAGCGGCCCAATGTGGCTGAATGTCTCCAGCAACGGTTTTCTTTCTGGCACACCCATAAACTCGGATATTGGGATGAACATCTTTTTGGTCAGCTTGACTGACACCAACGGTGTCATGGCCACCGCTAGCATGAACATTAGCGTGGCTGCCGATCCGGCGGCGACATTTATCAGCAGTCCATTTGCCGAAGCGGGGGCAAATGTCGGCGAAGCTTATGCAGGCAATATTGCGACCAATGGCACGGCACCTTATCTCGGACTCGGAGACATTCTTTCATTTGCCAAAGTCAATGGTCCCGCGTGGTTGAATATAGCTGCCGACGGAACCCTTTCCGGCACGCCGCAGGGATTGAATGGCGGCACCAACCTCTTTACTGTCAGCGTAACGGATCTGGGCGGTTCTTCGAACATTACCATGATGTCCATCTATGTGAATAGTCCACCTATGTTTGTGCCGCAAAATTTCACCAAGCCCATCGCCACGGTTGGAGAGCCGTATGCCGCGACGCTCGCCACGAATGCTGTTGACCCCGATCTTGGAGCAGGCGATGTGCTTACATTTTATAAAGTTACCGGGCCGGCATGGCTCAGTGTGTCGACCAATGGCGGATTGGCGGGGGTGCCAAGCAGTCTGGATTTGGGCTTGAACAGCCTGTTAGTATTGGTCGTGGATTCCGGCGGATTGGCGGGCATAGGTTCTGCATCAATTCAGGTGAACGCGGACAGCCCGCCGACATTTATTTTGAATCCGTTCACCGGGCCAACAGTCAAAGCCGGACAGACCTATTCGACCACCATTGCCACGAATGCAACCGATCCCAATTTTGGCGATGTGTTGAGCTTTTCCAAAGTTAGTGGTCCGAATTGGTTGAGTATCGCCGTGAATGGCAACTTATCAGGAATGCCCCTGTCCACCAACGCCGGCATCAATAGCTTTGTAGTCAGCGTCACCGACCTGGCTGGCTTGACCAACGCCGCCACTTTCATGGTGAATGTAACAGCGGTGCCGATTTACGAGAACATCCTGCGTCAGGGCGGCAATCTGATGCTCAGTTGGAGTGGCGGAGTTTCACCGTATGAGTTGCAGACCAAGACGAATCTGGCCAGTCCAGTTTGGCAAAATGTTGGCAGCCTTGGCAGCGTGACGAATCTGATTCTTTCACCGACCAATACCGGCATGTTTTATCGCATTCAAGGCCAATGACCGGCATGGATCAGCCCTCTTGCCATTGTAATGGTGCGTTTGGAATAAGCTCGGGCGTCGCGCGCGTTCAAAAATTTATCTGGGTCGCACGTGAAAAATAATTGGCGGGGAAATTTCATTGACGCTATTCTCAGGGCTCATGCGTCAATTTATGAATGCTGGTTTGAAGATCCGCCCGCCTGGCAGCCTGCGCCTTTTGATTTTAATCACAGCCGCGTGGCCGGCGCTTGCCGACGACACCAACCGTTATGCGGGTGATCAATGGGCTTTCATTCCAGCGCCCCAAATTCAAGCGGCGGCGGCGCAAATCACCTTGGCGAAGTATCCCGACTGCGATGACGCGACCGTCGAACGAAAAATGCTGCGCGTCTATCGCGCCGATGGCACGGCCGAAATGCAGGATGAATCGTTCGTGAAAGTGCTTACCGAAAAGGGCAAACGCAACGATCGCTCGATCACGTTGAGTTTCATGCTGCCGTATTCCACGGCTGAGGTGCCCAAATTAGAGGTGATGAAACCGGATGGCAGCGTGGTGCCCGTGGATGTGGCGGCCAATTCCAAGGAGACAATTGATGACAGCCAGATGTCCATGAACATCTATGATCCCAACAGCAAGCTGTTGCAGGTGAATATTCCGCAGCTTGAAATCGGCGACACGGTTCACGCGGTGACGCGCCAGACGATTTTGCGCCCGATCATGCCCGGTGAATTCGCCGATGAAAATGTTTTCGAGGGCGATAGTTTTATCAAACATACCTCTTACGAAGTGCAGGCGCCGGCGGAGCGGCCGCTGAAGAGCATCAAGTTGCGTGACGAAGTTGCGGGCACCATCAAATATTCCACGCACCCGGGCACTGGCAACACGACGATTCATCATTGGGAAGTGAACAATGTGCCGCGCATGTTTGACGAGCCGGATATGCCGCCTTACGAAATGGTGTTGCAAAGAGTGTTGGTCAGCACCACGTCCAACTGGCAGGCGGTTTCCAAATGGTATTGGGAATTGAGCCGCGCGCATCTGGAAGCCACGACGCCAGAGATGAAGCAAACCGTAAATAAATTGACCGCCGGCATCACTAACGATTTGGAAAAAGTGAAGGCGGTGTTTTATTACGTCTCCAAAAACATCCGTTACATGGGGCTCACGCCGGAAAAAGACCGCCCGGGCTTCGAGCCGCATGACGTGAAAATCACCTTCGGCAAAAAATATGGCGTTTGCCGCGACAAGGCGGCGTTGCTCGTGGCGATGTTGCGCGCGGCGGGCTTCAATTCATATCCCGTGCTCATCAGCGTCGGTTCCAAGCGCGATCCGGACGTGGCGGATACGTTTTTCAACCATGCCATCGTCGCGGTGGAATTGAAACCTCGGGAATACACTTTGATGGACCCGACCGATGAAAACACGCGCGAACTGTTGCCGTCCGGCGACAGCGACCAGAGTTATCTCGTGTGCCGGCCGGAAGGCGAAGACCTCAAAGTCAGCCCAGTGCAACCGCCGGATGATCACATGATGCGGGTGATGACGGCGGGCGTCATCAGTGCCGATGGCCATCTCGATGCGAAATCGGAATTGTCTTTTGAGGGCGTCAACGACGACGAATACCGCAACCTCTTCTC
>Ga0302185_10002735_pt1 | contig 11336 bp, 7 predicted proteins | sample II_Bog_E1_1_FD_200231 | JGI IMG/M metagenome (GOLD analysis project Ga0302185, IMG submission 200231) | Peat permafrost microbial communities from Stordalen Mire near Abisko, Sweden - II_Bog_E1_2 | ecosystem: Environmental > Terrestrial > Soil > Wetlands > Peat | place: Sweden: Abisko, Stordalen... | reverse complement strand
TAACCAATTGGATTATCGTGATTTGTTATTCTTGAATTTGATTAATAAATAGTTTGAATGTAAACAAACCCAACGACACAGAATTTGACAATTAAATTAGCTTGCATGATGGTACTTATCTTATTCGATCTGGTAATAAACTCTTTCGTTTAGTCTTCTTTCTCGTTGTCCTTTCAATCGACGTTTAACGTCAACTACTACTTTATAGTACCTTTGCAAACATTCAGCCTATTCAGTTCATCGTAACCTTCTTCATTTTCATTATGGTTTTGATTCTTCTTTGGCAGACCTTCCCTCTTAGGTATGGGCTGCTCTCTATTCTTATCAAGGAGTTTAAATGGACCTTTATTGTAGTACTTGCATTTATCGGTAACTGATATATTATGTAGGGCTTACTACGCTCGAGAGAGGGATTAGACTTCGATAAACTGTGAATTTAGGTAGTACATATAGCGATGCGACTATCTGGAGTAATAATTTCTATGTTGCTCTTTACTATCTGAGGTTTGGATTGTGATATTTAGATACTTAACTTACCCCCTTTTCTATGGTTTCTTGATGAGTTTTAGTCTAAAAGTGATTGATCCGTCGTACTACAAGCCATAGAGATGGCTAAAATGATTGATTGTATTTTCTTTTAAACCCATAATTTAAAATATGAACCAAATGGAGGCTATTAATAAAGGGGGATGATTTAGAAGTAGCATTTTGCGACAGAGCATTAGCATTAATAGCTGGAGCTCTTACTATAAATGCCAGAATGAGATTTGTCGTTTCCATTGCATATATTCTCCATAAGCTATGCAACGTGTATGATGAATGATAGTCCAACTCACCAAAAAATATACGAAAAGAAAAGAAGAATATGTTTTTATTGAATTCGGAATGATAAAAAAATAGTAATACAAATTATAAGTAAGAAGTATCAGTTATCGTCGGAATCGTACGAAGTAGATCCGTATTTTAGAACACTTTTAGCTTTTTAGATTTATCTTCGACGCTTTTAGATAGCACGCTTGTTGATTCTTTACAAATATTAATCAAAGGTTATTTCCTTCTCCAATCCGTCGATAGTTTTCTCCTCTCCTTCAAAAATGACATCGATTTAATGTTAGAGTTTTTTAATGATTTCTTTTTCTTCTGGCTTTTGAGTATGTTTTTAAACCTAAATTTTAGACCTCACAAACAAAAGCTCAAGGGTGTCTTCAACAGTAATTTTATAGCACTCCGGCTTACAATACATGAGAAACTGAGTAAGATGGAAGAGATTCTTACTCTAAGCCGCATTCTTATCGATAGTGCATTTCTTATACATATTCACGAACTCTTTCTATGTGATTTTCTTGTTAAGATCTTCATCAAATTACCAGATCATCCTTTCAATTTCTGCTTTGGTCATCTTGACTTCCATCTTCTTCAGCACCTACTTGATCTAATTCTAAGTAAAGAATTTTCCATTGTGTGGTGCAGACAGGTTTTGAAACACTTTGAGAAGGTATTTCTCTTCAGTGGAGTTGATCTTAAATTATTATAGTTTTTCTTCCATAGTTTTTTATTTCTCAGCCTTGCGCTATTTCAATTTCTTGAGGTTAAATTCAAATTTCTAACCCTGCTGGTGATTCTCTTTCTCGAATATGATTGAGTTTTTGTACTTGCGTTGTAGGTGTGCGGGTAAATCTTTATATTTAATAACTTTCTTCGATTATTATTTGCTCATTTAGAAATTATTATTACTATATATCCATCATGATGGACCCTTTTATATTAATTTTTACGGAGCATAGGACAGTTATAAATAAACTGCCATCTTTTTATATCTGCAATGGGAATTCATCAACAATAAAATTAATTTATATCTTGTCAAAGTTACAGAAAATGAGCGACATCAAACAGAACCGCACCGCAGACGAGTTAGAGTCCTTGCTCAACCATACTCTCGCTCAGATGCAGGAACACCAAAAAAATGCTAACTATGTTGAAGCCTAAACTTGCAGACTAACATCAGAACGACTTAAAAAGGATCTAGAGACTCGCAGAATTTACGAAATGGAGCAACGCCATAATCAAGAAGAGGATGATTTAAACAAGGCTCATGAAGATGAACTTCACAATTTCAATTCTTTTTGGGAAAAGAAGTTGGATGAGTACAATCAAGAGGGCGATAAGATGATTCATGATATGCAAGCACGTCATCAAGCAGAAGAAAATCACCTGAGGGATTAGATGGAAAAACAACTACCATATCGAGTCAAGGAATCTTCAGAATACCTCAATCTTAAAAAAATGGAAGAGCACATGGCTCGACAAAAAATGTTAACATTTCACTATTCAGATATACAGAGGCGCATAAGGTTCAACAGAGGTTGGCGGAATTATAAAAGTCCTAAAAAGATGCTTGGATTAACGCGAGAAATCTTAAAATTGATACTGCAGCCAATACGTTGAGGGCGAAACAAAACACGTAGTTAGCTGCCCTGCAAAAGAAGATCAAGACTGGGCTTGATGAGCAAAATAAGGACAGAGTGAAAGAGTAGTTGAGATTGAACCAGAAATATGCTAATATTGAAAAATAGTTACGTTCCAACCATGACAAATAAAAAATGGCTTTCAGAGGACAATTCAGAAGCAAGGGCGGACAGGGATCAAACTTATTGTTGACCAAATCGAAGCTTCTATCCTCTAAGTGATAGTAATTCAATAACATCTATATAATCATATTGGTCATAGTTATAGATGACTTAATTGAAAGTCTTTGGCCTTAATTTTTTTAAAAAGATTGTTTGGAATAATTCAAGAAGATCATTATGTCCTTAATATACTATATATATAATAATAAAAAAATCCTGATCAACGCTCAAGCCTTTAATAGAAAAATAGATGATGCCTTTTACAAATGCAAAGCAGATACAGGACTATCAGAAATCCCTGATGGTCTAAATGGTTAAGATATCCGACTGTCTATCGGACGATCCGAGTTCAATTCTCGGTTGGGGAGTTTTTTATTTTATAAAATAATACCACTATAAATCAATAATTACCAGTGGATGACAAATATTAACCTCAATCAAGTCAATTGATTCACTTTAATAGAAGTTTACTGATCATTGAAACAAGTGGATTAGAAAAGTGAATTATTATCATTTCGAAAAAATTGAGGTGTCACTCACTCGGTAAGATTTTATTGGAAAAAGATGTCGTCCGCACTCTTCTGTCAAGTTTGCTTGGCTTAGTTCATTTTACTGTTATCTTTTAACTATTTGGGAAATAAAATATTCCCAGCCATTACGGCAAGTCTACATCAGCAAATCTAGTTTTTCCTGTTTGGAAAGCATGAGCTCATCAAAATTATTATATATCTTAGCGTATTTGTAAATTGCAGCGGGGCCTAGGAGGGTTTTGATTCGTGAAAAGAACATTTTTCGATTTTTATGACTTCCATAACCCATGTGTTAGAGCCAAGCTCCAATAAAATGATCGTATATCTGCCCTTTAAGGTCTTTATCGCTGGTTGATAAATTTGGGAAATTAATGGGTTTTAGTTGGCAGGATTACAAAATAGAAAGATAGTACCTTTCCATCTAATCAAAGATGGCTCTTTATTTGCTTGTTCCCCTCCAAAACAGTAGTTGGGCGAATAGCTATTTTTAACGTGAGTATTAAAGACGATCTTCAATGCTGATAGAAGATGAGCAGTTGCATAATCCTATTTATTTTTTGGGCAGATCTTCAGATCCGGCATCTGTGCCCAAGGAGGAATGAACTTTGGATATGGACTAATTGGATGATAAATAGCTCGAGGTAAATTTGATAAATTTCTATGTCATTGATGTTTATGAGTAAAAATTATTGTAATTAATAAAGAGTTCATGATGGTTTGAATATGTAAAGGCGATTTATTGTTGTGATTACTGAATTAATTGTTTTATACGTGTAATTCTACTACTTTGTTATATGAAAATACAGTTTCAACTATTAATATGAGTACTTTTGATTAATAACGATTTAGTTTGGATTGTATTAAATTATTTATCCCTTATAGTTTATAGCTTTTAAACTTACCATGATAAAACAAGAGGGAGATTACTATGTTTGTGAGGCCGAAAATTAAGGGGCAAATAAATATATTAAAGAAGAAGAGCCATAAACAGCAGAATTGTAAGCTAAAGGGGATATCAAATAACGAATTGAGGCAATTAAAAAAAGAGTTTAATCTTTGAAAAGAGAAAAGGAGTAGCAAAGTAAACAACAAACTTACTTAAAATTATCCTAAGTGTTCACATAGTCACCCTCTTTATCTGAGGACTATTCCCTAAACATTTACATTCCATAGTAAGTCCTCAAACTCTAAGAGCGCCTGTAAAGAATAGAGACTCGTTTGTAATCAAATGAAATCCAACGTCAAAAAATTGACAAAGGTGTTTCCATCATATAGAGAGTAAAGAAGTTATCTAAAAAATTGTAAGATATGATCAAGAATAAATCGATTGAAATAATTGCTCAGAATATCATGCAATTCAGTGCAAATGTTGAAGAAAAATAATAAAATTTAAAACAGCTTTATCTTTATGAAGTATTCACCAAAACTCAAGGTATGTGAAGAACTATTTAGGATTGACTGAAGAAATGAATATCTTAGAAATATATCTGGAAAATTTAAGTAAGATACAGAGGACAATCAGTGGAGCGTTACCAGTCAGTACAACAATTGCCATTCATAACTAAATATTAGAGCGAAAAAAAGGACTGAGAAGCAAAATTGAGATTCTTTTCAACACGATGAAAAACTAATACAAGACTCTGTTAGCATAAATTGATGCAATTTAAGTCTGAGGGTATATGATTACATCTATGTCTATTTAATAGCAAAACTATTCATTAAGAAGTATATTCTATCACTGAGTTTCGATGATATCAGTTTTCTTCCATATTCCTGTCATATACAGAAGACGAATCATCAGGACGTCTCGGAGCATGTTAAAAGATGCATCCATTACAGTTAGCTTCGAACCATCTACATCTCTCCACTCAACTCCTACTTCTGCTGTTTTTATCGAAAGCCGATTGCATAAGAAAAATAACTCAACATCGAAGGCAAATCTTTAGATATGAAGAGCTTTGAATAGCATGGCAGCTGATACTTTCGTAAATAATTTAAAGCCACATTGAGTGTCTCTTGTTTTTATACCCAAGACAACAGTAATTATCATCTTGAATACGGCTGAGATTATTTTCCTATGAAATTTACGTTAAACTTTACCATCTTCTTCCAGATGCCTGCGTGATCCTACTACCATCGCTAAAGGATTGCTATTGATTCGTTACATTTATCTGAGTCTTTACCAAACTTTGTCAAGCTCAGAAAAAGTTGTAGCACCATCTGCATCGACCATTAGAACATATGTGCCTTCCACTAAAGCCATGCCAGCTTTTACTGCTCCTCCCTTTCCTCTATTTTTAGGATATTCCATTACAACTAAGTTTAAATTGAGCCTATCTGCTTCTGCTAAAGCTACCTCAGTAGTTCTATCCTTCGAGCCATCGTTGGCAATAATGATTTCATTTGTAAATTACCTTTCGCTAAAATATTTAGCAACATCAGCGAGCATTATACCTAATCTGGATTCCTCGTTATAGCTTGGAACAACTAATGAAATATCAGGGGCTATGGTTCCTTGCTTATACTATCTGTATTGCTCAAGAGTATATTTTTGTCCAGTCCGAGTTGTAACAGAGATAGGCTAATGGTGCTGGTTGATAAACTTGGGGAACCAAAGCGCAGTGACGATAACGACGAGTACGACGAGAACAATGATAGCCTCGCACAGCATTGCAATATTGATATTATTGATATTTTATGATGTGGCATTATTCCAACAACAAAAATATGCTATTTATCTTGAAAATAATACATTTTACAGGATCAATTGTTTTAATAAATATCTCTGCATGGATGATTTGCAATGGTAAAAACATTTGTATTAAATCGAGATAAAAACAGATCATTTATAATAGGAAGCATTTGCTAGGTTTTATTAAATAGGGTAGCATAAGAGTTATTTTCATGAGTAGATAAAAAACGAATCATTGCAATTTTCTTTAGGTCGGATCATCTCCATCCACCATAATTTCAATTGCCTACTCTCTTTCTGGTGAAAAATTGGCCTATTGTTCAGCACACATTTCCTAGTACTTTTCCAAAGCTTACAAGTGAGAATGTTTATCATTAATTTTGGAATTAACAATAAACTCTCTGGCATCAGATTGGCTAAAAGAAAGAAAAGCTTTCCTAATTAAGGGAATTCTTGAAAGATTGATAATAAGATGGTTGTTATATCTTCCGTTCCTAATCATTTCGGTCAGTAATTCATAAACTTATTTATGTGAAGGAATACTCTCCTATATCCAAGCCAAAAACAATCTGATAATATTTTTGACTACATTCTTGGTATCTCTGGATTTAATCTTCTCGAATACTTCGCCTTCTTTCATTCTTTAGATTAAAGTTCTTTTGGGTAAAATTACATTTCGATTACAAGATTTAGCATTTTCTAGAATATGTTCCTGATAGGGTGGATCACTTTTCTGACCTTCTTTGGCCTCGAAAGAGTCTATAATCTTAATGATTCTGTTTTAAAACTGTATCTCCGTGAGTTTAAACAGTTTTTAATCGGTCTGCATGGTAAAATAGTTTCGTATTTCTAAACTTTAACCTGTATTCGGAGTCAGTTCGACTTAAACTTTATGCTCATGAGTAATAATATGGCGAGAGACCTAAAAATTTTGTGTGAAATTTCTGGACGTTGGTTAATTCGCGTAAAGAACATCCATTACTTCTTTGGAAGGTTCGCTATTGGTTGTCATATTAAAATTTGACGATGTAATGGGAATAAAATAATATGAGAAAAATGCCCATTTAATTTAAAAATAGCTGAAAAGATGCCTGATCATGTGATTAAATTGTTTGAGTCATCTAAACTATCATTTTTTATATTTTATTCATTTTTTGAAGAGCAAATTTTTATATTTTATTTTTTGCAAAAAATCAGCTTCAAGGAAATTATTAAACTTTATTAGAAATTTTATAATGATAATTTATGAATCATAACATAATATTAAGTTTATGGCTAATGCAAGACAGATTTTACAAAAAATTCAAAATATAATTAATGTACTTCTCTTCCAGAAATATTTTTCCTTCAATTTAATGAAATGCATTCTCCAAAGGAACAATAATGATGTATCTTAAATTAATTATGACACTTAGTTAATAATTCTAAAATTTTAATTATAGGCATTCAATAAGCTAATTAATCTTTGCTGAGTTCATCATGAATCTATTTAATCTGTTGAGCAAATTGTTAGCATTATGAACAACAAAAATGTCTAGATATGATTTTAGACATTCATATCTTACGAAAGAATAGTAAATATTATTTATTTGCACAATAAATCTCTAATTGACTTGAATATTCTCTTATTTATAGCATGATTGATAAGAAAGCAAAATTATTGAATTCTATTTCTAAAATAGTCTTGATTTCATCGTAAAAATAAATGCTAATTATTCTCCTTCATATATTTGTTCTTCAAATTAGAGACTAATAAATAAAAAATAATCTGAAAAGTCAGTTTAGTTTGGATTTGAGTTTTTAAATAAGATCTTTTTGACATCAAAGGCCAATATTTTTATAATACTATCAAATGAGCTTGTCATATCAAGTAAAATTCTAAAATAATAAAAAAGAGATAATAATATTCTCCATATATTGGTAATTTTATTAACAATATTTTAGTGATTTTTATATTTATTCATTATTCATTTGTATTGAATTTAGTATCAATATTTTTATATTAGAAATTACTTAGTTGATTTTAGAAATAAAGAAAATCAACAAAATATCTAAAAGATAAAAAAATTAAGTTTACCCCACCACCCAATCTGAGTAGGAGCGATCAAGAAATAACTAAACATAATTGATATATTTTTTTATAAACATAATAATCCTAAGGTAGGAGGAGTTCTTATAGGTCTCACTGTTCAATAAATAAAATGTTGTACATTTATTATAAAATCTTAATCTATTAATAAATTTTAATTAAAAAGTATAAATAAAATTAGGGAGTATGGGCAATATAAAATCAATTTGTTGTTGTGAGGATGAACAAAAACAAATAAATGATCTCAATAAATAGTTAAAGAATGTAAAGAATTAACTTGAATAAGAAAAACAAAAATGTTCTAAAAAAGCAAAAGAATTGGAACATTGTAATAGTGTATTGAAGGTTAATAATTAAAAACTTAACAAAGATTATTTCAATTTGCAGAATGGATCGAATAAAAAAATCAAATAACTTTAAAGCTAACTATTTCCGATGGAAGGATTAAAGAAATAAATTAAAAGACTCTAAATCTAACTCTCTCAGAAGCAAGAAAGGATCAATAGGTTATAAAAATAATTGTCCTAACTTAATAAAAAGTATGCAGCTTTAAATGCTGATAAATAAAAATAAATGACATTTATTATTTTAAAAAATAAAGAAATAGAAGGAGAACTAACAAAAAAATAAAAGGAAAATTTTGAATTACAAACAAAGATCAATTCAAAAGATTAATAAATTAAGAGAATGAAGGATTAAAAGGATTATAATATGAACAATAAAAATATTGTTCCAGCCAAGGATAACGATTTGGGGGAACGGAATAATTACTTTAAATATTTCCAAGGAGACGTCCTCGATCAAGCAGACGATTATAGAGACTTCCTCGTCACCATCCTTGAGAACAAGATCCACAAGACCATTCAGAAGACTAAACTAGTTTATAAGTACGACCCCCACTCCCAGGAGTCCATCCACAAATACATCGATAACATCGAGAATATTGTCCTGCTCGTCAAGACTACGAACGGGTATATCTTCGGAGGCTGGACTGAGAGTGCCTTCATACCAAAGACTTCCTCAACGAAGTCCGGACTGCTGTTCTCAGTGACTAACAGGGCATGTTTCGAGTTGGTGACTCCCAACACAAAGGCCATCGTTCACGATCCCTACTTTGTGATATTTGGCAACAATTAAATTCGACTTAAAAATGGGGATATCAAAGTAACTAGCAACTTCGGGAAGATCAACGGCTTTTATAAGAGCAAAGGAGAGAGGGCCAATATTCTGCTGGGGAATGGCAGCCTAAATGAAGCCGACATCGAAACCTTCGAATTCTTCTCGCTGACGTTTCGGAATTGAATGAATGATCGAATGATAAAATATCTTTAAGTGTGATAGTTATTAAGCCTATTGAATTTGAGTGACTCTCTTAGACGAAAGAAATTAGCTTTAATTTACAAATCAATAAACGAAAGAAATAGATTGGTGAATAAAATGCAACTATTAACTTTTTTTATCATCTATATTTCCATATAAATTTATGATTTATAATCTTTATTGGATTCCTCATGAAATTTAAATATTAGAATATTTTCAGCGAAATCTTTTAGAATACATCGATGTCGTGCAAACCTTGGTTCTAAAAAAATACTTAAGATAATTATTAAAATGTATTATTTATGAAACTAATACACTTTCCAATCGCTACTTTAAAATATTTTTAACAAAATGATTGTTTATTGAATAAACCATTAGATTCTTTTATATATATTCTTATCAATCTTTCCTTTATAAGTAAAATATTTTTTTGATTTTTAATTTACCGATCAAGTAATAATTATGAATATTTTATTCTGAAAATAAAACAGTTTTAAGGACATCAGAGAAAAGAATTATTTGAATTTACAATTAATAAAATGTTTAATAGCTCATAAAAGTCTGATAGTACTTAACTTTATAAATGGATTATCTACTATCAGATTAGTATACTCTCAATTTGTTCATAAAATATTTTGTAACAAAACCTGCTTTGATTGCTTTGATATTTTCGGCAATCGTATCTTGCGAAAATCAATAGATTGTATTTATTTATTTTAAAAAATAATAATTTATTTTTAATTTAACTTTCAAGCATGAATGTTAAACATAACCTTCATATTTGCGCTGAAAGTTATAAACATCAATAACAATGATAAATAAAAAATAAGTTTTAATATTTAAATAATTTACTAATATATTTCTGACATCTAGTGGGATAAAATTATAAAAGTATTATCAAGCTAGAGAAGTCGATCAAAATATATTTCTTTATATGTTATCTTTAATTTAATTACTGAAAATGAAGCAAGCACTAATCGTTAACAGAAGAGTCAATTAATTTTATAGATTATCAATAATGTAATAATTGTTATTATTAATTTCTTTTACATTTCTATAAAACTTTGTGATGAGAAATTTTTCAAATATTTTTAAAAGGAGAAAATTAAAAAATTTAGAAATTTCTTTTATAAAAAGTATCATTATATTTATAAAACTATATAATATTAAGGTGCATGGGCGTCATACAAGACATCTCTGGAAACTAGTGTAGAGAATGTAGAGAATAGGAAAAAGAATAATTAAAAGATTAAAAAAATAAAATAAAAAAACAAATAAAAGAAGAATAAAAAAAGTGTGCTGAAATAGCAAAAGAACTGAATACCTTGAAAAATAAGGAGCTGGAGTATTTTCAACAACTTAATAGGCTTGGCTATGAGCGCTAAATCAAAACCAGAGATATTGTAAACAATTTAAAGAACGAATCCAATACAAAAATCAGCAATGAACAGGCGAGGATTAATTTTCTAGAAGGCGAACGACGTTAAAATGGAGAAAGGATGAAGAAGTTGTAAAATTAGTTAAAATCCAACAAACAAAAATTAAAGCCTTTCGAAAATAGAGAAAACTAGATCATCGTGATCATGAACCAAAAAGCAAGTCTATAAGAACAGCTCAAAAATGTACTACAAATAAGATAAAAAGAGAAATTAGAGTTTGAAGCAAGAATTAAGGAACAAAAATAAATGATTAATCTTTAGAAAAATAAATAATCTGAGGCGGGAAAAAGAATGAATACACAATTATAAGATTTAAAAAATAAGTAAAGAGAACAATGTGAATAACTGAACAGTCTTCGCTCTGAGATGTAAAGTAATAATGGAGATTGTGCGAATTTACAGAACGAATCAAATACAAGAAGAAGGAACGAGCAAATTAATCGGAGAGATTAACTCCAAGACTAACTATTTCAAACTAAAAAAATGATATTTTAGATATAAAAATAATAGGAAAAAAAACTTCTTGAGACCAATAAAAATATTGTTCCAGCCAAGGATAACGATTTGGGGGAACGGAATAATTACTTTAAATATTTCCAAGGAGACGTCCTCGATCAAGCAGACGATTATAGAGACTTC
>Ga0302185_10002730_pt1 | contig 11356 bp, 6 predicted proteins | sample II_Bog_E1_1_FD_200231 | JGI IMG/M metagenome (GOLD analysis project Ga0302185, IMG submission 200231) | Peat permafrost microbial communities from Stordalen Mire near Abisko, Sweden - II_Bog_E1_2 | ecosystem: Environmental > Terrestrial > Soil > Wetlands > Peat | place: Sweden: Abisko, Stordalen... | reverse complement strand
TAGTGTCATTGCTCTTAGTAAGGAAATCTCTAATTTTGATCCAGATTTTGTGTCTGATTGCTATCTCAACTGGATGTCGCAAAACTGTTTGCCCGCTGCTGGTAGTTTCGCGCTATTCAGAAACCAATCTTAAAATTCTCGCTCAGTTTATCTTGAATATTTATGACTTGAATATGTCGACCGTATTTAATAATAACTATCACATTAATGCTTCGAATATTTATTGAGTTTATAATTATTTTGTTATTGTTGTTTGTTAATGGAGTCTGTACAGTCTTTTTCATAACAATTAGATTACCAGCCATTGTCTTCAATATACCGTGTCAACACCAGCTCCTTCGCCAGAAGGAATCTCTCCCCCAAAGAGGAGAAGTAGCATCTCGTTCGAAAGATTGAAGGCATTATGGAAAAAAATAATGTTTTGGAGGAAAAGCAGGACCAACTTCAAAATACTGTATATATTCACATAACTTAGATCTATGATTTGAGGAAATTATTAGGGTTCGTGGGAAAGGAAAGTTTGGAAGAATGCTAATACCTTTATAAACAAAACGAGGAGCTCAAGAAAAAAGCGGATGGATTATCCAAGGCTTTGAAGTATTCGCATAAAAATGGAGGTCATTTGCACAACTGCGCCCTCTATTGGAATTAATTTCTCCAATGATTCATACATTTCTGCTAACTTATTCTGTATTAAAGTTTTTTCAGTAATTCTGCAAACTATAGGATAAATATTTTATTAGCCGATCATGAATTGGTCCGATTATTGTTTGAACAACTATTAAAGAGCGGGAGTTATAAAGGTTTTGATCTTATAACGATCTGAAATAGATATATAAAGATTATTTTACTTCAATATTTAAAAGTTCCATAATGGGGGTTTTAGTGAGGGAATATCATGGGAACATAATATAAATCAAATTTATTTTTGGATAAGTTTAGGGTGGCTAGAGTAAGCATGCCTAATCCACTCCGTATCAGAAGAAAAGGAGAGATGCCGATGTATCTGATTGTACATCTCATCTCGATTGTTAACCTCTCGGCAGTATAATTCAAAAATACTGCTCATGGAATTTTGATTGTGTTTCATCATCTGCTGCATCTTTTATCTTATGCTTTGATCTTATAATTGACGTGCCTGCTCTTGCTGATCGAAAAATACTGAGCTCAAAGGCTGTTAGGTCGTCGAGCCACTTTGATAATCTTTTAAAAATTAATTCATTTATCCGTATAAGTTGTTTACGGTGATTGTGTTTATTATTTTTTTATCTTTTTACAAATTTATCTTAGGAACTGGCTTTGGTGGATTCTTAAGTGCGTCTTAAACAGCAAGCAGAACATCTTCTTCAAAATTCATTTGTTTTTGATTGGCGGCTTAATTGGCACTATTTTGTATATTAAGTTGCAGAATTTGCAATTCCTTCTTGAGTTGGTCTTATTCATTCTAGTTCGTCATGATTGCCTTTCTTCTCTGATAAAAATGAGTTGCCTTTTTGGGAATATTAAGCATATTCACGTAGTTTATCTAATCTCTCGATTTTCTCATCATTTTTCCTGGTCTTCTCACTTTCTTAGGCTTTTTCTCATTGACTCTAACTGATTATTCATTGTCATTGAGGCCCTTCTCACTATTAACTTTAAATTGGAGAGAAGTTTCCGATTAATATTGAGAAATCAATTGACTCTTCTTAAAATTGCTTGTTCTGCTCATTTTCTTATCCATTTTTCTTTCATTCATATGCTCTTCATCTATTTCGGCGTCTGATGTTATTAGAGGAGTGGCAATATCTCTTTCTTCCTCTTCTTACTCCTCTGACTATTTTCCCGATTATTCATTTTATTGGTCTTCTTCAGAATAAATAGGCCGCTTTTTCTTCTTTAAATGAGCCTCAAAGGCCGTATTTTTACTTTTATTATGCTCGTAGTTTTTAAGTTTTCTTGTTTATTTAAATCGAATTTCGTGCTCTAATTCTTATTATTTATCTTTTAGTGACTTGTTTAAGATACTTACTTTTCTATATTTTTTAGATAGTGCTTGCTTACTATCATTCTTATAATTGTCATTCGTTAGACTTTCGCATTAGATTTCGCCAATACTATTCTTGGATGTATTGAAGACTTTTGTGTTTTATTTCAAATGAGTTTTACTCACTAATTAGCAATCATTACTTTTATGTTTCAATCTCTTGTATGAGCGTTTCATTTCAAAAGACGGTTGTTTAAATAAAGATTTCTTTAATATTTCGGCTGCTGAAGGGCATCTTATGGCTAATTTGACTTGTTTTCTCTCCAGTTTTGCAGTGCTACTTCTGAAAAGCAAATATTCAGAGCTTCTTTGATTAAAATCTTGTAGAGTCACTCTTTTTTAATGCCGTGAGAAATTGCGAGACATTTAAGCCGTACTCGGTCGCGTGAGCACATTATTTTTACCATTTATTTATTTTTCTCCGTGAAAAACAAATGATATTGGTCTTCGGGGATGGTGAAAAGAGTTTTATGTTGTCCTTACTTTAGCCCATTCCTATAGGAAGATATTAATATCTTCTAATTCTTTAGTAAAATAAAAAAGTTTCAAGACTTCTGGATTGTTTTCGATATCTTCAAAGTGACCCTTTATTCCATACAGCAATCTGCTTGTCAATATTTCTGAAAAATGTTGAAAAGAAATATATAGTGTATAGGCTTTAAAATGATGTTTTGTACTGGGCTCTAGAAAGTTATCTGCTATTTCCTTGATTTCCTTGCAGAGGTCCAATTAATTTTGTATATTTATACTTCTTTCTAAACTTTTAGGCATTTTCTTGCAGATAGTCAATATTTCATTGACGGAATAGGTCTTTTTGAGAGTTTTATTTAGCAATTTTTAAATGGTTGCACGCATAGGAATATACTGTTTAATCAATTGAGTAATAGTAGATTGCGCTTGGAAGGTTACTTTAACGGGATTGGCTATCTTTTAATTTTTAGCTTTAGAAACACGCATTTTCTATTATTAAGAATACTCCTAATCACGTTTTTAAAAAATAGTTCATCCTAAAAATAGATCAGATCAGGAAAGATAAGAATTGCATTCACAGGATTAACAATGAAATATATTGAACTCTGTTAAAATTTATTTAGAATTTATTAAATAATAAAAAATTTAGGATCATTCTAAATATATTCTGTTTGGTTTATTTTTCAAGGAAAAGCAAAATGACTTCCGAAAATCACAAAATATTGAGTTTGGGACTGATAATAGGATAATAAGATATAAAATTATAAGTTAAAATAAACACAAACTATCAAATGAAAGATTGTGCGGCCATATTTTGACCAATTAACCATGCTTCATCTTCCCTAAACAATTTAATGAACTCTTACTCCCACAATGTTTTTAAGTCAATCTGTTTATGTTGGACAGTCCAAAGAGTTGTGATCAAAAAATGAATCAGATCTCTAGAGTGACTGGCGTTTTCAAAAAATTTAAACCCAACTTCAATGGATTTTGTAATATCCTTGCTTTGAAATATCTCGTCAATGGTACTGATCCCTTATAAGTAGGAATCAGGAATTAGATGCTTATTTGTCGCCATTTCATAAGCTAACTTGCCTAGGCACCAAATATCATAAAAATAATCTTTGTTCTGGTCTTTCCAGCAAGGGCGTTTAATTTTGCAGATATTCTACATGATATTAAAGTTACAATGGAGTTGAAAACAGTTTGCTGAGAAATGTGACCGTGAGCACGCCCTTTTGAGTGTAAAAAGGTGACGGCAGTCAAAATTTCACAGATCTTAGATCCAAGTTCAGTTTCAGTGAAACATTAATTTTTATCTTTCATGAATTGCTCTAGTAATTCTCCTTCGAAATACTCCTCAACTAGATTGATGTAGTCTTTATCAACAAAAAATCCAAAATGCTTGATAATTGTGCAATGATTCATTTGACCACTTTTTAGTAAAAATTTAAGTTAGTTATAGCTTTCCTAATTGTTTAGCAAATAGGATTTACTATATCTTTGAACAATAAATATGCCTTGTGTTTTTTTATGAATAGTCAGATACTCTTTGACTGACTATGATTACTTGATGGTTTTTATTTGTTTAAAATCTTAAAAGGAAAGATTATGTATTACTGTATGGGATAATTTATTCTTTATGAATGAGGGGGTTTATTTGTTTTGTTTTTATGGAAACCTGAGCCTCTGTTGAGATGTTAGTTTTGGGTCAATTTTATTCTAATGGTCTTCAAAATTATTCGTTTCTTTCTCTGTATTATTTTTTATCAAAACACTAGCCTCTTTCCTTGAATTATCGGCGTAACTAACAGTTGTTCTTATATGATTTCTCGATAAATTGCGAATAAATGAAAGACTCCCCCATTTTAGATTACTGAGACTACTTAACGATTCATTTGTGTATACCTTTTTAGAGCTGGGAGTTTTCATATAGAGATCTTTCATTGTTTTCGGGATTGCTGAGTTTTATTGAGGAAGTGTTTTTATTTTCTAATTAAGACAAATTCTACCTTTGCTGCAAGGTTCTAGATCAAACTTTTTCGATTAATCTTTGGGCTCCTAGGACATGGAGATAAAACCCTTCTGAAATCATGCGCGTAAGGTATCAATAGCTGCATATTCTTCCCACCGGAATTAGTAAACATTAAGATTAATATCAAATTATACAATGCCTATTTTAAACATATTATTAATAGTTATCCAGTAAATTCATTTGGCTTAAGCTATTTTTTATAAGTCTTTTCGATGGTGGCTATGTAATTTCGAAATTAAAGTGTTTATTCTCACACCAATTTTAGGTTTAAAATATATCTGTTCCCTGCAATTATTTATGTTTATTTAATTAATATTTATCAAATCAAATTTCAATGAATGCGGCAGATTTTTTTTGCGGCTTGGTTGCTGGATGGTCGCAGATAGTGATAGGTCAACCTTTTGATTTCATAAAAGTACGCATACAAACGGCAATTAAATCCCCTCCAACAATCCCTCAAATTGTAAAAGACATTTACTCAGAATATGGTTTGAGAGGATTCTATAGAGGGTCTTCCAGCCTTTTCTTTGGCTTCGCTTTTACAATAGGCACATAATTTTTGATTTATGAATGGGCCAAGAGACAGATCTTTAAAAATTGGGGGAAAAGAAACAATGATTATAATCCCGCCAACTTAAAAATATGGTAGATTGGTCTAGCTGGAGGAATTGTAGGAGCGATCGCCTCTTTTATATATTGTCCTGTCTAGTACGTTAAAATTTAGAAACAAGTATCAAGGAAAATTCAGACTAGTGCTATTGGCCTTCTTTTTAAATAATTTATCAATCATGGAAGTCGAAATATTTACAAAGGATTTTTAGCAACCATTATAAGGTAAACTTTTGGATCAATATTGTATTATGGTAGTTATGAAGCGGTGGTGAGAGCATATACGAAATAAAATCGAGATTCTGCCACAGATCTGATGTTTCTTAGTGCGGGAGCCATAGCTGGTTTAACTTACCATTTCTTCACTTATCCCATTGATACAATAAAAACAAATATTCAAGCTGGAAAAGATTGGAGATAAGCTGTTTCAATGAGTTTGCAATGGTCAAAACTCAAGGGGTATAAAGTGGTGTTGACTCGGGCAGTGATTGTTAATGCCTGCAGTTTCATGATTTATGAAAAAGCCCAGAAGCAGGTCAAAAGATTTAATGATTATTTATATTCAGTATATTGATGGTTTTCAATTCTCTGAGTAAATTTAGGATTTTCAGAATAGTTTATCTTCATAAATCCACAATGATCTTATATCTTATTATTGATTGTAAATTTTATTGTCTGACTCGGCTGAAGGTAATGAAGAATCTAAAAGCCTAAAACTTATAACTTGAGAGATTGATTGAAGGTTATATTGGAGAGATATAAAAACAGAAAGAACTTAATGCTCAGCATTAAAGTGAGATTGAAACCTTGCTCACTTTCAACCAAAGACTACTTGGAATTATTGAGAATTAATTGGGCAATAACAGCAGGGATAATCTGAGCTTGAAGCCTATCTCAGAAAGATCAGAGAGAGAGTCAGATATGTTCGGACAACCCACTGTTCAATCTTTGATCAGATCAAAAAAGTTGGCAGTGAAAAGCTAATGGGGATATCCCACAGCCTAATCCTTGATAAATCAGGCACAAGTTTCCGGGAAACAGCTAAATAAATTTGATGAGCAATCATAATCTGAAAGCATTCACAATTATGACAACTCTGTGGCAAAAAAGTCTGAGCCAAGGACAGCGATGACGAATCTCCAAAGAAAAATGTCAGAAGGTATAGATGTGAAAGATGAAATGCATCAAAACATAAAATAGCTGCAATAATTTAAGAATGAAAGTACTAAATTCTTTGAAAAAAAGACCAAGGAGATAAGGAAATTGAGCGATAGGCTCGTAAATTATCATCCTTTGGATCAACTCACCAAAATTGCATCAAAAAATATAATTTCGAATCAAACAGCAGATTTAATAAGGCAGAGAGTGATGAAAAATAAGGCTTGAAGTAAAATAAATATTTCATAATCCCCAATTTATTTAATAATTTCAAAGATAATTCAAATATCAACTGATTATTATTACTAGATATTGATGACCAATGGATTAAGCGAAATGATCAACCTAATAAAGTTGATTTTATTTATCTTTCGAGGTTCATCTCGAAATCGTGATAAAATATGAATTTAATTTATAGTTGCTGGATTTGTTCAATTATAATTAAAATTAGGAAGGTTTAATTAATTTCTATTTTTTAGCACTCTTCTTCTCATTTTAACACAACATCGAAGTCTACCAACTCTCGATCCATTATGTACGAATGGCAAACTATAAAAATTATATTACATATTTCAATTAAACACAAGTTGAGTCTGAGAATGAGTCATAATTATCATTATTTATTCAAATACGTCGTCGCAGGAGAAACAAGTATGTTTGATAGCATTCAGATGTTGGCAAATCAACATTTATTCAACAATTTACTGAAGAGACTAGCAGAAATACTTATTGTCCCACTTAGAAAATAAACTTTGCTTCCAAATGCTTAAAGGTTAACGAATTAAGCATCAAATGTCAAGTATGGGACCTAGTTCTTAACTCATAATCGCTAGAAAAAAGCAAAAGATCAAAGAATTTGGGAGATTCACTTTTTAAAAAAGCGACAGCAATCATTCTAATATTCGATGTTACCAACCGTGACTCATTTTAATGTATATAAAGATGGATTCATGATATTCGATAGACATGGGGTGAGAAAATTACTCTTGGTGTAATCGGCAACAAGATAGATCTCGAAGAGAAGTAAAATTATTCTTATTTAGGCGGGTTGTGTCACAATCGGAACTCACTTAGTTTGCTAAGCAGAATAGGGTTTATTGCGCTGAAAGTTCATCCCACAATTATTCAATGGTTTAGAACATTTATTTGTAAATCTCAAAGCTTGTGCTCGAAAAGATATCAAGTCATTCGATGAGTTTGGAGGAAAAATTAAAGCAAAGTGGAATTAAAAAAGGAAAAAAAGAGGTTGAGAGTCCCAAAGACTCTTTAATTGAGTGCACATCTTATTAGATGGTTTAAAGCAGATGGAGTAGAGAAGAATAAATATAGGACTCATAGAAATTAACCAATGCCGTCGAGTAAGTCATGCTAACTCTAAAAAAGACTCAACTCACAGAATAGATTTTACAGGATCTCAAACACAACATCAAGTAAAAAGGCATTAATTATATTGATGAGCTAACTGAACATTACTCCGATTTAAAAATAGCAAAATAATCAAATATAATCCAAGGTTTATTTAATATTTTGCGACTGATTCAGAGTGAGTTCACCAGTAGTCAAAAATGTTTCGAAAGGATAAGCCTGTAAAAATAATAATTGGTTAAATTTCATGATCAGGAAATAGAACTAAGAGAATTGAGATAAAACCATAATGAGTTATAAAAAAAGATAGAAAGTTTGAATAGTCAAAAAATCAAACTAGAGCAATTTAAGGAACAAAGGGAAAAACGCGAAAAGGATCTATTGGCAATGATTGATTCGCTCAAGAAATAGAAGAAATAAATCAGATAAAAATGGTAAAAGCAGCGCCGATAGTTAAATGAACTATAAAACAAGAATATGGAACTGACTAAATAAATTCAAACTTTTCGATAATTCGAATAATAGATGAAAATCAAGTAAATGATGGAGGAAAAATAAAATACGGAAATTATTTAAAAATTAGATGATCTGGAGGAATCTGGAGAGAATGTTGAACTCATTGCCAAATTAAAGAAGAAGTTTAGTTCCAGCAATAGTATAGTGAGCTAAATCAATCGATTTTCAAACAACTATTGAGCATTAATCATTACCACATTAATATCAATTTTAATAACTTAGAATAGTAAATTAATTTGAAGGAATATATTTTTTATGAAATTAACCAGTTTTACCTCCATTTCTTTATATCAACCCATCATCAACACCATTGATCAAATATGCAGAGACAATGGCGTAGATTCTACTCATGGACTGGCTCATGCTCTTAAAATTGCTACTGAAACATAGAAGGCTCTCTTATAGTAGGAAACCTTGAAAGTTGATGATCCCATATTCGAGGAGATTGTCTGTGCAGCCCTTCTTCATGATATTGATGACCGTAAATTTTTCAAATCCAAAAGGTGTTAAAATGCACAAAAGGCGTTGCAAAATGCTAAAATGACATAAAAGAGAATTTAAAATATCATCGTGATGATTGAATTGGTTTCTTTTGCAAAAAATGGCAACTCAATTGATGAAAGGTATCCTTCCCTTTATTATCTACCTCGCTATGTTGATCGCAGTTAAGCTATTGGAATTCAAGGTCTGCATCGATCATATATCTTCAATAAAAATAGAAGATTTGACTGTTTGTTTGATGCGGATACTCCCCTGCCTCAAACTGTGTCGTAGATATACAAATATGCTGAGGGCAGAGATATATAATACATGAAAGCTGGATATTCGAGGTCGGTTGTGGATCATTTCTTCGATAAGCTTGTGCACATTCGTCTGCCAGCCTATATTCAAAATGTTTATTTAATTGATATGTACAAGAGAAAGCACGATGAGATGGTGGAGTTCATTCTAAAACACGCTAAGGATGGCTATAAATATTACTAATAGGACTTACTTCATGAGTATTAAGTCAATGGTAAAAAATGGGAGAATTTATAATGATACTGTCATAATATATCGCATAAAATAATAGTCAATTCTTACAAATTTAACTTTAAGATATTTAATTTTTTGTTTGAATGAAATCAATGATTGATCAAGGATTAAATATTTATAGGAATTCAATGTTTGACGAATAGTAATAAGAATATTTAACAAATGCCTTGATTAAAGCCAGAAGAGACTATAAAAGAAACAGCAATGTTTATGAGATTTCTGCCTTTGATGAAAAATTTGATGAGTAATTAGCCAAGTTAGTCATTTATTACTCCTTTGATTTCGAATCTATTGCCCTTCATCTTTGTAACTTCTTTGATAATAAGATTTTAAGTTTCCACAGTACAGTCATAGACTCAAACCGCAAGCCGTCTCTTATAGATGGTATCAATTAACTCTCCTTCGAGATGGGTAATATATCAAAACATAAATTCTTGAAGAGTCCAACAAATAAGAATATCTCTTATACCGAATGCCAATAGTAGATTAAAAGATTGAGATATAAGAATAGAGCGAAGAAATACTATTCTATAACTATTAACAAAAATTTCTTCAGTATGAAGCTGCGCTAAAAATGGCATAGCAGTTAGATGAAGAGGAGGAAGAAAGTTTTATGTTGTATAAACCAAAGTTTATTACTGACACTGAATTTAAACTTCAAAGGAGAGCAGCAGAGAATATTACGGATTTGGTTGATTTGGTCCAGAACGAATATTCGCTCTAGTTTGGAATGTTTGAGCCTCCACAAACAGCCCCAATCAATCTGAACATTTTTAAAGAAAAAAGTCAAGCCTCTGCAGTATCAATTTAAGACTTAAAATCATAGCAAAAATAAGAATAAACCTATCTCGATGAGGACTGGTAGGCCTATGAGAGTGATTGATTATGAGATGATAATAAATATTGTAATTCTTTAAAATGATAAAAGAATTATTGCAAGCTGTTCTAAGAGAGTTTTATTTAATGAAGTTGCTAGAGCGTATAAATTGGAATTAATTTTAAATCTATCTTCGCATTAATAGCTTTCTTCCATTTGAACTGGCTGTTAGTTTTCTGATTTGTCTTTATGATCATTATCATGCTTTTTATAAAAGAAGTGCCTTATAGTATTTGAGCATATTTTAAGAATATACCCTCTTTTGATTGAAAGGATAAGCTTATTAGCATATTAGTACATCAACTCCTATTGATCTATTAATTTGCTTTCGCTTGGTCAACTCATTTTCTCTTTGGAAAATTGTAATATCTTGGTTGAAGAACATTAACAGCTCAATCTAATTTTATTCAGTTAAATACATCTATGTATCTTGATAACTTTTAAAGTAGAAAATTTAGAAACTGAGTGATTTTTTTTTCATGGCTAGATATTTTTTTGTAAAAGCAATAAGTGTAATTCAAAGATTTAATTATTAGAAAAAAAAATCAAATAATCATCATCATCATCAATCTTGGGAATAATTTTATGAAAAATTCTGAAAATTACAAAAAATCAATATTTATTTATGCAGATAAGAAAACGAAAATAACGTGAGATGTAGATATATATGATTGTAAAAGTTCCTTCTAACAGTTAAAATTGATATGAACAGATAATGATTGTTTCTTTGCCTGCTTTCATTTATCATTTTGCTTAACTTGAGAAGGCCTGTATTTTCCAATTTGAAAACAGATAAAGAGGATAAAATATTTGCAATAAATACTTTTATATAATCATTTGAGTTTTTTGAACTCACCCATCTTGGCCATGAATTGATTTTGTAGGGACTAATTTTTGATGATGCTTTCGTAGGAAATTAGCAGAAAGATGGATGCTATTTCCATGATTTATAACTTAAAATTTTTAATGTACAACCAGCTGAGAACTGCAGCCAGTAGAATCAGTAATCCCAATATGCATATCGCAGTGTACACCACCAAATTGGTATAATTCTAAATTTGATTAGCGTAGTCTTGGTCAAATTTGGATCGCATTGTGGTGAGGATATTGTCAAAATACATGATGAAAAGACCTTCTTGCGTAAAGAAAGGGCTGTTTAAAAAAATTAATTTTTAGGACATACTCATTTTAGTTGTATTAGGATTAGCCAGCATTAGTGTATTCGCACTCTGAAGATACTCAATAATGGAAGAGTAGAAACCCT
>Ga0302185_10002729_pt1 | contig 11356 bp, 10 predicted proteins | sample II_Bog_E1_1_FD_200231 | JGI IMG/M metagenome (GOLD analysis project Ga0302185, IMG submission 200231) | Peat permafrost microbial communities from Stordalen Mire near Abisko, Sweden - II_Bog_E1_2 | ecosystem: Environmental > Terrestrial > Soil > Wetlands > Peat | place: Sweden: Abisko... | reverse complement strand
GGAAATGGGAGAAAACGCTTGCCGCTAGCAAGAAAAAAGAACCCGTAACAGAATAAAATAATTAGTACCTCAAAAAAATGCCATTGTTTAAGAAAAAACAATGGCATTTCTCATTTTATTTGTCGCCCCCAACAAAATATCCACACGTTTTTTTAGCGCCTCAAAGCCGCTACTGTACTAGCTCCCATCCATTATCGCCCTTCCATTTTGTGGATATTTTGATGTAAATCCCTTGTTCCCGCGCTTTACCTTTGTGGCTTAATTCTATCATCATGCGTGGAGCACAATTGTACAAGGAAATTACAGGTCATACACTCGAACGTAAACTATCAAAGGGCAGAAATAGTTCCTTGCTGTTAAAACGGAACGAATGCCTGATTGCCAGGTTTTACTACTATTGCCATTTCAAAAACAAATGCTATGAGGATGTGCTGCGGCTTCTCGTCTCCGAGTTTTTCATATCAGCGCCTACCATATCGCAGCTCGTTGTAAGTCACAGCGCAGATATCCAGTCGTTAAAGCAGAAATGTCCCGCGCTCTATAATTTCAAAAACCGTTGGCCACACCTCAAATGGCTGTAAATAAACCCAACCTGAAAACCAGTCGTTTGATCCCTTCCTCATAGCGTTATCGATTCATTCACAACTAGCGACGCCGAAGCCAACTGTTGTTGTATTTTGGTACTATAGTCTTCAAATGCGATGCTATAACGCAATTCCCTAACACGGTAATTATCGTTCCGTTTTTGGGTCGATGCCCGTGTCCGTATCAGATGCCCGAAGTCTGCACCAGGGGCCCATCCTTGTAGTGCTAAGTGCAGTGCCCATTCTATATCATAGTACCCTATGGCCTGCTGCAGGTAGGCTGTCGGGGTCACTTGTGAGCTATTGCTATACGGTGCAAAACCCAGGCGCAAAACAACTGTACCCGTTGCTGTCTGTACATTTTCGCCAAGGTTCTCAAAATCGAAATCTTCAAAATCTATAAGCACGCAAGGCCACGACACCGGCGGGCGCACACCGCTTTTGAGTTGTCCCAGGTCTTGGTCTATATAAGCAATTGTCGATACGTTGGCCTGTATCCGTTGTTGTACGGCCATGAAAATGTTCGCGAAAGGTGAGTTCATACTTAATGATTGGGGCTGGTGAAATTATTAAAGGCACAGAAGGCAGCAGGCATCATTACCTGCCATACGGTATGCCGTATGTGTCATACCAGTATTGTTCCGGCACCGGCACCATTTGCGCCACCTCCTTGTCTATGGCTATCCGCGTTTGCAGGTAATCAATATCCATATCTTTCGAAAACACAAACCGGCCATTGCCTACCGGGTATCCGTATGCCCGCAATATATTCAGGAATTTCTGGCTGTTGAGCATCGCTGTCATATATACAATGTCGCTCCGCGTAATCTCATACTGCTGCTCCAAGTGCACCTTGCTCTGGGCATAGCCGGTACTGTAGCTGCTATTGGTCGTTTCTGTATTTCCCAGCACCGTGATCGACATTTCCTCATTCAGCGCCTTTATAAACGACAATTGCAGATTACCGTCTCCATTGTTCTGCTTGCCATCCTTTATCTCAAAATCTGCCTGCCTCGGTATCATCATCGAGAGCGAGCTACCGCTTTCGTCCAGTATTTTTTTGAGCTCCAGCTTCGTCTGTTCATCATACGAGTCGTACTTAATGATCCGCACCGGCTGGCCAAAAAGCTCTATGAATTGTGCCCAGTCTGAGAGACCTCCACGCTTGTACAAGCTGTAAGGCGCGCATTTCAGCAGTAGTCCCAGGTCCTTCGTATCCCCCATTATCCAAACATTGTCAAGGTGTCCATAGGCTATACCGTCCACTCCTAGCTGGTCAAATGCTATGATGCCCAGCTCTGGCTTTATATGTTTACGCGGTATAACTTCATATTCCAATTCAGTTCCTGGCAGAAATTCAATACCGGAAATGCCCCATAGCTGCGTTTCCATAATCGTCCGCATGATCTCTCTGAACCGCAACGATTTTATCAATCCGTCCATTTCCACCACTTTTGAGCCATCAGTCTCAAAGCCGAGTTCCTTATTCAATACCGCATCCATCCTTTTGCCAATCACCCCGGATAAATGCCCATCCAATATAACATCAGCATACAGGTCGTACAGTCGTGTCCGGTTAGGGTAATAGATTGACTCAGCACTGATTAGCGCACTCCGCCAGGTCAGTATATCCTTCCGGCTGCGGTCCACTGATCGTATCACCAATTCGTTCACAATAATATCTTCGGTTTTCAATCCCGTTTTATGTGCTTTCACCATAAATTTTCACTTATTTGTTATTTATTCATTTCTTGTAGTCGATGATATTTTCTAACTTGCACACTTATTAATTCAAATATAGATATCAACATATATAGACATGAGAAGACTGATCGCAGATATATATGTAATTATGTTGCGCATAAGTGGTTCTAAAATTTTATCGCTCATCGTCGCTATAGCTTATATATCGCTGCTTAATTTAATAACTATATACGGCCTGAGCATTCTTTTAAAGGACATATTCCCCTTACTGTCATACGTTTCGTTTTTATTCAAATTCCCATATATCATTTTCTTTGGTATCGCTGTCGTATTGTTCAATTTTTCCTTGATGTTTCCTTTAAAAAACATATCCAAGTTGAAGAACAAACCAATGTACTTCCGGCTTGTTTTATACACGGCTATTTCCTGCCTGCTCTATATTTACATCAAGTACGGCGATAAAATATTTTAGGTCCTGAAACACCATCAATAGTAATTGTGCCGCCTTGGATTGCTTTGCCAGTTGATCGAATCTCCCGGTGGGGTCCTTTCTGAGTCGGTATTAATATATGGCCACCCTTCTGGTTGCGCTTGTCCGTTCATTATATTTTTGAGGGTAGTTATTGCATCTTGGTATGCAGTTCGGTAGGCGGTAAAGTCCACGCCTGCATTCGAGAGGCGCAGCAAATGCCAGCAAGCCAGATCTTTTACAAGGCTTGTCAGAAATTCATCCTGAATGGTCGGTGACAAGGTATCGGTGCCAAATAATTGTACCAGGTCAAATTTCGCCAGGTACATTTTGGCTTCCTGTATCCCTGCATTTATCGCGCGGTCCGTTATGGTATCGTCCGTCCGTGTTATTTCCGTTATGATTTCGGCATAGATATTCGTTGCGAGGTCCGCTGAGGTAATGATAGGCATATATAATATATTTTATTTACAGTAATTGCTGGGAGACGGCTACCGCAGGCTACCCGTCCGTTTGTGCAGGTACGGTCATACCGGGGGAAACCCTCCACTGCTTGAGCAACTCTTATGATTTGGCAGGTCTAATTATCATCGTCTTTTTGCTTCTTGGTAGGGGGCGTGTCATCATCGTCTCCGTCATCATCGTCATCCTTGTTCTTTTTATGGACCGCTTTTTTCGTTGGCTTTTTCTCCGTAGCATCGGTTTCATTTTCAGCGTCGCCTGCGTCGCCCGTCGGCTTCACTGCTATTATCTTTTTTTGCTTCCGGTCAAACGTAACCTCATACACATTGATGGAATTATCACCCATATCCTGCCGTATGTATCCAGTCAGGGTCTTGTTATTTGCGTCATCGTCGCCGTTGTCAGAAGTATCCACCACCGCCACTACTTTCACCGTTATTTTATTGGCCTTCTGTAGTGAAGGTATTTTCTTCCGCTCCTCGCTATACTCTTTTAAGGAAAGCATTTGTCGGTGAAACAGGTTGTAGTCGGTCTTATCCTTGATATGTGCGGCCTTCGCCTCCTTCTTTTCCGCTTTGTCATCATCATCCGTCCTATTGTTCTGGCCCCAGGCATTAAAGCTTAGCGTGAGCAAGATCAGATATAATGCAAGTCTGTATTTCATGTCTGTTTCTTTTGCTATTAAGGTTAACCTACCATTCTAACGGCATCGTAAAATTAGGCATTTCCACTGACATCGATTCGTTCGTCATTCAGACAGTCCTCCCACACTATACCTTTTTTCCCACTTCCTAATAACGGCGTTGTCCCATCGGCCTCGAAAAAGTAATGATCCCTTCCCCAATCCCCTTAGACTCCCTTTCCATGATCTGCCACACTGCCCCTTCCACCGCATCTGGCCCGTCATCATGGCTGCGGCTGCCCGGCGCAAAGTGGATGAACTGCTCCTCCAGTCGCTTCATGTGCGGGTTTTCACGCTCATCTTCGTTCAGATAAAATTGGCTGTTTCGGTTCAGTGGTTCCAGCAGGCTTTCTATCCGCATAAATTTATCCGGCTTTTTTCTCGTGTCACCTCTTATCGGTATCGTTCTCCCATACTTGCTTCCCGATTCACTAACCTCTCTCACTATCACATCCTGCATAAATACTTCCTCCATGTAGTAGTAGCAGGCCGCCCCAGCCACTAGGTCCATTACTTGGTAGTGCCAGTTGATCAGGTCCGCGGTTGTCGTTTGCGCCAGAAAGCATTTTATGATGTGGTACTCCTGGTGCCACTTCCCCACAAGCACCGTTGCCTTAAAATCATTCGTGGCTTTGTACGATGGGTCAGTATAACAAACAAGGATTTGATACTCCTTTATTGGCAACATCTTTTTGTAACTTATTTCTTTGAATACAGTGCCCTCTGATACGGGGTTATTAAAATACTCCTTTTGTATCGATGCAAAACTCTTTTGCCTTAATACCCTGTCTATATCTGTCTCACTGTTCTTTTCCGGCCATGTCGACTTGCCCTCGCCATCCCTGATATTAATTTCATCCACGTGGTCCGCAAATTCCCTAGCCCGCTCCACACAGCAATCGCGGGCTATTCTGTTTCCGCAAAAAATGATTGTCGTGGGCTGCGATATAGACCTTGTGCCGATGGCCGCTTCCTCTATCCAATGCCATTTCTTGGCTATTATTTCAGGGTTCAGGCAGTCCGCGTCGGTGTCCACATCGTCAAATATCAGCACGTCAGGGCGTATCTCTTCATTCCGCGCGCCCCGTGGGCTCTGCCCTACACCTATCGCCCGGTAGGCCACGCCTGTCACCGTTGTAAATTCTGCCATTTGCCAGTTACCGCTCCCTTCCTGCGGTCCATAATCCCTGATTATTCTTCGGTTGAATTCTAGGTTCGCCTTGTATGGCATCAGCAATCTCGTCGCATTATCCAGGCTATTGCTCACCATCAGCACATACCGCTTACCAGTTTTATTCACCGCGCCGGCCGCCATCGCATCTAGCTTATTCCCCGTCAGCGTCAGGTATAGCACTTCCATCATCGTCCGGGTACTCTTCGCCAGTTCCCTGCTCCACATACGCACTTCATACCATTCACTATTCGCTATTACACGTTTCGTAGCGTCTTTGTGGAAGTCCGCCGGCCGGGCGTATGCATATCTCGGAAAATAATAGCTAAACCAGTCCTCAGGTGTCGCCTCCAGCCTTTCTATCCTCGCCCTTCGCTCTTGTTCCGTTTCACTTTCGTCTATGGTCGTGTGTTCTAATATCGCTCTTACTAATTGTTCCCAAAAACTGATCCATTGCTTTTCTGTTTTCTGTGTTCTATACTCACCCATATACCCGGCCCTCAATACCCGGATTACTCTATTTATTTCCAAATGTAAAATTCCCAAATCCTGTTGGCCTTCTCTTCACCATGCATGAAGCAGAGTCGTTTCATGCCCATCACTTCACGCAGCTATCCGCTGCTTTATAAACACGTCAAAATGTATCGTCACAGTCCTCGCCAACTGGTGGTCCCTGTCCTTAAGCCAGTTCACAAACAGGTCCGCTACCTCTATTATATTTGACACAGGTACATCAACTTCCAGGTTCCGGATAGCTGTTGTATATTTTATCATTGTGTCCACGTCCTTGGGGTTAGCTTCTGCCTCATTGTTCAGCTTGATGCTTATCTTTTCAAGCTGGTCATAAAGATGTCCCAATTGTGTCTTTTTAGAAATAAGCATTGAGCGCTTCAGCTTATACCATTCGTCACCCTCCGCCCAACCAAGTACCTCACCTTCCGAAGAATTTACGATGAGCGCAATTTCCTTAATGGTTTTATCTTGCTCCATAAATATCATCTTCGCCCACCGCTTGCGCTCACTTGCTTCCAGTCCTTCGTCCATGGCACAAAGTTGCGTCGGATTTTTACATTTGCAGAAAATTAGATGCATCATAAACACAATACTGTTTATGATATCTCAGCGAGGGTATTGTTATTAATTTTCATTCTCAGTACCATCATCTGATCCTCTGTCGTTTAAATATTACAAAGACGTCCCTTCATAGAAGTACAAATAGTTGCAGAAATAGAAACTATAATATTATTTCACATTACACCTAAAAGCCCTGCGACCTCCAATATCGTGCTATAAGTTTTTTATAATATCAAAATAGAAAGCGAGATTTCCCGCATGGGTAAAGACGGCAAGCCCTAAGAGATGAAATACCCTCCTGTAACAAGGGATGATTGTTTTGACGCATGCCACAGGATATTGCGTAAGTCTAAGGAACTCGTCACACAGATCCAGAAGAGGCTGAAGTAGACGCGCGTTAACGTAATTTAGTTTTTTTCATCGTTGCAAGAAGGCGTAGCTTTGCGCTCAAATTGATGGATTTTATGAAAAAAACGCTCATCGCCGGCTTGGTTTTCTTATCAGTTAGTAATTGCGCATCGGCACAGTTCTATTTAAACCTTGGGGCAGGCTACGCACTTCCCGCCGCCGGACAAACAATGGACGCCGAAGGCAACGTCTATAATGGGTCTATCAACAATACTGTCAACTACAATATGAAAAGCGCTTCCTTCGCGGCAGGCTTGTGGGGCAATGTAGCGCTCGGCTACATGGGTGGCGCCAATATCGGCGTGCAACTCGATGCAGGTTTTGGCCTCGCAACGAAGAAATACACGTTTAACAACAATAATATCGTCGTGAGCTCAGGCCCGGTATACGGCAACGAAAGCATTGTTCAGCAAGCCAAGGGGCCATTTATCGTCACCCCTTCCTTTGTCATCCAGTCCGGTGGCGATCCCTGGAATTTTTACGGTCGTCTCGGAATAGCACTTCCCCTTGATACAAAAATAAATCAGGATCAGATCATCTCGACTTTACCGGGACAGGGCGCAGTAGTAATTCAGGATGTCACCTTTCAGATCAAAAACAGTTTTTCCCTGGGGTATACCGCCGCAGTAGGGGTTCAGTACAAGGTTAATGACCGCCTCAAAATATTTGGCGAATGCAGTATCTTATCTATGTCCCAATACATCAAGGAGTCCGACTTTAAGAACATCAGCGTGTCAGTAGGTGGCGTTGGCTACACCACCACTTATCAGGGCCCCACGGTTACAAAATACAGTAAGAACGCAACCTACGACACCGTAAATTATGCCCAGCTCCCTTCCTATTCGCAGCCTTTCAGCAATGTGGCATTTGCGTTCGGCGTATCTGTCCGGCTCTCAGAACAAAAGCAGCATCATTCAAAACACCGCATTAAGTCAGATAATGCGCGCCTGCGCGAAGAAAGGGACTATTAATTTGCCAGTATTCTGATCTCAACTCTGCGGTTTCTTTCGGCGTCTTCTTCGGTCTTTTCCACAGGCACCACAGGCCGCTGTTTGCCATATCCAATGAAGGTCAGCCGTGTGGGTTCTATACCCCTTTTTACCAGATAATTGTATATTTCTTTCGCCCGGTTCAGCGATAGGGTAGGTTCAAAGGTGTCAATGTCCAGTGCATCCGGTGCGTCTGCCGATATACAGCATACATGCCCTTCTATACTTATTCTTAAGTTAGGATTGTCTTCCAGTTCTTGGTAAAGCTTTTCAAGTGTTTCTTTCGATTCAGGTTTGATCACATGCCGGTCAGCCGGAAAATAGACATTCTGTAGCAGTAATATCGAACCCGGCTTCAACTTGCTTATGTCATTGATATTCGTATTCACCGCCTGTGCCAACGGCTTTTTCGGCTTGCCTGCAATAAGCTTCGCCTGCCCTTCCTTTGTAATCTTATTGTTTACTACAATGTCCACACGCCTATCCTCCGGAAACCCATCCGGGTTGCGCGTATCGTGCCGTTCCACCTCACCCTTTCCCTCCACCAGCTTTATATCGTTTTCATTGATGCCGTACTTTACCAGGTAGTTCTTCACATTTTGTGCCCTGCTTATGGAAAGCGCCTTATTATGCCCTTCGGAGCCCAGGTAGTCGGCATAACCCACTATCATCACATTGCTGCCATTTATTATTTTATCATTGTAAATAAGCAGATCCATCTTTTTCCGCATCTTGCTGTTAACTGTTGATATATTTAGGTCAAAGTATATCTTAAAGGTATCCCGTTCACGTTGGGAATACACCGGCGTTGCTACTAAAAAGAATAATAATGTTAGAACTGACTTATACATAATTGACGCAAAACAAATTTCAGGATAGGGACATTTCTAAAATCTAATCATGGTTTATAACCCTGATCCACAATGCCTGGGACATTGTGAAATATAAATAATATTTACATCCTACTCTAAAAAAAGGGAAACTACCCTATCACAAAGGTATGTAAATAAGCAGATTAATGGTAGTAAAACGACGGGAATGTATTGGTCGCATTACATTCTGTACAGTCACATCAGTAATAGGTATTCATTTTATATAAATTTCCTTCCCTATCAATAACACGATAATAACAACCACAAAAAGGAAACAGGAGCGTATTTCTCATTCCAGCCCAACAAATAGCGTATTATATCCTCGGATGCATATACGGATTACCGAACCAAGGCCAGCTACATCCATTAACATCATCCCAATCACTTTTGCCGTACCTTTATGCCTAAATGCACGCATTGCGATGAAAACAATTGGTATCACTGGGGGCGCCGGCTTTGTGGGGCAGCATATTACATCGCTGCTGCTAGGGCTTGGATACGAAGTGGTCGTTTTCACGCGCAATAATACCCTTACAAACACCCATAAATGCTTGTTATACGCCCATTGGGACCCCGATAAGGAACTATGCGACACACAGGCGCTAAGCTCGCTCGACGCTATCATACACCTCGCTGGCGCAGGCATAGCCGATAAACGATGGACTGCCGACCGCAAAAAAGAAATCGTCCATAGCCGCGTGCACGGCACGGCCTTCCTCGTATCGCAGCTCAGCATACATGCACCCCACTGCAAAACATTTATTGCCGCATCTGCTATTGGATATTATGGTCCCGACAAACAACTTGATAATCCGTTTACTGAACTATCCCCTGCCAGTCCCGACTTCCTTGGCGATACCTGCCAAAAGTGGGAGGCGGAATCCCTGAAAGCCGCTACCCATTGTCGGGCTGTGATATTACGCCTGGGCATTGTGTTAGGCAAAGAAAGCGGCGCCTATCCACAGCTTGCAGCGCCGTTGCCCTACGGTATCATGCCTGTGCTTGGCTCCGGCAACCAGGTAGTCAGTTGGATAGAGGTCAGTGACCTGGCACGCCTTTTTATCTTTGCGCTGGAAAACGAAAACATCTCCGGGATATACAATGCAGTGGCGCCAAATCCTGTCACACACCTGCAATTGATGCAGGCCATCGCTAAGGCAAGGGGCGGTTTCAAAATACCTGCACCCGCACCAGCCTTCCTGTTAAAAATAATACTCGGTGAAATGGCAGTGGAAGTCCTGAAAAGCTGCTTCGTTAGCGCCCATAAAACGATTGCTGCCGGTTTCATGTTCAAGTTTCCCGATATAGCAAGCACCGCTCAACACCTGCGCTGATCCCGTAGTGCAGTAACACTGCGTGTTATTCTACGGCAAATTTCTTCACGATCTTTTGCTTATTATCTCCCACAAACCGCGCCAGGTAAACCCCAGGCGCCCAGTTGGCGATAGGAAGGTACAATTCCCCTTCCACGCCACCGGAGTAGATCTCCTGGCCTATTGCGTTGAATATCTTTAACTGATACGGCCCGCGGTCACCGGACGAAACAATAATGTAATCGCGGGCAGGCACCGGGAATAATTTAATAGTTGTGTCCTTCCCATCGTTATTGAGCACAGTAAAGTCCGTTCCATTTACATTGAAAAAAACGTTCCCTGCCCCTTTTACTTTCAGGCGGCCGGTCGTCACAGTGGTATCGGGGTTCGGCAATGTCACCGTTGCTGACCCCGTATTGGGAAAGGAGCCCAGGTCATAGGGCCACGTGTAGCCCCCGTCAAACGAGGCATATACCTCCACATTGGCCGCGCTTATCGGCGCCGCATTTGTGCCCACTACATTCCACGTAACGCGTTGGGGGCTATTACCAAAATAGATCAGTGTTGAGTCATTCTGGCTCGTCACCCTGAACCCATTGCCGGTATTGATCACATCCAGGGTTATTATATCATCCGGGATAAGGAAGCAGCCATAGCCATTGTATATATCGCGCACAGTAAGGTGAAAGTTAAGCGTGCGGGCAACATCCGGGGCTTTTTCACCCTGGTTGTTTTCTACGCCCGCATTACTCAGTATGCCTGCCAATACCATTTCCGGCTTTGGAAACACACGTGTAGGCGATGTAGTAGGGTAGTACGACCGGAACAATGGCCCTACATCGTGCGTGCTGTCCAGCGTCTGGCCCGTACCCAGGTCATATTCCTCCCAGCAATAAGTGATCGATGTATCCATTACAGAATCAGTGGCCACCGGCGCAGTAAGCTCAAACGGCGTCTCGAAAGGGATCGTATAATTTGCTGCAAAAGCAGGCAGGCTCACCAGTTTATTACCAGTCGGAGTCCGTTCCGGGCAACCATCGCCATACGACGAAATATAGTATTGTATTTCTGCCAGGCTCACCGAGTTAAAATAAGCGTCGCTATGTGGTTGCAGGTCGTCGGGCGAGCAGATGCCCGCATACGCCATTATCGTAGACCCACTTCCGGGCTCATAAGAATTGTTCAGGTTTATGGTGCCTTCGGTACAGTTCCCACTCTCATCGTCGTTGAAGGGGTGCGAGGCCCCATATTCATGCCCCATTTCATGCGCCACATAATCAATATCAAATCCGTCGCCCACAGGGTCCATAAGGCCGGTTACACTCATCGCATTTATGTTCCACTGGCATACCACACCTATTTCCGACAACCCGCCGGCGCCGGTGGTAAACACATGCCCTATATCGTAGTTGCCTACGCCTATACGCGCGTCACACAGTTCCTGGTTCTTTTCCAGCGCCGCCACCGGCGATGTGTTCCCATCCACAGAGTCAAAAGGATCAGCGCCATTTATGCTCCCCGTGGCTGAATTCCAGATCAGGGTATCCTCATTTTCCACAAAATTCATTGTTACCGAAAGCTCCCGTTCATACACGCCATTCACCCTGTTCATCGACGTCACCATCTTG
>Ga0302185_10002720_pt1 | contig 11393 bp, 4 predicted proteins | sample II_Bog_E1_1_FD_200231 | JGI IMG/M metagenome (GOLD analysis project Ga0302185, IMG submission 200231) | Peat permafrost microbial communities from Stordalen Mire near Abisko, Sweden - II_Bog_E1_2 | ecosystem: Environmental > Terrestrial > Soil > Wetlands > Peat | place: Sweden: Abisko, Stordalen... | reverse complement strand
TTTTTTATGCTTTAAATCTCATCTCTTAAGGAACAGAGTGGATACATTACTCCGTTGAATAGTGTGAACTTTAAAGCCAAATATATCCTTCCGAAAGACTTTTATGAAGATATTAACCCTTTTTCTTTGCAGAAAAATAATGTCTAAAACCATAGCCTCACTCCATTTTCCAAACAATTTTTTCCTTTATTGTAACGCAGCTTTAAGAATTTTTATCGAACTCCTTCTAATCAACTTAACAAAATTCTTGTAGCATTTTTAATTCCTGCATTTTTTGGAATATTATATTACAATCTCGCTAATGAGTCTCCAGACCCAACTCCAAATTTTTCGAATCAAGAATAAGTTTCAACCTATATCTATAAACTTATGGGTTATTTGTTTATTGGTCATTTTTTCATCTTTTCCATGAACACCTACGACACTACTCTTATATGTAATAATTAGTGAATTTAGTTCCAAGTTAAAAATAATTGGTTTTCAAGGAAACTGGCAGTAATTTGTATTCAATTATTGCATATTTTATCACACGACTTTTGACATAAATTCTTGGTAGTGTGATTCCGGCTCTGATATGTGGAACAGTGTTCTTTTTTACAGCAGGCTTCGATGCATAATTTAATCATTTTATAGTCTTTGGTATTATTGGCATAATATAGTTGGAATATTTATGATAATGGGACTATAAGGATATCTTTTAGGATTATTATTTGGTGTTTTATGCAAGGACTCTCAAACAGGAGTTACTCTTCTCCCAATGCTTATGATTCCAATTATGATGTTTGGAGGACTAGTCATGAGAATCAGCGACATTCCTTCCTATATTCAATGGTTGCAATATTTTTCTTCACTGAGGCATTCCTTCCTCATTGTGTTCCAGGATCAAATTCTATCAAGCAAATTTTAAAAATATTCTTCGATTCCGATGACGGAGATTTATGGGTTAGACAGTGATCCTTGGTCAGCCTTTTACTATATTCTTGGACTATTAGGATTCTACTTTTTGGCTTCTTTAATGCTGTTATATATCTTAAAAAAGAGAATCTGATTGAATGACTTTAAACTTAATTTAATTATGACTTCTTTAAAAATTTGATTAACTTATTTGGTTTTCCTCCAAATGTTTGCATAAATGTCGCTCTTTGAATTTAAAAATATATTTAAAATGTTTTAGATCCTTATAATTCATAAGACGATCATTTGAAATTGTTTAAGATGAAAGTTATCTATCAAATGAAGGTCAGCAAATAAACTAATTTATAAATAAAGATTTATAAAACTTAAATCGTATTAATTTTACCAACAAATAAATAGTTGTTAAAAGATTAACTTTTACTTGAATATTCGACTCATATCTTTTTGCTAATTTGATTCATAAATTTAAGAAATATATTTGTTTTAATTTCTATTGTTTTAAACTCGTATTAAGTTTTATTTCTCATATTTTCTAATTATTGGATTGATTAACTTATCACAATATTCTGTTTCATTTTTAATAGATTATTTATTAAACATCTAAGATATAACAAATGATGCTAATAGCTATCACAGTTTTCCTCTTCACGATACATTTCCCACTAAGTGCTAGTTGTCCTACGTCAACTGACACAAATAATGTAACATGCTTGGCAAATTGCTGTAGCAGTTGCCTCCAAAATTATACGAATTGCGTCAGCTGCTCTTCACGTTATTATCTAGCAAGTTTAAACTATTGTGCTCCCTGTACACATAATTATTGCCTGTCTTGTTTTTATAATAGCACTAGTGGTTCAGATTATTGCTCAACCTGTCAATATAATTTCGGTGTAGTAATAAATCACACATAAAATTGCGCATTCTGCTATTATAGTATTAGCTGTTCATCGGTTAACAATTGCTCATTTTGGGACAATTGTGCAGATTGTAACACTTATATTGTGAGTGCAGGACAATGTGTTCCATGCTCACAAGTTTATAGAAATTGCTAGTAATGCAATTCCGTTTCATGTACTTCATGTTATCCCCCTTATTACCTAAACTACTCTGCAAGCAGTAAATAAACAATTATATAGATCTTTAGTGCGTGCCCTGCGATATTCCTTTCTGTGTGAGTTGTAGGAACGGTCCCTAATGTTTTCAATGTGAAACCTCCAATCACTACCTCTATCCTAATAATATCACTAAAGGTTGCTAACAGTTGCCATATCCATGTATATTTGGAAATTATTATGGATATTGCTTAGGTTGTGATAGGACAAATCAAATCTATATTCTTGTTAATAATACTTGCGTTCGATGTTCTGACTATGATAACACTTCCAAAACTTGCAATTATTTTTATAATGGTTCAGACTATGTTTTCAATTCATGGACTTGCATTGATACCTACTATTTAAGCAATAATACTTGTCAACCTTGTATATATCCCTGCACCACATGTACCAATCTCTCTTGTTCCTCTTGTGCCGATAATTTACACGCCTTTAACAGTACTAATTCCACTTGTGATTTATGTAATGCCAGTATTCCATTTTGTGTAAGTTGCATTGGTCAAAATATATGTACAAATTGCTAACCTGGATATTTCCAGCATTTTACTGCAAGTAACAATTATTTCATTTAGATATTTGTACAATCTGCAGTTCGTACTACAAAAACTGCATAGTTTGCGATCAATCAGGCTGCTCGAGCTGTTCAATAAATTTTATTTTATCTTCGGGATCTTGTATTCCGTAGCATGATTCGTGTAATGTTGCTTGTCTTCAATGTACATCAAATCCAAACTATTGTCTATCTTGCACAAAAGGTTATTATTGGGATGGAAATAACACTTGCTTCCCATGCGACCCTAACTGTTCCGAATGCACTTCTTACAACAATTGCACTTCATGTATAGCTGATATGTTCCTCAATATTTCTGTATGCCAAAATTGTCCGGCAAAGCAATATAGTAACCCCTATCAGTCAATATGCTTAAATTGCCCGACTCACTGTGATAGTTGTTCTTTTTCAAAAGGATGTTTGACATGTGATCCTCTCTTTTCAGTGCAACAAAGATACGGGCAAAATATTTGTGTTGATATTTGTGGGGATGGTTATGTTATGGATTTACCTTGTGACCAAATAATAGGAATTTAAATGGATGGATGCTCAAATTCATGTTAAGTTGAGACTGATTTTAACTGTACCATAATAAGTAGTAATACTACAATCAATGGAATCGTTGTACCAACCAATATAAGCAGTTGCTCATATATAGGCAATATAAAAGTTTAATTGATTGGTGCAAAAGAATCCCTCTTTGAAAATAGTCTTTTTTTAACTTTTAAAATCAATCCTTATCTCAATGGTCTACCTTCTGCTTCAGCTTCGCAATACGAACTTCAATCTCTATTTACATTGGATCCTCTGACTTCTAAATATTATTCATCTATTGAAGTTGACCCAAATAATGGATTTGTTACATTTCAGCTGGATCATACAAGTGATATCAGTCAATCTAATTTTTCTTTTAATTTTAATTTAAATATTCTCTCTGCTAATCCAATGTTTCAATATCTTTCTAATCTTACATTTTCCTATTCATTGGCAAATATTGAGAAGAAGGCGTAGTTAGGAGTTTTTTATTCTTATCAAGATCGTCAATCTGCTAAAACAATATATTATTGGTCCATGATTTTGAGCCTATTATCACTAATATTTCTATTGATTGGTTCCTTTTCCAAATAATTGGCTGGCTTATAGCAGAATATTTTATGTCAAACTGTTTTTCTCTTCTTACTCTTTCGGCAAGATTCCTTATCACTAAATTTATTGTCATTGGGAAGTTTTCATTATAGTATGGGTCTTCAAAGTCAAAGTAATAACAATCAAATTCTCAATCAAGCGAGTTACCCACTTGGCATGGATATAAATTATTTTTCAAATAATTTTGGTGCAAATTTTGGTCTTTACTTTCTTCCAATTGTTGTCTCCCTATTTTTTCTTGCTTATAAGCTGAGATATAAGCACCTTCAAGTTAAAAAAGATTTTGGGCAGTAAATATCTTAGTATTGCATTGGTAAATCTTTATTAGAAGTATGTCTTTTTAATTTTAACAGTTTAATTAGCTTCAGTTATCTTTATTTTGCTTATTCATCAAATAACAGCAACTATTGGAGTTTCTTAATGATTTCCTTATCAGTCTCTTTTACATTATTCAGCTTCTATAACTTTATATTTCACCCTGAAATTATTGGATTTTTCAGATCCTCCTTTCGCTTTTTCAGCTAATATCGATAGATCATCAAAAAACAAAGTAAATGCATGTAGAATTTTCATAAATGTCTATCTCTTCGACCATGTGGAAGTAGTCTCTAAAAATTTTACATAACATTATGCTTAAATTATTACTACATTTATCTGAGCAATCTTATTGTTTCTATAATCTTAATAATATTGTCCCCTCCTTATCATTATTACATTATCCTTGGAATTCAAATTTTAATATTAATTTTCCTCTTCCTCTTCAAACCTTATTTTAATCCACAATAAAAACTCAGATCCATTTTTACTGCTTCATTATATATATTTCTAACATTAATAAATATGAGTTAAAATAAATCCTTCAGCACCATATATGTTTTTTTAGCTTTATTGACCTTTCATCTTTTGGTAACAGCCTACATTGTAGTCAAGAGTTTGATTTAAAATTTAAAAAGAAAATGTAATGATAGAACAAAAATAGTGAAAGAACTATTTAAATAATACGAAAATCTTTAAAAATACTAAAGACAAATAAATTAAAAAAAAGTTATTAAATAGCTTATAGAAAGATATCAACAGACAAATATGAATTCTTTAAGTCAAACTATTGAAATGGTGCAAATGAAAAATCATGAAGAATTGCATAGCCATCGACATAAAGAAATGAAACCATAGAAAATAGATCCTGATGAGTAAGATGAGTCAAAAATTAACGAAAATTAGATTATTAACGAAGAGAATTAACACATCAGATACCAAAAAACTTTTTAATTCTTCGATAAATATGGGAAAGCCATTGAAAAAGATCTAGTAAAGAAACATTATAATAATATATGATCGTTAATACATTTATGAAATAATACATCATCAATATTTAAATGAGTTGCTATTGTGCAATAGATTTGGCTAGTTAGGGTCTGTCAACAGTTATGATATCTTGACATTCCCTGTTATTACAATGTTTTGAGTGCTAATAATTGATGGTAATTTTGCTATTTTGGACTGTTTTGGCTATTTTTTAGGCAATTTAGTTGATTCAATATTGATCAATATCCGCTTGCCAATTTATAATCCTTTTACTGATTTTTTCGGACCCATCATTCCCAAAAAATTTAAACTTCGAAAGAGAGCCAACTGATTATTGTTATATGAATTATTTTATTGTTAGTACATGATATCGGTTTCACTGATGGCACTAATTTCCTCAATAAACATTCCGATAATTTCACTCATTTTCCCTTATTCCACTGCAATAATATCTTCAAATTGGATACTATCTGTGATAGTTCTTTCATCAGATAAATTTACTCTATCCCAAAGACTATAGAGATATTCATAGAGGTAATTAATTAAAGCTCGAATTTGCTCAAGCTGGTTTGTTTAAGTTTTTATTATGTTTATCTTTTTAAATTTATTGTCCGGTGAGATGCTACATTTACCTATTTGGCCCAATGAATTGAAAGGAGTATAGGAATTAATACTCTGGAAAAAATTAGGGGGTTCAGTTATCATTTAATTTTTGGCTTGTTCTTTATACTTTTAATAATTTTCTTGCCATTTCTTCTTTAAATTTATATGTTTCTTTTAGAACATTTCCATGATCTGATTTTTTTTATATATGTCCTCCCGTATATCCTCTGTTTTAATGCTGATTTATCTTTCTAATTGTAAATAACTTTTAGCATTGTAAAAATCTTTAAAATGATCAGATTTTATACAACTACCTATGTATTTCTTTTCATAAGCTATCAATTCATTTTGCAAGAAACGAAGTTATGATTTTTAGCGCATGTAGGTTTGAATTATTTTACGAAACTATTTAGCTTCTTGCCTGAATCTTTTAATTTATCCAATTAATTGCTGTTTAAAACTGTTAAAGTTACGTAAAGAAGAATATGTATGGTTTGATAATCCTTGAGATATTGATCGAAGTTGATTTTATACATATATATGATTAAATTTTTTCATTTTCCTCTCTTTGGGAACTACTCTCGCCTACCAACTTTCACCTAAGTTTGATATAATGTTTTGCAGATAAGTATAGCTCGTTGTAAAAAAACTTTTATCAGCGGGAAAAGAGTTGATAATCGTAATTTGCCCTCCCACATAATTTTGCTGTTTCTTCTCCTATTATATTATCTCTTTTTGTCCAATTGGACATTTTTTTAAGAATTTTTTAATCAAAAGCAATAAATAATTTTCTGCAACAAGATGATAGTGAATGGGTTTATTATTAGGATTAGCGTTATGCATTTATATGAGTATATAATCCAAAGGTGTTTTACTGCCACTTTTTTCTTTCCCATTTAATGCATTCTCTTTTAGACAATTTTGCTAAAAATCAATAAGGACAGTTTAATGCTCTTTGATTAATTATTACTCATCGTTGTACAATTTGCTTTTGACTTTCATAATAAAAGTTGAACGGCATTTATAGGTTGTAGTTTAACTTTTAAAATCTCTATCTTTATTATTGAACAAAGCAATCTTGAATAATTTAATGAATTGGTTAAAAGTTGTAGTCTTGACCCAGTGTTCCTTAAAATTTACATAATTTTCATCTGTTTCCTCTCTTTGTAAGATTAAAGGTTGCTAAGTATAACATAATAGATCGTACATTTGACCTTCCTTAAATTATAAAAAAGAAAATTCTATATCGCACTTTTGATACGGTTCTTTGTATTTTTCATCCAAAAAAGTTAGTCCAACTATTAAGAAAATTCCTGGATTAGTTTGAAGACCAATCGAAGTTTCTAGTCGAGCGAGAGGATTATGTGAAGTAAAAAAGAAGAGTTGGTCAATATCATTTTTTAGGTTCAATAGTAAATTCTTTGAAAATCGCTTAAAAAGCTATGAGTTCGGTCTAGCCGAAGAAATGCAGTTGCAAAGTTTATAAGACTAATTTCCATCTGCTAATTCGATCATGGCATCATATCCTAACTCTTTATTGACAAGATTCGAGCAGTGTGCCGGATTTGCTTCCTGAATTTTGGTGTAAAGTTAGATAGGTTTTATTTTGATAGCTTCTTTGTAAATATTATTAGTTAAGTGCAAGTTTTCCATTGTTATTATTTTATTACTCCGGAATATTCTATATTCTATAAATAGATTTAATCTACAATTAATTGGAAGAGAAGGAGAGTAAGTTAACTCATAATTTAAAGTGAAATAATAAGATAAAGTAAAATTCAGATAGAAAAACAACCCAAGTTTTAATTTATTTTCTGTACTTGGTTTACAGCCAACAGCCAATAATAAAATGATAAGGTAGAGTATATAATCAACCATCCGCCTCCAACAATAACTACTTCAGATGCCTCAGCTGGGAGGAATATTGATCTTATATATTGTCAATTATCTTCCTTTGTAACAATTTAGCTTTCTTCATACTTTCGCTAAGTTCTGCTTCCATTTTACGAATATGACTTACGTCAGTCATTATTTAGTCATCGTTCTCTTCTTAGTAAGGATACTTTTTGATGCAGCAATTTTTAATCAATTGGCTTGCAGCAATCCTCAATGTTTATTTGAGAGATCCACTGTCTTCAACATTGTTTTTCTTGATATGAATTGGTTCAAGTTCATAATTCTAGTATGCCTCGATATCACCATTTTCTATTTCCAAGTTACTGAGTATTTTGATCAAAGACATTTTCAGGGAATCGTTTTTCTTTTCATCACATCTTAAGCACTTGATAATTTGGCTCTTTAGAAAATTATCTGGAATTTCTCCATCAGGAATAGTATTGTAATCTCCTTTGAATATTCTGAGAATAAAGAAAGAAGCTATTTCCTTTCGAGAGAGGCCTATCTAGTGAAAATACTAATTAAATTTGGTTGTATATCTGATAATTTTCTCAAGAATGAAAGATTATTCTTGCTCAAGTTTCATCAGTACTTATTTTATATTTATTAATTTATCAAAAGCTACGAGACGTTTATATCATAATTTTTATTTTGTTTGCACTAAACGCTTTTCATAAATTGCACGGCAGCAGGGACATTTGCTTTGATTTCCGGGTAGAGCATAACGCTAAAATCCTTAGATGCAATTCACATGGAACATGTGAGTGCAAGACAGGAGATATACTGGTTTACTCCATAACGCCATTAGACATATTGCACATTGATCCTCATGCCGATTAATTCCTTTTTATTTAACGGATTACCAATCTACTTTGGCCTTTTCTATCTTTTCGACATCTCTCTTGATACCTAATTTATCGAGATAACTTTAAATTTAATTTTGATTCAAAAGTTTGGTCCTCTGTATCTCTACCATTTCTGCTAGAATATCTTCTTTTGATTTCTAATGTCTTTATTCCATATCTTTCATCAGCTTATTGAAATATTACTCACTTTTTTTGACTTTCTATTCAATTCGATGTGATAACTTCCACATTTTATAACCAATAAGTCTACGATTAAAACGTACTGATTTTGCTACATAGTGGCTTTCAACAAGGAAACGATATAGTTTTATTCTATCTCGACTTCCTCTGAAGACTCTTTGTATTCTTAGAATTGATTTTAGCGTGAATGTGCGAATAGCTTCATCAATTACTTTCTTTTAATAATCTCTTCGCCTGCATATTGGACAGCATGTGGCTTTATTATGTTTTTCATATGAATTGAGGCAAGCCATGTGAAATACATGACTGCATGATAAGATAAGTTGAGGCTAAATTTTGAAGTCTTCAAGACAAATACTGCAACAATTTTAAGAATCATTTCGAGCCTTGCTTTTTTCTTCAATGATAAGCCAATCTTTTGATGTCAGTGGAAGAGGTGGAGCTTATACTAAGCCGAGTTTTTAGGCTAAAGTAAGTTTTTTATTATATTTAGACATCTTCTCCTCATCAGACTTGACCTCCTTCAGTTTTTTTAAAGTTTAATCTTCATAAGGTAAAATACTTTTCTTCTGCTCCTGCTCTAATTTTTTAATTTACGATTATATTCCTCGATTAATTTTTGGTAATTTGTCTAAAGTTTTTCTTCTGATAGATTCTCTATGAATAGTAGGGTTAGAGGAGATTTTTGTTTCCAAATTAAAATTGAATTTACGAAGAAGATGATCTTGAAGTGCGGCTGAGCTGATGGCTGAATTTTTTTTAACATCCTTTCCAATATTCTTTTTTAAATTCATGCACTATATAAGGTAGTAGTTAATTAATCTGATATCAATGGATTGTATGCTGATTCTAATAATTTTACATATCTTCATATTTACAACAATGGAGCCTGAACAACTCACTACCTTTTTACAGATCTCAGAGTAGTCTGAATTCTCACTTGAGAATATACCTTTTGGAGCTGTCTTTCTCAAGCAAAAACCGGAACATAAATTTTTGGCTACAAGAATCGGTAAATATCCACTTATTCAGGTGACTGGATTATCAACTTGAAGGAATTGGAGAGTCATGGATTTTTTAATGGAGAACACTTTAAAACATTAAACCGCAAAGTTTTTCAAGGTGACACCCTTAATGATTTTATGGCCCTCAATCGCCCATTTTGGAGAGAGGCTAGAACTACCATTCAACAATTGTTTTCTTCCAACTCAATTATTAAAGACAATTAATAACTGAAGAAAAATATTATTGTTTCTTCATCTGAAGTCAATAACTACTTGGCTGTGAAAATTGGAGACTACACAGATTTTTATTCATCATATGCTCATGCTTTTAATGTTGGCTCGATTATTCGAGGCCCTAACAATGCTATCAATGAAAATTGGCTTCACATTCCCATTGGTTATCATGGCCGTTCATCATCAATTGTTGTGAGTGGTACACCCCTTAGAAGACCTAGAGGGCAAGTAAAAGGAAAAGATGCTAAATCTCCCAGTTTTTCAGAATGCAAGAGGCTTGATTTTGAAGTTGAAATGGGAGCTTTTGTTGGAGGAACTACAAATGAATTGGGAAAACCTATTAAAGCAAATGAAGCTTGGAACAATATATTTGGATTTGTTATCTTAAATGATTGGAGCTACAGAGATTTTCAAACTTGGGAGTATGTTCCATTAGGTCCTTTTACTGCCAAAAATGGAATGAGCACAATTTCTCCTTGGATTGTTACTCTCGAAGCCCTTAAAGACTTTGAAACTGAGTTATCTGTTCAAGATCCCACTCCTCTTCCTTATCTTCAAGAAAAAAAGCATATTTCCTATGACATTAGTCTATCACTTTATCTCAAGACTAATAAAATGTAGACTGGAGACAAGTTACTTAATACAAACTACAAGTATATGTACTGGAGTGCTGCTCAACAGTTGGCTCATCACTCGGTATCTGGATGCAACATGCAACCTGGAGATATGCTCGGATCTGGAACGATCAGTGGCCCTGAAAAGAATTAACTTGGAAGCTTATTAGAGTTGACGTGGGGAGGAGCAAATAATATTACTCTTTCAAATGGATAAGTCAGAAAATTCATCGAAGATGGAGACTCTGTTGTGATTCGAGGACAGGCTATAAAAAATGGTAAAAAGATCGGTTTTGGCGATTGTGAGGCAACTATTCTGCCAGCTTGGAAGGAGTAAGAATATTATTGATTTATTCTGAAAACAAAATCAGTAAAATACTTTTTTTTTTTTTTAAGCATGTATTGATTAATGACATTCTATCTCGAACTGGCCAAAATCAAAAACTTGTCCCCAGTAAATTAATTTAATACCCAGAAAATTTGTCTCTATGTAGAGGGAAGTGAATCAGGGCCTGCCTCTTCTGTAAAAGGCTCTTTCATAAATGGTTTCAACATCACATGTAGCAGATAAAATATTAACAATTCAAGTGTACTGTTAAAACTTCAATCATCCTGATCCTAATTTACTTATTGGACAAGTTTTCTTCAGTGGCCCTAGATTTTTTGAATAAAATAGATAAAACCCAAAAATTCATACTCACGAAATCATCGAATGTCTTTTAAGTGTAATTCAGTTAAATCTTAAATTTTTGATAAGCAAGAAAAGTTAGTGGGAATCCTCACTTTTAATGTGAGATGCAATGAAATCTAACCTTATCGTTATCAATAAATAGGAAATATATAAGTGATTTCCCAAAGAGAGCCTATAGCCATATTTAATGGCTAATGCGGAACAAAAAATTTGTTCAGTTGTTTTGACAAGGGAAATTAAAACAAATAATTTAATTGGTGCGAAAGAAATTACA
>Ga0302185_10002717_pt1 | contig 11400 bp, 12 predicted proteins | sample II_Bog_E1_1_FD_200231 | JGI IMG/M metagenome (GOLD analysis project Ga0302185, IMG submission 200231) | Peat permafrost microbial communities from Stordalen Mire near Abisko, Sweden - II_Bog_E1_2 | ecosystem: Environmental > Terrestrial > Soil > Wetlands > Peat | place: Sweden: Abisko... | reverse complement strand
CTGACATTTATCATAAAAAAAACCGCCCCATGCGGGGCGGTAAGTTGTGAAAAATACCATTTTCACTTATAATCATTACGATGCCTGTTTCAGTTCGGTATGCTCGCTCACAGGTATCAGTTGTGCTTCTACCGGCGCAGCTCCTTCGGCATTGGTCGGCATTACTATCTGGATATCGGTGATGTCCTTGATCTGTGGCAGCTGTGATGCTGCATTAATACCCAGGTAATCCATAAAGTTTTTAGAGGTGTTATAGATCAGCGGTTTGCCCACCATATCTTCATTGCGGCCTGAGATCACGATCAGTTCTTTCTCTAAAAGCTTCTGAATGCTGTAGTCTGCGCTTACACCGCGTATATATTCTATTTCGCTCTTCGTTATTGGTTGCTTGTAGGCAATGATAGACAGTGTTTCCATCGCTGCTGTAGAAAGCTTTTTAATATGCTTGTCGCCATTCAGTTGCAGCACTGTTTTATGAAAGATCTTTTTGGTGAGGAACTGGTAGCCACCACCGGTTTCTTTCAATTGGAATGGATAATAATCTGCCTCATATTTTTCCAGGATCGCTTCCAGGCAGGTTGCAATGCGATCTGCCTCGATAGTTGTTTCAAGGGCCTGGCTTATTAATTCAGTTACTTCCATCTGAGTTAGCGGGCGTTCACTTGCAAAGATGAGGGCCTCTACGTGCGGCATTAATTGTTCGATATGCATGCTTACTGCGTTTTCTTTTCACTATCGAAATTAGTGTACCCTTGCGTTACGGGAGTTTAAAGTAATGCACAATTGTGAATAACTTGTTGCTCCTTTTTTGATGGAATTACAATGTGCAAAGTTACGCAAAGAAACCCGTGGAGAGCGGCTCCAATCCCAATTTCAACTACCAAATCCCCAATTCGGAACCCATCATATCAATTCTAACGTTTATTTAACGTGCCCTTAATGTTCCGGTTACATTAGAGTCGTCATTTTGTATAACCAAATGTTCCGAAGGATTAATTAAATGGCTAAGAGAGAAGTGGACATCGTAGTGCTTTCTGATATACATCTCGGAACCTACGGCTGTCATGCAACAGAACTCCTGCAATACCTCAAAAGTATCAAACCCAAGGCGGTAGTCCTCAACGGCGACATAATAGACGTTTGGCAATTCAGCAAACGGTATTGGCCGGCAACGCATATGATGGTGGTCAAACACCTCATTGGCCTGATCGCAAAAGACATACCGGTCTACTACATCCCCGGCAACCATGATGAGATGTTGCGCCGCTTTAAAGGCTTCCGTCTCGGCTCACTAAAGATCACCAACAAACTCTCACTCAAAATAGACAATGCACGGGTGTGGATATTTCACGGTGATGTATTTGATGTGGTGATGCAGCACAGCCGGTGGCTGGCCAAGCTTGGTGCAATAGGTTACGATTCGCTCATCCTCATCAACCGTATGGTAAATTGGGTTTCCCTCAAGATGGGCCGCGGCAAAATATCGCTGTCCAAGAAAGTGAAGAACAGTGTGAAAGGCGCGGTAAAATTCATCAATAGTTTTGAAGATACCGTGTGCGATATAGCTGCTGAAAATAGCTATGACTATGTGATTTGCGGGCAAAAACTATTGATATCAATAAGAAAAAGGCCGGGAAAGAAACCGCAAAAGATATGATGGCGAGCCTCATGCTGGAAATGAACATGAAGCCGGATATAGCGAAAGGTATGGTGCAGCAAGACGATGACGATGATATTGACGATATGGATGGCATGAAGGAAGCTACAGAAGCCGCATAAAATTTCTGTGTTTGTTTTTTAAAACAGGGTTCTATGTTTTTTATCGGGCCTTGCGTAGAGACGCAATGCATTGCGTCTCTACATTACCCGATTCAGTTTTTATCGTTGTGAAATTGATGTCTGCAAAACACCCCGGTTTCACAACTTTTTTGGTTTTGGCTTTGGAATTTGGAATTTAATATTTGGAATTTTAATAAAAATGAAAATACTCTTCGCTATCCAGGGCACCGGTAATGGTCACCTGAGCCGTGCCCGTGATGTATATCCTGAGCTGCTGAAATATGGCCAGGTTGATGTGTTGATCAGCGGTATTCAGGCCGATGTGGATGTACCCTTTCCCGTCAAATACCGCATGTATGGTATGAGCTTTATTTTTGGTAAGCGCGGAGGAGTGGATATTATACAAACTGCTAAAAGGCTGAAATTATTCAAGCTCATCCATGACATTAAGCACTTTCCAATAAACGATTACGACCTCGTTATCAATGATTTTGAGCCGGTATCAGCATGGGCGTGTAAGCGCGCAAAAAAGCCATGTATTTCGGTAAGCCACCAGTGCGCTGTACTAAACCCAAATGCCCCTGCCCCGGAATCGGGTGACCCAATGGGTAAACTTGTATTGCAGCGGTATGCCCCTACTACGGCTGCTTACGGCTTTCATTTCAAAGCATTTGCCGAGAATATCTTTACACCTGTTATCCGCAAAGAGATCCGCCAGCTCACGCCTACCGATGAAGGGCATTATACTGTGTACCTTCCGGCTTATGACGATGCCACAATTGTAAAGCACCTCTCTCATTTTACAGAGGCACGCTGGCAGGTGTTTTCAAAGCACAATAAAGAGCCTTTCATTGCCGGTAACGTCTCTGTTACTAAGATCGATAACCGGGCATTTATCGAAAGCATGGCAGCCAGCACAGGAGTGCTTTGCGGCGCAGGCTTCGAAGGCCCTGCCGAGGCCATGTACCTCAATAAGAAAGTACTGGTGATACCCATGCTTACCCAGTATGAGCAGCATTGCAATGCCGCAGGCGCCAAAGCCATGGGCGCCACAGTGATAAAAACGCTCAGTGAAAAACATTATGACACCATAACCTCGTGGCTCAGCAATGGCCCGAAGATAGAAGTGAACTATCCCGATATTACCGCAGAGATAATAGAAAAAGTGATGCGTGAACATGCCAATTACAAAACCCTCAAACCAAAACTACAAACTGCATAATAAGATGTTACCGGAACTAAATTTTAAAAACCACATAGCACTGGTATTTAATCACGGGCTCGATATGCTCGTGAAGATCACAGATATTATGATCGCGGTGTGCCTTTAGAGCGATAATTTTATTGAGTATATTTCCGGGAGCGTGTTTTTTTACTGTTTCACAAACTTGTTCACCTCATTACCGTTCACCTTTACAAAATAAACCCCATTCGGTAAGTTCGCCACACTTATCTGTACCATTGGTGAGTTGTATGAATAATTGCAAACCGTTTGTCCTAAAACATCACTGATACTTATAGTAGCTATATTTTCAGCAGAAGTGATAGTTATAGAGGTAGTTGCGGGGTTAGGATAAATTTGGACATCAGTATTCAGTCCATTTATTTTACCGACTCCTTCGGGATAGGTACATGCGGTGTCAGAGCTGCCAATGCAGCCAATAGAATCAACTAGGGCATACCAGCACCCTATACCCGATGGTGTGTATAATGTGCTGGTGGCTCCCGGAATAGGCGTAGAAGACCCAACTTCGTACCATTGACAACTTAGATAAAGACCGGCAAAACAAAAACAAGACGTATCTATTGTAGGATGCGGTACAGGGTGTATAGTAACGACTTTAGCAGCAGAGTCAATACCACCGCTACCAAATACATATAATTTCACGGTATCGCTTTCCGAGGGGAAACACACATTTATGGTATCGCTGTGTGGATCAGCAATAGTTACCCCGTGAACAAACCACCTGATACTGTCTATCGCGCCTGTACTGATATTCGTAAATGTGATACAGCTATCGTCATGGCACACCGAATAATTAGATACGGTGAAATTAGCTTCTGTTGCAAAATGCAAGGTATCCACCTTACGCACTACAAAATCATATATGTCACCAATATAATAGTTACTATAAGCGTCTGCGGCTACCCCCCCTGGATGTTTTAATTCCGCAGAAGTGGCCACCCCGCCATTGCCGGTATAGCCCCATATACCATCTCCTGCCACAGTATATATGGTCCCGCTTGGTGTTACTTTTCGTATTACATTATTGCCATTGTCAGCAATATAGAGATTCCCAGAACTGTTAATACTGACTGCTGACGGGAAATTTAGCGTTGCTGCCGTTGCTGGGCCCCCATCGCCGCTATATCCTACAGCACCGGTATTACTACCTGCATAGGTGGTAATAATACCTGAGGTACTTACTTTACGTATCATATTATTAGATGCATCTGATATGTAAACATTACCTGAATCGTCAACTGTTACTCCATTAGGGCCACTTAACTCAGCATCTGTAGCCGGCCCTCCATCCCCGCTATAGCCCCCCAGTGCATAGATGCCCGCAAATGTTGTGATAATTCCAGAAGTATCTACCCTCCGAACAACATCATTGCCCAGGTCAGCAATGAAGAAATTACCTGTGAGGTCCACTGCCACTGCATAGGGTTCATTTAACTGGGCCGCTGTGGCCGGTCCCCCGTCTCCGCTATAGCCATATCCCAATGTTTTGTTGCCAGCCACTGTAGTGATAATTCCCGAGGTATCTATTTTACGGATCACATTGTTCGAATTGTCTACAATAAAAAGATTGCCGCTTCCATCAACAGCAATCCCTACTGGCCCCCAAAATGTAGCGTCAATGGCTGGCCCCCCGTCTCCGCTATACCCGCTCCCCCCGCCACTACCTGCAATGGTAGTAATAATGCCTGCTGGGGTCACCTTACGCACTACATTATAATCTCCATCAGTAATATACAAATTGCCTGAACCATCAACCGCTACTCCTATTGGGTCAGCTAACTCAGCAGTTGTAGCTGGCCCACCATCTCCGCTATAACCATTTATGCCGGTACCTGCATAGGTAGTTATGTTTTGCCCATTCGTAACAGCAGGTAGTAAAAGAAGTAACAGTAATATTATTCTCATAAGTTATTTGCAAAATAAAGATAAGAAATTTCTGTCTTCGGTGAGTCTCGCTTTTCGCGGTTTCAACGGCATCAGGATACTGCAGCTGCTACCCGTGCATGATATAATTGCTGGCTGCTTTTTCAAGAAAAAGTTTCCTTTCCTGCCATGCCATTACTCTGCATTGTTCTTGATATATCAGTGCACAAAAGTTGTTGTTTCAACCTCCGCGACCTCAAAAAAATAATGCGTTTACGCTTCGGGATTCTTGCAGTAATTTGCATATAAGTTCTTTGACAATAATGGCAACAATAGCACCGCATATCGCAGCGGTTATCATGATAGTCGTTTAATCAACCAAAATCAGGACAACATATTATAAAAATCACGCGTGATAAAAGTGTGATATTATCGAGATACTTTAAGGCACTAAAACATTGAAAAACAACCATTTAGGCCATTTAAATTTTTTTCCGGGAAGTGTGATATTTTACATCAGCATTTATTTTTTGCAAGAGTATTTTCATTGGCGCTGCGATGAGTTATACATATAAATATGTAATCATGCAAACCCTAAAATCAACAAAATCTCGTTTCAGACGATGAAAATCAACTGAAAACATTTTTTCAGTTGATTTCAAATCAACTATGAATTCCCAAGAATCCTCTGAAACCCGCTACCAGACTGCATCACTAATTTAAAAACACAAAAAAATCAACATAGATCAACTGTAGATTTGGAATAAAGAAAAATGAAAATGTATAAATGCGAAAACCAGCACTAAATAAATTGATGGCGCTTCATGCATATAGGACCACCGCTAAATGTCTTAAATCAATGCACTTCCTCGAATTTATCCTGAGCGAAGACAAACGAGGGGCAGTGGATTTAGTTTAAGCAAAAAAATATATAACTGGAATCCCAACGTTTTGTATCACAACCTCGTCTTAGTATAAACAAAGGGTTAAAGATTTGATAAAAGCCTGGTAAATTTATTTGGTAGTTTCAATATTTTTAACTTTTTTGCATCTTAAATCATCTCAAAATCAACTGCTATAGATAAAAACTTCTACTTAAACCAATACTGAAACGTATATCGTGAATCTTTACGTTACGTTTAAAACAAGGTAGAAGCTATGCAGCTAATCCAACAATCAGACGCCGAACTGATCCATGCCTATATCCATGGACACGAACATGCCCTTGAGGTGCTTATCAACAGGTATAAGGACAAGGTATATACCTCCGTCTATATGCTGGTGAAAGACAAGTACCTGGCAGAAGACATTTTTCAGGATGCTTTCCTGAAGATGATCAAAACCATAAAGGAAGGCCGCTATGCCGAGCAGGGCAAGTTCCTGCCCTGGGCCATAAGGGTAGCCCACAACCTTTGTATGGATCATTTTCGCCGCACCCGGAACCAGATCCCTATCACCCTCCCGGACGGCCAGGATATATCTGTTCTGTTCGGCGCCGGAGACCTGGTAGCTGATGGTATTGAAAAACGCCAGGTGCATGATAGCGTGCGGAAGCTGGTGGAAGAACTGCCCCATGAGCAGCGGGAAGTGGTGGTATTGCGCATATATGCGGACCTCAGCTTCAAGCAAATTTCAGACCTCACGGGGGTAAGTATCAATACAGCCCTCGGCAGGATGAGATACGCACTCATCAACCTGAGAAAATTAATCGCCGACAAACAAATGGTTTTGCGTTAGTTTTGTAGCTATTTTTGCGCTTTATGTCCAATTTACACCGCTTTTTCTATCCCGGCCCTATTGCCGAAAACAGTATAGTTAGTTTAGACGCAGATACAGCAAAACACATATGGCAGGTTTTGCGTATGAAGGAGGATGACAAAATCATACTTACTGACGGCAAAGGAACTATGGCCGAGGGTGATATTCACAGCGCAGAAAGGCATAAATGTAACGTATCAATAAAGAAGGTAGCATTTCAACCACGGGATTGTAAGATCCTGCACCTGGGGGTCGCCTTTACAAAAAATAACAGCAGGAATGAATGGCTGCTGGAAAAAGCCACTGAACTGGGGGTAGCATCCATTATACCTATATCCACCTCGAGGTCTGAAAAGGTGCACATCCGCTACGACCGCTGGGAAAAAATATTACAGTCGGCCATTTTGCAATCCAAGCAGAATTATTTACCCAGCCTTTCAAATATCATGACATTACCCAATGTCCTGAAGCAATACAACGATATTGGCCAAAAACTCCTGGCCCATTGCATAGAAGGTGAAAAAAGAGATCCTTTACCCAAAATGTTAAAACAGGATAAGGATGCTATTTTACTCATAGGCCCCGAAGGGGATTTCACCCAGGAAGAAGTAAATTTGTGTATAGAGCACGGGTTCAAACCTGTATCGCTTGGTATAAATAGATTGCGTACGGAAACTGCTGCTATAGCCGCCGCCGCTTACTTTAACTTGATCTGTGATGAAGGGCATTAGAATTTTAATATTAACTACTTTTTTAGGTTTTTTAGTTTTGGGTGCCAATGCCCAGGGCATGAAGCTGGCATTACTGGTATACAATGGTGGTGGCGACTGGTATGCCAACCCTACCTCGCTGAAGAACCTCGCAATATTCTGCAACGAGCAACTCCACACAAATCTTGACCCCGTAGAAGCGCATGTAGAAGTAAGCAGCCCGGAGATCTTTAATTATCCATTCATACACATGACCGGACATGGCCGCTGGTCACTAAGCGATGCTGAAGCACAAAACTTGCGGAAGTACCTGGAAGGTGGTGGCTTCCTGCACATAGACGATAACTATGGCCTTGACGTTTATGTGCGCCCTGCACTGAAAAAGGTTTTCCCCGAACTGGAATTGGTAGAGCTACCGTTTACTTATCCTATTTATCATCAGAAATTCAACTTCCCCAACGGCCTGCCTAAGATACATGAGCATGATGGTGGCCCACCAAAAGGATGGGGATTGATCTATAAAGGACGTTTAGTTTGTTTCTACAGTTTTGATACGGACCTGGGAGATGGCTGGGAAGATTTTGACGTGCACCGCGACCCACCCGAGAAACATTTGGCAGCACTGCAGATGGGCGCTAACCTGATACAGTATGTATTTACAAACAACCCGGTTACACCATAATTATCCCGCACCTCCGGGATTAAGAAAACCGGCTATCACCCACCAACGGAAACGTTCCAGCATCACAAATTTACTCCATTGCCCTTTGAGCAGGAAGCCAAAGCCATAAACAACGGCATAGCCCCATTTAGCGAAGTACTCTAAGAATTTCACCAGGAGCGCCATAGATTGCCCTTTTAATCTCAAACGTTCACCACCTCCAATGCCCATGCTGTGGCGCCTTACATAAGCTTTATCAAATTTGTTGGCTTCCACACAATGCAGTACTGAAACATGAGGCAGGTAGTAGACATTATGGTGATGCTGTAATATGCGGAGGTAAATATCCTTCTCTTCATTGGCCAACAAACCAGCACCTTTTCTGCCAAGATCGGTATTGAAATAACCAATTTCTTCAAACACCTTTTCTCTAAAGGCCATGTTAGCACCACATGGGTAGCGGGCACCGGTTAGCTTTTTCACTTCAGGCCCCTGGTCAAAATTGCCCACCAACCCGAAAAAATATTTAGAGTACCAATCAGGGATACCGGTAAGGAATTTTGGAATGATCTTACCACCTACAGACCAGGTATCAGGATGCTGATCAAAAAAAGAAACGATGGAAGATAACCAACCGGGCTGTGCTGTAGAGTCATCATCAAGATAAGCGATGATCTCCCCTTTAGCTTCTTTTGCGCAGCGTGTGCGGGTATAGGCAACGCCTTGGTTATGCTCAATGTAGTAGCTGAAATTATAATCAGGGTGAGCGGCCTTATATGCAGCTAACAGAGAGACAGTATCGTCAGTGCTGTTGTTATCGACTACGATGACTTCGTAGAGGCGCTTATCAAAATCCTGGTTGAAAATACTCTCTACGGCATTGATGATAAACCGCGCCCTGTTGTACGAGCATATTACCGCCGAGATCTTAAAAGGATATTCCATCAAAGCACAATATTACGATTTTTACAGAAACTCCTTTAAAGCCACAATCACATCACCGATAGGGAGGCCCATAACATTGTAATAGTCACCATTGATCTTTTCGATACCGGTGACGCCTATCCATTCCTGTATGGCATATGCACCCGCTTTATCAAAAGGTTTGTAGTGCGAAACGTAGTGTTCTATCTGGGCATCGGTAAGCATGCGAAAGTATACTTCGGTGGTTACAGAAAAGCATTTTTCCTTTTCGGCCTTACGGATGCATACACCGGTTACTACTCTGTGCATGCGGCCGGAAAGCTGTTTGATAATGGTTATGGCATGTGCACTATCTGTAGGCTTACCCAGTATGTGGTGGTCCAGCAGTACAATGGTATCGGCGGCAATGACAATTGCGTCATTGACAAGATGTGACACAGCATCGGCTTTCTTCCTGGCGAGGAATTCAGGCACCTGCTCACCGGGCATACCGGGTGGGTTTGTTTCATCCACATCGGCTATGAGAATATCAAATTCCAGTTCGGCCATTTCCATGAGCTGTTTGCGGCGGGGTGATTGCGAAGCGAGAATGATCTTGTTATGCACAGTTTGTAGCTAATATAAAGTGATAAATAAGCAGTGAACAGATCCCGACCATCATGATCAGTTTAAGGCCATTGCTGGCGTTATGATAATGCTGCACGGTAAATTTCCTGCCGAGAAATAAAGCCCAGATAATGAGCGGTAATATAAGGGCACCTGTGATGTATAATGGTGGTATAATATTATGATGCCGAAACAAAACAACGGATACGGCGGTTAAGGGCAGTACTACCAGCGATGCTAAGATCATGATAAAACGTGTTGAATAATCAAGCCCGCGCTTTATGGGCATAGTAACACAACCGGCGGCATCATCGCCTTTCAGGTCTTCCATATCTTTTACAATTTCGCGCATCCAGGTAAGCATGAAGGCGAAATAGGCATAGACAAATAACACCCACTCCGGAGCCGATAAAATATTGCCGAGGGAACGGATTTGCAGGCCGCTGTGCAGTGCAGGCTCATATACAAGAAGAACTATAATCGTCAATGCAGTAAGCAATGCCACAACTACATTGCCTGTTATATACTGGCGTTTGAAGTGGGTAGAGTAAAACCAAAGCAATAGTGTGCAGCCAGCCTGGAACAATAACCATTCCGGATGATGCGCCTGAATGGCTACAATCCCGGCAAGTAAAAGTGCCAGCAGGTTTAAAGCGGTATGTGAGATGATCGCTTGTTTGCGTGGAATTACTTTTTCGAGAATTACTTTTCCGGGATGATTGATCGAATCGATTTTTATGTCGAAGTAATCATTGATGATATAGCCTGCAGCGGCAATAAGAATAGTGGAAAAGCTAAGGAGCAGAAAATTTACAGGGATAAGTACTTTGGGGTTTTCAGGTAAAATGACGCATGCCCACGCAAGAAATTGTGTGAAAAATATGATCAGAAGGTTTTTCCACCGTATGAGCTTCAGCCATGCCATAGATCAATTTGCTACCAGTTGTTATCGGCTCAGATGCTGCAATTTACTGATAAGATAGCAGTGCATCATTAAGGAATTATAAAATATGCTTATTCCCAATCAGGATATTCTTTGCTCCATCCGATCTTTTCGCCCAGCTGATTTAAACCAAACAGTTTATTGAGCGCCATGGTGATGCTGATCTCATTATAAGCCCCGGCGACATAATAGTAACTGCGGGCATAATGTATCTGGAACTTATTGAGATTGATGCCCGCGCCAAATGCAAAACCTGCAAGGCCGGGGTCGGTTTGCAGGGCAAGTTCCTTACGCTCCAGGTCGTTGTATGAGGCGGTAATAGTAATGCGCTTTGCAATAGTCAGTTCTGCCCCGAAAATAAAATGGCGGAAAAGAATGTCCCCGAAGTGGGAGCCTTTATCGCTGGCAGTGTCGGTGGTGCCTAAAGAATTGGTATTGGTGAGATCTGCGGGATTATCATAGCGTATGTTCCACTCGTAGATGTGCTGTGCAGTAACTATGAGGCGTAAAGGCAGGTGCTTGAATTTTTTGGAAGCGCCCAATTGCAGATCGAACGGCACCGGCTCGGAAGGATTGTTGGGGTCATATTTTTGGATCATAACGCCCATATTTTTAGCCACGATACCTATATCAAAAAGGCTGGCGGTATCAAAGTAATTAACACCGACATCTACCAAGGCGGCTGAACCCTTGTACTGGTATAATGCAGAACCGGCCCACTTAATATCTGCCCCGTAACGCCAGTGTTCCAGGTAAGAGCGGGATGCACCTAAAGTAAGTGCATAATCAACAGCATGAAAGTCGCCGATCACATTGCCAACAGTATTGGTTTCCGGGAAGGCGCCATAGTTGAGATACTGGACACCGAAGAAAAAAGAAGTATTGATCTTTGGTACGTCATAACCATACT
>Ga0302185_10002714_pt1 | contig 11403 bp, 14 predicted proteins | sample II_Bog_E1_1_FD_200231 | JGI IMG/M metagenome (GOLD analysis project Ga0302185, IMG submission 200231) | Peat permafrost microbial communities from Stordalen Mire near Abisko, Sweden - II_Bog_E1_2 | ecosystem: Environmental > Terrestrial > Soil > Wetlands > Peat | place: Sweden: Abisko... | reverse complement strand
CATGCAGTTGTGCCGCAAGGATCTGTACAAGCCGGAGGTGCTCACGTTTTGTTGTGCACCTGATAATGTAGAAGACCTGATGACCACCAAGTACCTACAGGATATAGCCAGCCAGGCGGGGATTGCGACAGACTTTATCTACATGGATGAAATAGGGTTGGATGACAGGGGAGAATTTTATAAAAAGGATGGCACGCCGCTGGGAAATATCTTTAAACTATACCCTTATGAATGGATGTTTCATGAGGAATTTGGTAAGTACCTGCCCGGCAGCCGCGAATCGACACTATGGATAGAACCGGCATACAAGGCGCTGTGGAGCAATAAGATGTTGCTGGTATACCTGCACCGGCTGTTCCCGGATTGCAAGTATATATTGCCTGCATCCTACTCAGCAAAAGAGGTGACCTCTAAGCCCGGCAAATGGGTGCAAAAGCCTGTTTACTCGCGGGAGGGGGCCAACGTAAAGATCGTAAAGGATGGTATCATTGCAGAACAAACGGACGGTGAATATGGGGAAGAAGGCTACATCATACAGGACTACGCCGAGATACCTTGTTTTGACGGCAATTATCCCATTATAGGCAGTTGGCTTATAGGAGGCGTACCGGCAGGTATGGGCATCAGGGAATCAAGTGGCCTGATCACCAATAATACCAGCCGGTTTGTAGCGCATTACTTCAGTTAAACGTCTGCTATTTCGCTGGCGCATCGTAAGCCCAGCGGATGTATGTGGAGCCCCATGTAAAGCCTCCGCCAAATGCAGCCAGAATGATGTTGTCGCCTTTATTGAGTTTACTTTCCCATTCCCACAGGCACAGCGGCAAGGTGCCATTGGTAGTATTGCCGTAGCGCTCTATGTTCACCATTACTTTTTCGGCAGGCAATTTCATGCGGTCGCCGGTAGCGGTGATGATGCGCTTATTGGCCTGATGAGGTACCAGCCAGCTTACTGTTTCCGAAGTAAGGTTGTTGCGCTCCATTATTTCGGCAGCTACATCGGCCATATTTTTTACGGCAAACTTGAATACGTGCTGACCCTCCTGGTATACGTAATGCTCTTTGTTCATTACCGTCTCCAGTGACGCTGGTTTGGCGGAGCCTCCTGCTTTCTGGTGCAGGTATACCCTTCCGCTCCCGTCGGTGCGCTGTATAGAATCAATTATGCCGTACCCGTCGGTATTGGGTTCCAGCAATACGGCGCCACTGCCATCGCCAAATATGATGGAAGTCTTGCGATCTTCGTAATTGACGATAGAACTCATCTTATCTACCCCCACTACTATGACCTTTTTATGCCTTCCCGTTTCAATAAACTGCGAACCCACGGTAAGCGCAAAGATAAAGCCGCTACACGCTGCATTAACGTCATACCCCCATGCATTGGTCATGCCTACCTTATCACAAATTATGTTTGACGTAGCAGGGAACTGCATATCAGGCGTAGTAGTAGCACAAATCACGAGTTCTATTTCCAGTGGATCTATCCCTCGCTTTTGGAGGAGGTTTTTGATTGCTTCAGCCCCCATATCACTGCTGCCCTTTCCCTCCCCTTTTAAGATACGACGTTCTTTTATACCGGTCCTGGATTGAATCCATTCATCCGTCGTATCCATCATGGTAACCAGCTCCTCATTCGTCAATACATAATCAGGAACATATCCCCCTACGGCCGTGATGGCAGCATGAATTTTCTGCATTTATTAGTTTTTGATTAAAACACAAAAGTAGAATAAAATTGACGATAGTGTATAGAATTTAGCAATTTAGGGTAACGCAATAATAGTAATTACAGATTTATTCATCTTTAAAGATGAGCAAAAACTATGTAGCCATACCCCCGCAAACATTCAATACCTGCCCGGTGATATAAACGCTCATATCGCTTGCAAGGAATAATGCTGCATTGGCTACGTCTTCGGTTTTGCCAAAACGCCCAAGAGGTATTTTCTCAAACCATTTTTCTGCGCCCCCATCCTTGAGATAATGGGTCATGTCTGTTTCTATGAAACCGGGCGCAATGGCATTACAGCGAATGTTGCGGCTACCAATCTCCTGCGCAATGCTCTTGGTAAAACCAATGATGCCCGCCTTGCTTGCGGCATAAGCGCTTTGTCCGCCATTACCTTTAATGCCTACTATGGAACTCATATTGATGATGCTCCCTTCGCGGTTCTTCATCATAGGTTTAATGACCTGGCGTGTGAGGTTGTACACGCTTTTCAGGTTGGCTTGCATTACGTCGTCCCATTGCTCTGGGGTAAGGCGCAGCAGTAGGTTATCCTTGCTGATGCCGGCGTTGTTGACACAGATATTAATTGTACCGAAGTCCTTCAAGACATCCGCTACGAGCGCTTCCGTGGCATGGTAATCCCCGGCGTCGCACTTATATCCTTTGGCTTTAACGCCCATCTCAGCCAACCTGGCTTCCAACGCGCCCGCGCGCTCTGCTGATGAGAGGTATGTAAAGGCGATATTAGCTCCTTGTTCTGCAAATTTCAAGGCTATTCCTTCACCTATGCCACGGCTTGCACCGGTAACGAGAGCTACCTTGTTTTCGAGTATTTTCATCCTAATCAATTTGGTGCGCTAAAGTAGTCATTGAGAATGGCAAAGCCAAAAGTTAACGATCAAAATTATGTAAAGCAACCCGCGGTTGCTATTTGCGAAATAGGCAAAAAAATAACCGTCACTGAGGACGGTTATTGTATTAAAAAGTTTGAAAAAGCGCTTATTCTGCAGTTTCAGTTGTTTCAGCAGCAGTTGTTTCAGTGGCTGGAGTTTCAGTAGCCACTTCAGCAGTTGTCGTTTCTGCTTTCTTGGCAGCTCCGGCAGGCTTGCGTCCGCGACGTGTTTTCTTGGCAGCGGCAGCAACAGCATCCTTGCCATAAACTTCGTTGAAGTCAACCAATTCTATCATAGCCATATCAGCAGCATCACCCATACGGCGAGGCAACTTGATGATACGTGTATAACCACCGGGCCTGTCGGCAACTTTGTCGCCTATAACGCCAAACAGTTCCTTAATTGCTTCCTTGTCCTGAAGATAGCTGAACACCGTACGACGGTTGTGCATGTTATCGGTTTTGCTCCGGGTAATGATAGGCTCTGCATAAATACGCAAAGATTTCGCCTTAGCAAGGGTAGTAATAATCCTTTTGTGCTCAATAAGCTGGCTGGTAAGATTGGCCAACAATGCCGCCCTGTGTGAGGCTGTACGGCTTAAATTCTTGATTTTGTCTCCGTGACGCATGACGATTTGTGTTTAATTCCCCCATACCGTGTCAGGAATTATGGGGTACTTTGGTAATTGTTAATGATTAATGTTCAATGATCAATGTTCAATGAATGATCATTTTATGAAAAAAGGTCAAAAATGAAAACCTATTGATTTTCACTTTTGACCTTTTAATTTATAAATCTTCTCCCCTGCGGAATTTGTTGATGTCCATACCGAAATGAAGGCCGCGCTCGTGGAGCACTTGTTCGATCTCGGAGAGTGATTTTTGTCCGAAGTTCCGGAACTTCATCAATTCTTCCTGAGTATATTGTACCAGTTCGCTCAGTGAATTGATCTTCGCGGCCTTGAGGCAATTGAATGCGCGAACAGAAAGTTCGAGGTCTTCAAGCGGCGTATTCAATACTTTGCGCACCAGGAGTGTTTCTTCGTCTACTATTGTTTCTTTTTCTTCACGTTTTGTATCCAGTGATATATTCTCATCAGTGATGATCATCAGGTGCTGAATAAGGATGCGAGAAGCTTCTTTCACTGCCTCTTCAGGGTGAATAGTGCCGTCGGTGATCACTTCCATGATCAGCTTTTCAAAGTCGGTACGCTGTTCTACGCGGGTATTCTCGATCGTGTACTTAACGTTCTTGATGGGGGTGTAAATTGAATCGATAGCTATAAGGCCGAGTGGCGCATCAGCAGGGTGGTTTTCTTCAGCAGGAACATAACCGCGGCCCTTGCCGATGTACAATTCCATCTGGAAGCCAGCGCCGGGCTGAAGGTTGCAAATAATAAGCTCTGGGTTCATTACCTGAAAATTAGGCAATGCCTCGCCGATCATAGCAGCGGTGAATACTTCCCTGCCCTTAATGTTGAGGTCTATTTTTTCGCTGGTGAAATCAGAAAAATCACCGAATGCTTTGAAGCGTACCTGCTTCAGGTTAAGGATGATCTCGGTTACATCTTCCAGTACACCCTTTAAGGTAGCAAACTCATGGTCTGCACCAGGGATACGGATGGCTGTAATGGCAAACCCTTCCAATGATGATAGTAAGACCCGGCGTAAAGCATTACCGATGGTAACACCATAGCCTGGTTCTAGTGGGCGGAACTCAAACAACGCTTCGAAATCAGTATTTTTCTGTAGCGCTATCTTGTCCGGTTTTTGAAAATTCAATATGGCCATATTGATATTTATTTGAAATTTTTAATTGTTAATTGATGACTGAACGGCAATTGCAATTCATTAAAACAGGTAAAATATTATAAAAATTTGATCAGGACATACATCCTGATCAAACATATTATTTAGAATACAATTCCACTATCAACTGTTCCTTGATGTTCTCAGGAACATTTTCACGTTCAGGATGAGAAAGATATGTTCCCTTCATATCTTTTTCGTTCCATTCTACCCAGTTGATCCGGGTGTTCTTGCCCCTGATCATCCCTACTACAGTGGTGTTTACCTTGCTCTTAGGTTTCAATTCGATAGTGTCACCTGGCTTCAAAGAGAACGATGGTACGTTCACTACTTCGCCATTAACCATAATGTGCTTGTGCGATACGAGCTGGCGCGCTGCCGGCCTCGTAGGGGCAATCCCCATGCGGTAAACCGTGTTATCCAGACGTGCTTCGAGCAGCTTGATCAAAGACTCCCCTGTTGCACCCTTGATACGGGCTGCTTCCAGGTAGGTGTTGAAAAATTGCTTTTCAAGCAAGCCATAGGTATACTTGGCTTTTTGCTTTTCCTTAAGCTGCACTGCATACTCGCTGGCTGTTTTGCGCTTGCGGGTAGGGCCGTGCTGGCCGGGTGGGTTGCTGTTTTTCTGGAGGCTCTTGCCTGATCCCAGAATTGGTTCGCCGAATATGCGGCAAATCCTGTTTTTTGGTCCTGTGTAACGTGCCATTGCGATTTTTGATGTAGCTGCCCCGTCTCCTTTAAAAATCGTAAAACCCGATCCGGAACAGCATTTTAATTATTAAGTAAAAATTGAAAAAAAAATTTATTAGCGCCGAAATAAATTGCTGAAAATAGCGGCGAAAATGTTTGAAACTATACCCTACGTTTTTTAGGAGGGCGGCAACCATTGTGCGGCAACGGGGTAACATCCTTGATGGAAGTTACTTCAATCCCTGAATTATTGAGGGAGCGGATAGCGCCTTCGCGGCCAGAGCCCGGACCTTTCACATACACGTCGGCCTTCTTCATGCCTGCGTCTGATGCTACTTTTGCACAATCCTGAGCTGCGGTCTGAGCAGCATAAGGGGTATTTTTCTTTGAACCACGGAAGCCCAGCTTACCGGCAGAAGACCAGGAGATAACCTGACCAGCCTTGTTGGTAATACTGATGATGATGTTGTTGAACGTTGCATTGATATGCACGTCGCCATGTGTGTCCACTTTCACGATCCGTTTTTTCGCTACGGTCTTTGCGGATGCTTGTTGTTGCGCTTTTGCCATTTTTGTTGTTAAGTAAGGTAATCAAATAAATATAAAACTGGTACATACCAGCCTGCCACTCCTCCCCGCTACGCCTGAGCGGATCCAAAGCAGCAAGGAGACTATTTCTTAGGCGCCTTCTTCTTACCGGCCACGGTCTTACGCTTTCCTTTACGGGTACGGCTGTTGGTACGGGTGCGCTGTCCACGAAGAGGTAACCCCTTACGATGGCGAACACCACGATAACAAGCGATATCCATGAGGCGCTTGATGTTCATTTGCACTTCAGAGCGCAACTGGCCTTCCACTTTAAATTCAGCGTTGATGATATTACGAATAGCAGTTTGCTCTTCATCGTTCCAATCAACGGCTTTCTTGTCATAATTAATCCCTGCCTTGTCGAGGATGTAACGGGCAGTACTATTACCAATACCGAAGATATAAGTGAGCGCTATCTCACCACGTTTGTTCTTCGGAAGATCAATACCAGCTATACGAGCCATTAAAAATAATAAATTAAAAAATTAAAAATTAAAATTATCCTTGTCTTTGTTTAAAACGTGGGTTCTTCTTGTTGATGATGTACAATTTACCTTTACGGCGAACGATCTTACAATCAACGCTACGTTTCTTAATCGATGCTCTGACTTTCATGAGTATATATTTGTCTTTGTTTTACCAATGTCAAATCCCCGCAAAACGGGGTTGTTTACTTATAGCGATATATGATCCTGCCTCGGCTCAGATCATAAGGGCTCATTTCCACACCTACCTTATCTCCTGGCAAAATACGGATATAATGCATGCGCATCTTACCCGAAATTGTGGCAAGGATCTCATGACCATTCTCCAAACGAACGCGGAACATCGCATTTGATAATGCTTCAACTATAGTGCCGTCTTGTTTAATGAGTGATTGTTTGGCCATATTTTTTAAGGACTGCAAAGGTAGTGAAAACTTTTTATTTAAAAAATTTCTTTCAAAAATAAAAAATGGGATTTTGGAGGAAAGTCGTGTAATTATGTTAAATTTTTATCAAAGTGGTAAATTTCTGTTTTCTACGAGCCCCAATTTTCCACCAAACGGGCTCAAATGTACAGAAATTACCGCTCACGGCGGTAAAATATCGCGATCAGGCAACCTGAAAGGAGGGAGCATAAGGAGAAGACCATTACAAACATTGCTATCTCCGTCTTGCGGAGCAGATTTAGCACGGTTGTGGCTATGAACCCTAGTAATGAAATGTACAGGAGCGGATAAAGCGCTTTTCTCATTTTTGTTATGCCCTTGGCTGAAAATCGTTTGCCAATAATAAAAAATCTACGGAAGATGCCGTTTCGCTTACTTCAATGTGGCGCAAATTGATGATAGACAAAACCGCCAGAGATCAAATAAGTTATCAATGTTTATTCAATTTATCTCCTGTTCTTCGTCAATAGGTCACCCAAGCTCAGGAAAAATCCAAGCACCATGATGATGACCCCTAGCCATAGAACATTGATATACGGAAATACAAGGGCCTTCAATACAATAAAATTATCCATAGGGTTCGTTTGACGAACCAATATGTCTGCTGATACGGAATCTTGCGATTTTACGCTAAGATTCCCAAACCTTACTTCCAACCCAATGGGATCAATCGTATCTTCGAGGTAGGTGACATATTTCTTTTCCCGTAAAATATAGAGCGGATTTAGATCTGCAACTTTTTTACCGGTGGAATCGGATGTACGGCTATAGTATGCCAATTTAGCTTTAACCGGCAGATCGTCAGCTTGTGGAACGTACCGCGGATCGGAGATGTCTTTGCTAAACCCACCAAAGACGAGGAAACCGTTTGTTAATTCGATCGTATCGCCGGCTTTGCGAACAGTGTGCGTGAGATAACCTGCAGTGTCTGTTTTGCTGTTATCTGTGGCCTCGTTGATAAAAGTATATATATCATGATCCCAATAGTGCTGCGTAGAAGGGTTTGCAGTGAGTCCCTGCTGGCCCTTGGGGTTGATAAAGGCATCGGGGTATAGCATAAAGCGCTCTAGCACTTTATGCGTAACAGAATCTGTCTTTTCAAACAAAACTTTATAATATATCCTGCGGTCCTTGCCTGATACGTCACTGTCTCCCACGTAGGTTGCCGTATAGTCAGACATTACTGCCGGGACGCCCCTAAACAGAATTTCATTCTCCCGGTTTTCCTTTAAGTTCTCCGCCTGCGTTTTTTTACCAAAATTGAAGGTTTCGCCCGTGATATTATAGGAAATTGCGTGTTTGTTGTATGACGACAGCAGAATGCCTAATAAGATAGCGGCAAAGCCGAAATGCGCTACTGATGGCCCTAATTTTTTAAACTTGGCTTTTTGCACAACGATACCATAATAAATGTTGGCCACTATACCGAAACAGGCTGCAAAAAGCATGATGTCGTATTGCCATGTAGTGATGTGTTGCCCCCACCCTATCCACAAAGTCATCGCCAAGGCGATCAACGCCGTGATCCCCAATCGTTTTGCAAGCGTTTTAGTCTCCGTATGCTTAAATTTCATATACAATACGGCAGCAGATAAAAGACCAATAATAATAGCTACAAATACCTGGATGCGGTTGTAGCTTTCCATGGGATCTGTGGGTGGTGCAAAGTCCTTGCCCGTAATCCATTTAGCTAAGGGTGACCAAACCGGGATGGACGTGGTGAGCATAATCTGAACAGAGGACAGAAAAAGGATAATGGAACCGATGAACATCCAGAATTCCCTAGAAAATGTTTCTTCTTCAGATTTGACGAAAGGTAGTGACCGCCAGCGGCGGATGAGCAACCCAACAGAAAGCGCCAGCAACAATGCAATTACCACGAGCAGATGGTAATAAAGCGCCTGGCCATCGCCTGTAAAGGCGTGTACTGAAGTTTTACCGAGGATACCGGTGCGGGTGAGGAATGTGGAATACCACACCAGAAGATGGGCCAATATCAGGAATACCAGCGTCATAGTAAGCGCGCGGCCGCTGCTGCGATATACCAGCAGTAAATGCAAGCCGGCTATCAATACCAGCCAGGGTGCCAGTGATGCATTCTCCACGGGGTCCCACGCCCAGTAACCGCCAAAGTTGAGCGATTCATAGGCCCACGCGCCACCCATCATGATGCCGGTGCCGAGCACAGCGCCATTAAATAACGACCACGCTATCGCAGGTTTTATAAAGTCTTTATATTCACCTTTCCACAGAGCGGCTATGCAATAGGCAAACGGGATAAGTGTAGATGCGAAGCCGAGGAACAGGACGGGTGGATGAATGACCATCCAATAGTTCTGAAGCAGCACGTTGAGCCCATTGCCATCCTGGATGAAATCCATGTAGTTGGGCATTTTAAAAACGGGTGCGCCCTGCATGGCATTTCGGAGCAACATGAATGGCGTACTGCCTACCTTGATGTCAGGCCCGAAATAAACACCGATGATCATGGTGGCCAGGCAGACTTGAACAAACGAAATAATAGCCATGGTCCTGCTTTCGAGGCCTTTGGACGTGCGCATTACCACAAGGCCGAGGACACAGTGCCAGAACGTCCACAACATAAAACTGCCTTCCTGGCCTTCCCAGAAGCAGGAAAGGAGGTATTTAGGCGGTAATGATAAGGAGGAGTGTTCCCAGGCGTAGTGATATTCAAAAAGGTGGTGCTCAATAATGTAAAAAAGGGCTATAAAAATACTCACCACAGAAGCACTATGCACCACGAAACCACTGCGGCCCATGAGCAGCCAACTGCGGCTGGCCAGCGGATCTTTGCGTTCTGCCATCACGGCCCTCAGGTAGCTGAAAGAGCTGAACAAAGCCGCCACAAAGGATGTGATCACAAAAAAATGACCCAGTTGCCCGGGCCCTAAATGTTCACCTGCGAATTGTGTTGCCATTATTTAGTGAAAAATAAAAAAGTAAAAACCAAAACCAATTCCGACGTGCAAAACGCAAATCAGAAAAAACAACCTTAACTGCTGCTACCGACAGCCACCATATCCTTTTTGTATTTAGAAGGACATTTCATCTGAATACGTGAACAGTGAAAGGTGCCCCCGTCGAGGAAACCCATCATGACGATCTGCTCTGACTTTTCAATGTCGCGTGGCTTTTCGCCATTAAAAATGACTTTATTGAGGTTGCCCGCCTTGTCTTTAGCGTAAAATGTAAAATGATTGGCATCTTTGACCGGATCGTAAAGCATGTCCTTATCTTTCTGCAGCCAGCCTATAACATAATAACTTTTGCCCGGCTGCTTTGCCGCTGAGGCGAAGGTCTCATAGGTGCTGAAATCGCCAAATACGCTTACGATAACGGCAATTGCAGCTACAATCAACACCAATAGAACAATATGCGATTTTTTCATTGATCAACTAAGGAAAATCAAACGATCTAAAAGATAATTTATCCTTGCATGGCAAAGTTAGGATAAAAAGACGTTTCATGAACACTTTGTTTCTATACGCTTATCTTTAGAGCGCTGTGCACCTTAGAAGCCAAGAAGATCATAAACGACAAGTCATGCTGATTTACAGTAACTTATATCATCAGTTGAAATCTGACAAGTAGGTAAATTATACCCGACTCGCTCTGCGTAGTTTCATTTAACATTACCCACATAAAGCGCAGTTCATCTGATTATCCACAAAAAAATACCCCGCTTCTATAAAAAACGGGGTTGTAGAAAGATATGATCAAACGAAAACTAAGAATCGTAACCCTGTTGATGGCGGTACACGTCATAACCCTCATCAGAATAATTGGTGTAAACAACGCAAAAATGACCCAGCAGCAATAACGCCCAGGCAGCGGTTGTCCATGCTGGCCAAGGGTATGCCCAATGACCGTTATGGGGATCGTACATCATCCACGTAAGCGCCGTAATAACGGCAAATACTACGAAATGAAGGAGGAACATTGACTTTTGTTTACCAGTTGGTTTTACTTTTTTAGGCATTGTAATTTATTTAAGCATGGCAAAGATAATATCCAGCTATGATAAAACGAAAAAGAAATTATTTTTACATCCACAATTGGGGATAACGCAATTAATTAATCCTAAAAAATGGGTGACGCTATTAAAAATTAATTGCTTTCTTTGCTAAACAATAAAACAAAATGAACACGATCAAAAAACTATCGTTATTTGCCTTAATAATCATCGGATTTTCATCGTGCCTCGTGCATCCCCGGCCTTACAAAAAATGGTATAGCCGCCACGGGGCGCACTACACGCATGGTAATAATTTCTGGGGCAGGCGTTTCTGGGTCCGCCAACGGTAAAATCACGTCCCTGTTACATGCGCATAAGGTTCAATCCCAAAAAGTTAATTCCTTCAAAAAAAACCGATGTAATTAAACCATTTACACATTAAATTGTTCCAATAACAAAATAAAATAAAACAAAATGAAAACACTAAAAAAGATTGCTTTGTTTGCTGTGATCGCCATTTCTTGCAGTTCGTGCATTTATTATGGCCCGGGGTACCACCACCATCATCATTGGCATCATCATTATTATCGTTGATAAGCTAATCATGCGAGCTATTATAGCAAGAGCACAACAGGCCGGTTGCCTGTTGTGCTTTTTTGTTGCTTCATTTATGTCTACCCAAACGACAGCTCATCCACAGATTGTGAGGACAACAGATGATACAATTGATGGCATTCTTGGTAATCCTTGGTAAGTTTGCAACTGTTATCTAAAATGGCGTTGCG
>Ga0302185_10002712_pt1 | contig 11409 bp, 9 predicted proteins | sample II_Bog_E1_1_FD_200231 | JGI IMG/M metagenome (GOLD analysis project Ga0302185, IMG submission 200231) | Peat permafrost microbial communities from Stordalen Mire near Abisko, Sweden - II_Bog_E1_2 | ecosystem: Environmental > Terrestrial > Soil > Wetlands > Peat | place: Sweden: Abisko, Stordalen... | reverse complement strand
CACCGTTAAATTGGTAGCGAGTGAGTGGCCGTATTTGTCGGCAAAATAGTGGCATAGCGACCCAACGGCGAAAGCGTATTCATCAACATTTTGAGCTTCGTCCAATAGGTTTTGCACAAAGTGGCCGCTGCGCACATAATGCGCCAGGTTTGTAAAATAAGTGCTGCCAAAGGGATAATAACCCATATCGGCCAGCAGACTTCCGCCATATGCGTATGCATGTGCTTCTTTGAGCTGTGCGTCGGTAGCGTCAGGGTATTTTGATTTTAAAAGCGGTTTGATAAACTTATCCCAACTGGCGTCTATCAGGGCTTCATGAGTGAGTACGGAATAAGCCTGCACCTTTGCGCTGAATAATAGCAAAAGAATAACACCAAACAGCTTTCTTCCTCGTAAGTTAAGCATCGGCATGGTTGAAAGTCAAGATGAAGTATTAAGGATTAAAATGCAAAAATGTTTTAACCAGGTACTTTAAATATGGTATATGATTAAACACAGCAAAAATCGATTTTTTAACAAAAAATCCGCCCCGGTATGGCCGGGGCGGATTAACACAAGGATAAAACTAATTTGAAAAGAGGTATTGGCAATTTATTTTTTAAACCTATCTCTCATTTTGCTCCGGATTTCCTGTTCAAAAGCTTTATATTGTTCGTACTGGTCTTTAGTAAATACTGCCTGCAGCTCGTTGTCCTTTTGTTTTTGCAAAGTTAAAAATTGCTTTATTTTCGAGGCCCGGTCATCGGTGCTTTTAATGAGCGGCTGAAACTTCTCTGCATATTTCAAGTTGATCGCCTGCACTTTGGTTATTTGACCTGCGTCCAGCTTCAACTTTTTTTTCATCAGGCTGGTTTGATAATCAGCCCGCTGCTGTGGCGTTGAGTTTTTAAAGTTCTTTAAATTATTTTGCTGACCATAACTACAACTACTGTGCACACATATCAGCATCATTGCCAAAAGAACGATATAAATGCGCCGGCGTTTGTCCATCTGTTAATAATCCGGTTATTACGACCAGGAAATATTATAAACAGTGCCGCTGTTTAGCACAAGTTTGGCAGTTTTGTTGCCCAGGAAAGTAAGCGTTCCGCCATAGTTCCAGCTATTGCCTGAGGTAGAAGTTACCTTAATAGAAACAGTTGCGGTACCTGATACGATCTCCTGTGTGGCCTTATCATAAACAATGTTTGACGATGTTATGGTCAAGGTATGATCGAAAGTGTTTTTGTTGCCGACCTTTGACGTAGTTGTGCCGGTACGTGCATAGTTCGAATTAAAGGTAAACTGGGTTGCAGTTGAACCTAAGCCGGTTAAAACAAACCCACCGGTGCTGGTAAATGACGATGACTGGATAAATCCATTGTATGTGCCCGCGCCGTTAAAATTAAGTGTAAGGCTGCTGGGTACGGTACAAGCCAATGTGTATTTCCAGCTCAGCGAATAAGTATATGACGGCACAGTGGTTGACACGCTTGCATAGGAAACTGTGGAATCCTTTTCGGTACCGCATGGCAGGGCGTAGCTGTCGGTTGTAAGGTGATTGTTCACCGAACTAACTGTACCGCCTGTTACAGTTGCGTTGCTGAAGAAGCTGGCTGAACTGCTTACCTGGCTTACCATGCCGCCTGTGGAAGGGGTTACGGCGTCAGTTGTTACCTGGGCGGCATCGGCTTCGGTAATAGTTGTTGTGCCGGTTGAGCTGTCCTTGTGGCACGACGTTAGCGTTAATGCAGAAGCTGCTACTATAGCAGCGGCATAAACAATTTTAGTGATGTTGATTTTACTGTTCATGATGAGTATTACTTTTAAAGTTGATTATATTAAGTTTGTTACAATGTTAAACGAGATTTGGGCATAATAGTTTAATCGGCAAAAGGCGAAACGTCTAAAAAAGGGGGTGAACTAACTGCCTGTCTTTATTTTTCCCTTGAAAAGATCAAAAAATCCTTTAAACACCAATGTTACAGGGTTATAACTCATAAAACCTGTAGTCAGTCCGTACACCGGTTTTTCTGTTTCGGGCTGGTATGTTTTAAATAACTTGTCCCAGATGATGAGCACGCCGCCGAAGTTCTTGTCGATATAAATCGGGTTACTGCCGTGATGTACCCGATGTGCCGACGGTGTATCCATGAAGCCTTCTATTACCCCTAATTTGTACACCACCTCGGTGTGTAAAAAGAACTGGTAGGCCAGGTTGATCACGTATGAACCTGCGATAAACTCCACTGGCATGCCCAGCAAAACCAGCGGGATAAAAAATATCGGGCTGATCAATGCGGAAAGCCAATTTAAGCGGTAAGCTGCGGTTAAATTCATGTGCATGGCTGAATGATGTACCTGGTGAAAAGCCCATAATGGTTTCCAATGATGCGATATGCGGTGAAACCAGTAATACACAAGGTCCGTCAATATAAATGTCGACACGAAAACCCAGCCGTTTGCCGGAAGGGTGTAAGGTGCGATATGCGCGAAAAAGCCCAGAACGGCTAACTGGTAGCCGGCAAAAAGAAACTTTGAAAATTGAAATCCGGCGAACACAGCCAGGTTGGAGAAGGTTTCTTTTATGTCGTATGCCTTTTTATCATTTTTCCAGCTCCAAAGTATCTCAGCTGTAATAAGCAGCAATAAAAATATCAAAATCCCGATTCTGAACGGACCTGGGTGTTGTCTCATCTTTTTATTTTTTGTTGATAACCATATTATTACGATCATCATAAAATTGACTTAAAAAACTTAACATCGTTGCCATAAAATGGGTAAGACTGCAATTGCTGCGGGTGAACTGTTTTAGCGGTTCATCCAATTTTTAAATTCAGGAACCCGGGCTTTGCTAACGATGATATTTTCCGGCGGGTCGGGTTTTATTTTTACGATCAAACGCCCGTTAAAGTAAAAGGCTACTTCGGTTATACATTTTCGGTTGACAATAAATTGCCTGTTGGCCCTGTAAAACTGATTGTTATCCACCTGCTGTTCCAACTGCTCCATCGTAAAATCGACCACGTATTGACGATTGTCATTGGTTTGCGCATAAACAATTTCATTGGCCGTATAAAACCAGGCGATATTGACAGTTTCCAAAGGGATAAGTTTGTCGCGAAAATGAACCAGGAATGATCGTTTATACTGCTGTTTGCCTTCGCTTAACTGTACGATCAACTGCTCCAGTTTTTGAATTTCCTGCTCTTTTTCAGCCCGCGAAACCAGGCTATTGAACTTATTCAGCGCTTGTTCTACGTCACTTTCATCAAACGGCTTTAAAACATAATCAATACCATTGTTCTTGAAGGCCTGTATTGCATAATCATTATACGCAGTTACAAATATTACGGGCTTCGCAATCTTTACCCTTTTGAATATCTCGAACGATAAGCCATCCGACAGCCTGATATCCATAAAAATAAGATCGTAGGGATTATCGGGACTACCAAACCATTCTGCAGACTCTTCAACCCCGGTGAGCATGGCCTTAACCGTTAGGGAGTCGTCCAGCTTAAGCAAAATTGACGACAGGCTGCGTGCAGTCGCCGGTTCATCTTCCACTATTACTACATTCAATGGCGTACTCATTTTACCGGTAGTTTGACAATGAATTCGGCGGTTGTTTTTTCAATGGCGATATCGTTGTGCATTAGGATGCGAAACCGGCTGTTCAAATTGGCCAGGCCAATGCCGGTGCTGCCTTCCGGCTCGCTGATCTGCTGCAGGTTGTTGGTGACGACCAGGTTATGCCCGTTTGAATATATTTTCACCATCAGGGGCTTTTTTAACGATGCTGAATTGTGCCTGGCAGCGTTCTCCAGCAGCGGCTGCAAGCTGAGGTGCGGAATTTTCAGTGGCAGATACGATTCAGCCACTGTAATTTCCAGCTGAAATGCATCCTCAAAGCGCATTTTTAAGAGTTGTACATATGATTTGATCATTGTAAGTTCTTCTTCGATGGTTACCATTTGATTGGATGATTTATCGAGCGAATACCGAAATATTTTAGACAGGTGGCTGATAAATTGCTGCGCCTTGTCAGGATCCTCTTTAACAATAGCCGAAAGACTACTAAGCGTATTATATAAGAAATGCGGGTTTAATTGCTCTTTTAACATACCGAGCTCCGCCTCCAGGTAGGCTGTTTGCAGGTGATTGTGTTCTTCGTCTTTTTTCTTTCCTTCGCGCACCAACTGTATAATCCGGAGCACGATTACCGTAAAGACAGTACTTAGAAAAAATCGTGAAAAATATCCCGACCAAAACACACCCTTAAACTGAAAATTTGAAAACAGCCTGCGCTGCAGCACACCTGCTATTAAACAGCAGGTAAACATTAGCAATGCGGTTATAAGTAAGTTGAACGACTGCTTCGGAAAACTGCCTTTTATGGGTATTCCCTTGCTTTTTTTCAGATTCAGGTAGAACAACACATAACAGAAAGCCATATTTGCCAAAACCTGGAACAGGAATTCGAACAGGTTGAAATGCCAGAATTGAGCCATCCAGCCGTTTTCGCGGAGTGCGAGCAACCTCGGGCTGCTCATGAGCAGACTTATCAGGGTTGCGCTGTACCAGCTTATTCGGTTTTCAGTTTTATCCATCTGATAAAGGTAAATGTTAAACTGTCAATTTATAAAACAGGAGGGGCGAAGCTGAAATATTTGAGGGCGAAATAAAAAAAGGTGGCCCGGAAAAAAGGCCACCTTTCAAAAATATATGATGAGATATTAATTACTGGTTGCTTTGTGGTTCATCCGAAGGTGTACCTACAATTTTGTAGACCTTGTTTCCTTTAACGTCGATAGTCTCCTGGTAATAGTAATCATCGGGCGATACGTAAAAAGTTTCACCATTCATCTTAATCTTCCTGGTATCCTGTGGAAGCTGGTCGTAAATATCTCCAACTTGTGGTTGCGGAGCGTTATTTACAACCGGGGCTGGTGCAGGTTCCTGTGCCGGCGCATTGTTGTAATTGTCGGCTGGGGCCTGGGCAGGTGCGTTAGTTTGAGCACCGCCCCCGTTATCAGTGTTTAGCTGACCATCTTTACCTGCAATTACATAAGCTGTAGTGCCATCATCTTTGGTTACGGGTTGATAGTATACGCCGTTCAACTCATAGTATTGCTGACCGTTGATGGTTATAGGCTGAGCGCCGTGCGGTAATTGGGCAACCTCTGCACCCAGTGGAGGCTCAACTACTGTATACTGGTTGTTCAAATACTGGTAGTAATAACCATTGCTGTAATAATAAGCGGCATCGTTCCAGTAGAAAGGGTAGTAACCGTAAGGCAAAAATCCTACGCTGAAACCAATACGTGGCCAGTACAAACTAGCGTACAAGCCGCCGTTCCACCACCAGCCGCCGTGGTATCCCCACCAGCCGCGACCACCCCAATAGCTTGGTCCATAGTAGTAGCCGTAACCAAAGCCCCGTACATATCCATAAGCACCTGGATGCCAGCCATAGCCACCGGCGCCATAAGCCCGGCCACCATAATTACCATGGTAGGCACTTACATTTCCTCTGTACCCATTAACACTGCCCCTGTATGCATTTGTATTGCCGCGATAAGCATTCACGTTACCCCGATATGCACTAGTATTGCCACGGTAAGCATTGGTATTGCCACGGTAGGCGTTGGTATTACCCCTGTAAGCATTGGTATTGCCACGGTAAGCGTTAGTGTTAGCACGTTGCGGAGCAGCGCTGGAACGCTGATAACTGCTGCGTTGAGGAGCGGAGTAAGCGCGTGAGCCGCCACCTGAATAAGCACGGCCACCACCGCTGGCATGTCCGCCGCCGCCACTATGACCACCACCACCGCCGTGGCCGTGTTGGGCGCTGGCCGGAAGGGCTAAAAACAAACATACTAGTGAGCTTAACCCAATTGATAATAAATATTTGAAAGACCTTTTCATGATTTTATGTTTTATGCTTTTTTTATTGTTTAGTGAATAGAGTTTTTTTAGATACAAAGGTTTAATTGCGCCTGATTATTTTAATTATACTTGCAACAAAATGACATTTTGCAAAACGCATTTTCCCTTAAATAATTATGATAAAAGATACTAACTCGTTGAACCAGGTAGCCGAATTTCACCATACTTTTAAACACCCTGTTGTTGCCAAACCTGCAATACCTTCAAAAGAAAGATGTGAACTGCGCATTTCACTCCTGGCCGAAGAACTAAAAGAACTGCAACAAGCCGTTGATGACAACGACCTGGTTGAAATAGCTGACGCGCTATGCGACCTGCAATACGTGCTTGCCGGCGCGATCTTGGAATTCGGACTTGGCGAAAAATTCAAAGAACTGTTTGATGAAGTTCACCGCTCCAACATGAGCAAAGCTTGCAAAACGGTTGAAGAGGCGAACCTCACCATTGATCATTACAAAAATACTGCCAATACGGAATCATACTACAAAGAAGCTGACGGATTATTTTTGGTATACCGCCACGCTGACAATAAGACGCTTAAATCAGTAAATTATTCGCCGGCTAACCTGTCCGACATCCTGGAAAAATAAAGTTAATTTTATTATTCTTTAGTTAAGAAATGGTGCAAGATTTTGTCACTGACAAAATCTTGTCAGTGCTTAAATGGCTAATTATCAGTTGTGTAGCGTTTTGTAGCAGGTTGTAGCACGTGTAGCGCTACAAAATTACACGCGCAGGAATGTCTTTTTCTCATACAGGTAATACAAGAACAGCCATTTGATCAGCACAAAGGTAATTCCGATTACTACGACATTATAAGGATTCCCGACTAATTGGAAAAGCCACTGGAAAAAACCCTGGTTGGTATAGCTCCATTTAATAAAGTGTCCTGAAATGTATATCAGGATGGAGTTCATCCCGATGACTTTAAAGAAGAACGCCCACTTCTTATAGCCCAGCACATCGATAACGTAGTAAAAGAGCGACATCAGCAGCAGGCTGATTCCGCCAACCAGCAGCACAAATGAACTCGACCACAGGTTTTTATTGATGGGGAAACTGAAATTCCACAGCCATGCCAGCACAATGAATGCCACACCCAGAATGGCCATAATAAGCGTTTTTTCCAGTTGTGTTCTGTTCTTCTCTTTCAATAGTGTTCCCGTCAGTATCCCTAAAATGCCCGTGCTAATTGCAGGTATTGAGCTAAAAAAGCCTTCCGGATCGTGCATGTTAATATTCGTCCCAGGATAAGAGACATATAAATGACCGGGCAATATGGTACGATCAACCCAGGAAGCAAAATTACCCTCGGGCGTAAGGTCACCCGGGTGGAAACCCGGCGCCGAGGTGAATTTGAGCAACAGGTAATACCCGACGATGAAAAACCAAAACCAAACCATTTGCGCGATCTCGGAAGAATACAGATAGATGATATTGGCGAACATATAAGCAATACCTATCCGTCCCAAAACGCTCGGAAAACGGATATTTTCCACCTGCAAAAACGGACTGCCCGGCGCTGCCGTATTGCATGCCACGTAAGCGACGACGACTACAATGATGACCACGATTGCTGCTAATATAGCAGATAAAGTGGATTTGACAGCCAATCTGGTCTGACGGTCCATCAAATAACAAGCAATCAAAACAAAGAACATCGGGAAAACTACGGGCACTTGTAACCCATTGTTGACAAGCAAACCAAGGAGCACCAGGGTAATCGACCTCTTTATCACCCTCCAAAGCAACTGACCCTTTGTTTTTCCTTTTTCAAGCTCGCGGCCCACGGAAAATGGCGTAGAAACCCCGGCCATAAAAAGGAATAAGGGAAAGATCATGTCATAAGCGTGGAACCCATTCCAGAGGGGGTGCTCAAATTGGTTACCAAGAGTTGTCCAGAATGCCGACTTTGTGGTATCCCTTAAGGCGTGCAGGATCTCATCGGCACCCATGATCCAGAACATATCGAACCCGCGGAGGGCGTCAAGGGAAAATAACCGGGTAGGGGCGGAATCGAAGTCATCCGCCGGCACAGTCGAAGTTTTGGCCATAAGTTTAAATCGGGATTTTAATTGAATAAGGAAAGGTAAAACTTTTTAAATAAATTAGCAAAGAAGTTAGTCCGAAAGTCCGTAATCCCGATAGCTACCGGGACCGGAAGTCCGACCGCGCCGCGTTAGCTTCAGCGGCGGCGTCAAGAACTGTAATTAATTTACTGTTTATTAAATCCAAGTGAACACTGCCAAGTGCGCGGTGCTTAAGCCTGATAAATTGTTATTCGCCTCGCTTCAACCCAAATTTCTCGATCTTACTATACAAGTGACTGCGCTGGATGTCGATATCATCCGCTGTTTTGGAGACGTTCCAGTTATTCTTTTCCAATTTGAATTTGATGTATTCCCGCTCGGCAAAGTCCTTATACTCCTGGAAATTTGAAAATCTTTCGAAATCGGTTTGTTGGGCAGCACCGTTGTTAGTCGTAACAGCAGGCGAGGATGGGTTAGCGAATGCCTTTACATCCGCATCGGTAATTACCTTGTCGCTCAAAATAATAAGGCGTTCAACCATATTCCTTAGTTCGCGGATATTGCCTGTCCAGGTCAATGATTTAAGCGCCTCAAGTGCGGCATCGGATATCTTTTTTACCGGCATGCCATAATCCCCGCAAATTTCTTCTAAAAACGTTTGGGTAAGCAGGGGAATATCGTCCCGCCGGTCGGTCAGAGGGGGCACATGAATTAAAATAACGCTGATCCGGTGGTAAAGGTCGAGCCGGAAGTTGCCCGCATCGATTTCTTTTAGCAGGTCCTTGTTGGTGGCGGCCACTACTCTCACGTCTACCTCTATTTCTTTTTCTCCACCTACGCGGGTTATTTTATTTTCCTGCAGCGCGCGCAATACTTTTGCCTGGGTCGAGGCGCTCATGTCGCCTATTTCATCTAAAAACAGTGTGCCGCCATTGGCCGACTCAAATTTGCCGATCCGCTGCTTGATGGCCGATGTAAACGAGCCTTTTTCGTGCCCGAATAGCTCGCTTTCAATCAATTCCGAAGGGATTGCGGCGCAATTTACCTCGATCAGCGGTGCGCCTGAGCGGTGCGATTTCTCATGCAGCCAACGCGCCACCAGCTCCTTGCCGCTGCCATTGGCGCCGGTGATCAGTACACGCGCATCGGTCGGGGCAACGCGGTCGATCGTTTCTTTAATTCTAAGGATAGACAGCGAGCCGCCCAGCATATCCCTTACTTTTGCGACCCGCCGTTTCAGAACTTTCGTTTCTGATACCAGGCTGCCCCTATCCAATGCATTGCGGACGGTGATCAGCAGCCTGTTGAGGTCGGGTGGTTTTGAAATAAAATCAAAGGCGCCCTTTTTGCTGGCCTCAACTGCGGTTTCGATGGTGCCGTGGCCCGAGATCATGATAAACGGCAGGTCGGGTTTCAGAACCAGGCCTTCGCTAAGTACCTCCATGCCGTCTATGCGATTCATTTTAATATCGCACAGCACCAGGTCGTAATCGCCTTTCTGGATCAAATCCAGGCCATCCACGCCGTTATCTATATCATCAACAGTATAATTTTCGTATTCTAATATTTCCCGGAGGGTATTGCGTATCGAACGTTCATCATCGATTATTAAGATTTTGGCCATTTCGTCTATTCGTGCTTAAGTTGCTAATATATGTAATGTATAGAAAACCAAACACTTTTAGTATGTAATTGTTTTGTGGTAAAGAAAAATTGTCATTAGTCACTGGTGTTGACTTGTGAATTTTAGCCGCTTTGCACCAATGACCAGTGCCCAATGACCAACAAAAAAAACCCCTTCTGTTTACACAAAAGGGGCCGTTTGCAGCTGCAAACCTGTAAGCCGGGTTCTGTACCGTCTGCCAGAAGGCGGGCGGCTTCTATCATTGATCTGGCCCCGATGTCGCCAACGGGTTCAAGCAACCTACCCATCCCGGCGACTAACAGCACGGTGGCTGATAATACGGAAACGAGCCGCTTCGCTTCCGGGACCTATTTGGTTTTTCAACTCCTGAGGTTTACCGCAATCCCGGTTACCCGGAAAAGCCGTGAGCTCTTACCTCACGTTTTCACCCTTACCCAATGCAAGCAAAAGGCGGTATATTTTCTGTGGCACTTGCTGTCGCCGGCTGCCGGCGCCTTCCTGTTAGGAAGCAGGATGCTCTGTGTTGCCCGGACTTTCCTCCGTCCGCCTGAAGGCGGACAGCGATAGAACGTTTTGCACTGCAAAGGTAGCCTTTTTGTACCGGTAACACTGCACCCAAACACATTTCCCCCCATCGTTCCATTTTTACACGGAACACGTGGAACACTATGAAACACGCTCATTATCAGTTGTTTTACGTTTTTATAAAACATCAAAATTCGCTAAATATCTGGTAATCAATGTGTACCAAATATGCATTCTTGGCAACACCCGTGTAACTGACTGATAATCTACGGTTTCCTATTTCAGGATAACACTAAAAAAACAAGACAAATTCACGTCTAAAGCCTAATCGCAGCTACCCTCTTTACCGCTTGCGGTAGAGAGGGTCGACCATCCGCCTAAAGGCGGAGTAGTCGGGGTGAGTCAACCCGCCGTGCATTACCGCTAATGCATTCACGCCAATGTCCTACGGGGTTGATTCACCCGGTCGTTGCTGCGCTCGACCATCCTCTCTCCGCCTGCGGCGAAAATAGGGTAACTGCAATTAAATTTTAAACCCAATTTCACCCTACTGACAAAACACTGTCACCAAAACAACCATTCCAACCACTTAAATTTGTGGTAACCGTTACCACCATACCAACCAACCCTCCAATGGAATCCTTCGCTCCATCTTCCGAACGCCCGCCCGAAATCGAGCAGATTCGCGCCGATATCCGCGGAGTGCCGTACCGCCCTGCTAAAAGAAAAAAACGCCCCGAACCCGAACAGCCCAGTCCCCGGGACAGTCATCGTATGTTTACTGTTGAAAAAGGCAACCGCTGGCTGGAGCTGGCCCGGCGCGAACCCGAAGCCAAAATGCTGCTGGGCGAACTGTGGCACCAGGGCGAACTGTGCATGCTGTTTGCCGATACCAATATCGGCAAATCGGTGCTGGCCGTCCAAATCGGCGAAAGCATTGCGCGCGGGCAAAGCCTTGAACCTTTTACCTGCCAGGCGCCGCCGGCCCGGGTGCTCTATATCGATTTCGAGCTAACCCAGGCCCAGTTTGGCATGCGCTACAGCAACGGCGACCAGGACCACCAATTTTCTGATAATTTTTACCGTGCGCAGTATAATTTTATACCGGACCCGCCGCCCAATGTCGACGAAAACGAGCTGCTCATTGCCGCCATTGAATATAAAATAAACCTGGTTAAGGCCACCGTGCTCATTATCGATAACATCACCTGCCTGCGCGGCGGAACCGAAAATTCGGCCGTGGCGCTCTCGCTCATGAAAAGCCTCAAAGCGCTAAAAACC
>Ga0302185_10002710_pt1 | contig 11411 bp, 13 predicted proteins | sample II_Bog_E1_1_FD_200231 | JGI IMG/M metagenome (GOLD analysis project Ga0302185, IMG submission 200231) | Peat permafrost microbial communities from Stordalen Mire near Abisko, Sweden - II_Bog_E1_2 | ecosystem: Environmental > Terrestrial > Soil > Wetlands > Peat | place: Sweden: Abisko... | reverse complement strand
ATTATGTTAAATAAGTCGATGTAGAATTTGTCTGAGACGTAGTCCTTGGCGATTTATCTCAAGGTTTAGAGCTTACGGCCTTGACTGAAGCGCACTGTGGTCAAGTTTAACACCAGTTCAATACAAAACAGAATTCCTCCGAATATTTGTACTAATGCCATAAAGGTACTGCTCTGAATTTAATCAAAGACAAGACCGAGAGTATAAATAAAAATGCCAGTAACAATGTTCAAGATACAGATAATGTTGATTACTTTGTGGACGCCTTATTTTAATTGAAGTCCGTTGTTATCCAGAAAGGTAAATTCGGAATCTTCCTGCAACCGATGATCGACAGGCTCACAAAAGGGGTTTGTCCTTTTTAACTTCTCGATAAAGTTTTAACATAGAGTTGCGGCCTTTTGATGCTTCACTACATCTTTTAATTACAACCAATTTTTACGCTTTACACCCTTTAAATCCGATTTACTCTGACTTCGACTTAAACGTTTTGTCAGAGATTTTGATTTGTTAAGGACGAGGTTTCTCACTGATTAGTCTCCTTGCATGAATGGACTGCTTATCGCAGAGAAAGGCTATTCGACATGTTCACCCTCCTCTTCCTTCATTTTAATATCAGGTTTAAACTGTGAGGGCGCCATATGAATTGCCTTCTATTTTATTTTGGTCGATGATTTTTTCTATCTAAAAGGTATGTTTTGGAGGGTATGTAGATGGCAGGATATCTATTCGATATTGACCTCTGAACCATCGGCCAGTTCTTTGGACAGAATCAGCTTTTTCATACTCAAATAATATATATATTTGAAAAATTAGCCTACAAACTGGTACCAAGGTTCATCACTATTAATTGAACTCGCAATGGATCAAATGATTGCATCTGGTTTGTTTATAATATCCAAGGTCAATTAAAACATGTATTTTAGGCAGGGATGATCAGTTATGATCAGATTGTTGAATTATTAATGTCCATTGATTTGTTAATGCTCAAACATTCATTCATTTCATGAAGAAAGCATCCAACTACGCCTATGTAGCTAAAAAGTCCAAAGAGGTACATTCAGCACCCATGATGGGGCTGTTTGGAGGGATTAATAAACCCGTTGAGGCCGATCTCAACGTCTTCGTGCTTACTTTCGACGGGATGAAGGAGGCATAAAAAAATTTGGCAGGAGGTGACCCCTATGGTTGTAAAAAATGCGGAGCGATCCTTAACAAATTTTCAGTGTTGCAAATCGGGACAGAAATCAAGGAGAACACCTACGAGGTCAAGCCCAATGAAACTTTATGGCTATGCGAATTCTGCAATTACCCGAACAAGATCCTAATAGAAAAAGAATAAATCCCAGTAAAAGATGACGTGGTCTACATGTTGGAAAGTGCACTGGAATATGGTGAAACTGACAACGACTCTACTGTTATATTCTGCATTGATATATCAGGGAGTATGAATGCTACTAGTGAAATCGTGGGCAAGGTTGAGTTGAAATTTGGACTGACTCAGGAGGAGATTGATATGCTCAAACAGTTCATGGAGCCTGGGGATGAGGCGCAGTTTAATTATCTGCCTGGAGCTCAGAATCATAATAAGACTTTTATCTCGAGAAAACAGTGTGTGCTCAGTGCTATTTAGGCTCAGCTAAAGGAGCTCAGGAAAGTAGATCCGCATAAAAAGGTAGGGTTTGTGCTGTTCAACAGCGAAGTTACTATCATTGGCGATGGGAAGGCATAAAGTGTGAGTTTAGTTGGAGATCGACTGAACAGCGTATAAAATATTATCAATGCTCTGACTGCTTTCAAACTCACCTCTCCATTAATCGAATGTTATGATCAACTTCTGAATAAAATCGAGAAAACAGAAGCGAAGGGGCAAACAGCTTTAGGTCCTGCTTTGGTTGCTGCGATCGAAGTGGCTTCTAAAGGAAGTAAAGGTTCAACTGTGGTTTTATGTACTGACGGATTAGCTAATATTGGCGTTGGCGCTTTATAAATTGCGGACTAAAGCAAATCTCTCTTCTATGAGCAAGTCGCTAATGAAGCGAAGGCCAAAAATGTATCAGTCAGTATCATTACGATCAAGGGAGAAGGATCTAAGGTAGAGATTTTGGGCAAAGTTGTAGAGGCAACAAATGGCAACATTAAAGTGGTTAATCCTGAAAAATTATCATAGGATTTCGCAAATATCCTCAAGGATGAGGTGATTGGACTCAATGTTTCCGCTAAAATTATGCTGCATAAAGCATTGCTGTTTCGTAATGAGGAAGAGACATTCCTGAAGGACAATAAGACCATATTGATCAAGTAATTTGCCAATGCAACTGTCAATACGAAGATTTCCTTCGAATATGAGGCCAGGGACGAGGAAGATCTTAAATTTATGGAAATTGATATTGAATCCTTGAAAAAAGTGCCCTTCCAGGCTCAGATTACTTATACAAGCCCCAAAGGTGGCAAATTTTTACGAGTAATCAGTTCGTAGTCAAAGACCACTACTGAAAAGAAAGCTCAAATTTAGAAAGAAGAGGCCAATCTCGGTGTAGTACACCAAAGAATAGCTTCAAACACGGCTGCTATGTACTCGCGAGGGCAGGTAAAATAATCAAGCTCTTATAATGAGGCATGGTCAGGCTATTTGAACAACAACTTCCAGGCTGTGGAGTATTCGGCGAAGCAGGAAGCGTTCAACACCAAAAATCGAAGACTAAACGAAGCCATTTCCAATAAAATTCAAAAATCCGACAAAATGATGATGAAACCAGAACCGAGCATGATCAAATAGGAGTCGATGGATGTTGAGGAGTCTGGAATTAAGCAGTAAAAATAATAAGGATTCTTCGCAAGTCTGTTTTCTAAGAAGAAACAAGCTCCTCCCCCTCCCATGGCTTTGAATAAAAAATGTAAGCCAAAATAAAAAAAGCAAATGAAGGAGGAGAAGTAATAGAAGTCAGTGGATTCGGATGAGGACGAGATGGTTTTAAAAGGCTGCATGATGGAGAAGAACGACGAATTCCTTTGATTGATCAATTCATCCTATCAGCTATTTCGATAATTATATAAAGCTCTCTGTGGCTAACAGATTATTTTGTTGAGGTATAATCAAAATTTAGTCATTATAAATATGAATATGTCAATTCTACTCTTTGGGTTAAGGATGATCTTCGGATTTTTACTCTTTTTGTTGAGCCTACTTTTTTTATTCGCTTTATTGACTTGGCATTTAGTTCTGCTCTTCCTCTGCCATTTCCTCTTCAGTCTCTCCTTTCAACCGCCTGAGTTCTTGCTGATAGGTCTTTTGCAGGTGCTGTAACTGTTAAATTTTCTGCATGCGTTAATACAGCATCTGTCTCTCTTATAATATCTTGTTTCTCTCATCCTGTAATTGTTAATATTCCCTAAGCATTCCCTATCGCCTCTCCTCGAGCTCCCCAGCCTCGCCTCTCAACTCCTATTTTTCCTCATGTCCCTATCTTATCCTTTGCTCCATTAGCTGTCTCTGCAACTGCAGTTGTTGCCTTTCTTGAATCAATCTGAGATTATCCTCTCGTTCCTTTTCGACCTGTCGCTTATGCTCCTCTAATCTCTCCTTCTCTTTAATGAGTTTTTCCCTCTCTCTGTATAATTCCTCTCGTTGCCTTTCGGTATTGGCAATGTCCTCATATCTAAAGCCGATTGTTGCCATGTCCTGCTGAATCATGCTGCTGATGCGATCTGCCTGCTTGGAGTGGTCCTCTTCTAGCCATCGACACACCACATAAAAGAGTTTTTGCATCTATTGATATTTAACTTGTAATAAGAATAAAAAGTTATAGTAAATGGCATAAGCATGGACATATAGACATTAGCTTTAAATCAACAGTTTTCAATGTATTTTTTAATATGAATACAACAATATAGCAATATAGGCTAGTATGAATAGTTATGTAAATAGGCTTGTCTTTCATTTCAAATCGGTAATTAATAATGAACTGGTATTCCTCACTGCTACTCATCTACTTCATAATTTTGCTCGTTGTAATCCACTCCAGTCTCTTCTTCAATAGCAAGCAAATCACGACAAGTACTTATTCATTGCTTCTTCCTCTGCAATATATGTTGTCTCAGGCCCTAAGGATCATTCCTCTGCCCTTCCAAGCCATTCAGGCAATTGCGAGCATCCTCTTAATCGGTGACGTAATCTTTCTCTTTATACTATTCCTCAACATCCTGAAATCAATTCTCAAGTACGTTTGCTACTCCATAATGATAATATTTTTCGTTATGCTGGCTCTATATATTTTCAATGAGTACCAAAGACAGCAGAAACAGTATCGTGTCGATCGAGAAATGGAAAGCCTAGTGGTTCAAGGCGGAAATATGATGGGATAAATATTGTCTACAACTAAAAGGTACTTTAGCAGTTTGATTAGATGAAAACTGTCTCAATGATTTGTATTATCTTATAGTTGTATTTGCTAACTATTGATGCTTTGCATCATCAACTCAGGTTGCTACTTATAAAAGAGGAGCAATACAAATTGACTATAAAAAATCATTGATTATGGGAAATAGTGTGACTAAGCCATTAGAAACCTTCTTATAATCCATATCCAGTCAAAGCACAAGTGGACTGAATGTGCCACTTGATGCCTTTCAAGTTTAACAAACCGAGCTTCTAAACTGTCTACTCAATCTTTATTTTATTTTGATCTTGCTTGTTGGCCAATACTAGTAGTACTGCATCGCTTAAATCTTATTCTGCCAATATTTTATGTAACTCCTCTCGGGCAATTTCCATTCGATCATCATCAGAGGAGTCGACCACGTATATAAGAGCGGATGTGCCTTGCAAGTAGTGAATCCAGAGATTTCTCAGTTTTTCTTGTCCTCCAACATCAAAGACCATAAGCTTAGCTTTTGAAAATTTTAATATCTCGACATTGAATCCGACAGTCGGCATGATGGTAACAGTCTGTCCAAGTTTGAGTTTGTACAGTATAGTGGTCTTACCTGAGTTGTCCAAACCCATCATCACTACACGTTGATAGGGTTGAATGTTGAAACAGTCTAGGATCCGACTAAATTTTTCTCCCATCCTCCGTTTAATGCTAAATTTGATTCCAAATATAGGTAATATTTTTTCAAAGGGAAAAAAGATAGATTATAGTTCAAGCGGTAAATGGATGAGAGAGATCCTTTATTTGCGGCATCAGTGGATGGGTTTCTTCTTAGCTCTAATTGTTATGTCTTTTAACAGCAATGGCTCAACATCTTCGGCTTTCACTCTCTCCTCCATACTTGAAGAGTAGCTTTAGAACTGAATTAGCGAAGGTTTGGGGTATATTACTATGCTAATTTTGCCATTTTCAAACTGTCTGCTCACATCCCGAGGGTAAATCTTTAAAAACTGAGCTTATCCGTGGTAGAGATCCACTTCTGTCTTTCCCTGGATGAAATAGTCGCCCTGCTAACTCTCGGGAATCCACTCTCCATTGATCTGGCTAGCTGCTACGCAAAGATTGATGAGATTGGCTAAATAAAGTCAAATCTACAGTTCATAACTGGTTTTCCGTTATGGTCGAGAAGGACCAATGTCAAAGCCATGTTGCGTTATTTGTAGATGATGGAAGGAATTCTGCTGACCAGTTTAAGTCTATACTGGTACTTCTTCTCCCCGAAGAGTTTATTGATGAGGGCTTCTTTCGACATCCACCCTGTGTTGTCACTCTGATTAGATTGTGCCAATTCTTCCTATTTCTCTTATTCCATCATATTGTAAGCTTGCTAAAGCTGTTATTACGATTTTCCAACATCCTGTATAAGTAAAAGTTTACCTGTTGTAGTTTTAGCAGTAACTAGGAATTATAAATAACAGAGGCAAGCAAATTACTAAACAGCTGGTGATCATCGTTATAGAAATTTGGAAAAACAGTCATGCTGTTGCAGCCATCCAGAGAGGTTTAGGAAGAATAACTGTCCTTCATTGGAGCAAAACTGAAGAAAGGGCGGGAAGGTTAGTTTCTGCCACTGAAAAGACTGCGACTTCCGACGCAGGAGGTTTTTATGAAACACATTATTATCAAATTATTATAAACTCGAAATTTAGGACTACTTTTAAATCGGAGAGAATTTACATTTGGAAAAGAAAATATAACGTTGAACTTTTTAATTGGACGCGGGCACGTCTAACCAATGGAAGCAAACCTGCCAAGTTTCGCGAGAAAAGAAATTTTATGCCCATTATACAGAGTATATTTTGGATTAACGCTTTGGATAAGAGAAGAATAGCAAATTGAATTGATGGAAGGAAGGGAGACTCGCTTATTTGGCAATGTTGAGCCATTATAAAGTGACAGGACGCTAATCATTGAAAAATGGTGTAAAAAAGATGATTTTAAGTTTTGGTTAATTCTTGGATAAGTAATGATAATTTTAACATCAATTTTTATACAATATGCGAATACATTAAAAGCAATCACCCTGCGTAATTTATTTATATATAAAGGTAAACTCCCAAAATAATTTGACTGCTCGCATCAAACATTCGATAAAATAGATCCTTGTTTGGAGAATAAAGTCATGTCCTTAACTAGTGCCAATCCTGATAGACTTAACAAATACAGTTTGGTCAGTGAGAGCGCTAATCTTGTGGACTTCATTAATTATAATCTAAATATACGGTATAAAGCTTGCTCTAGTTTAGAATTTGCGTATGTTCTCTTTGAATGATTGTCCTCGCCCTCACTGCGAAGCATATCTCTGCAAACGAACTTACAGATCATTTTGCCTCTCGAATTATGATAACATACAAAAACTAGATGATTTCTGAATTGAAAAAATAACATTAAGCATAAAAGATGAATTCATATTTCCTGCTCTTAGATATCGAAGTATGGCACAGGATCTGGACTGGTTTCCAAACTGATCTTCCGGAGGATCCCCTTTTTTTGGAAGGGAGGGATTGCGGCCCTTGTTTTCTTTTGCCTTTTGTAGATTTTATAAACATTGTCAAGGTAGACTCGATATTAGAGTCCGTTCATTTTGATAGGGATGTACTTTTTTGCCATTGGTCTCAACAACTATGTGCTTCTATTGATATATTATAAAACCACAACGTTCAGCAATAAAAGGCGAATTAGAGTCATCTTTCCCCCGAAAGAAAAGACGGAGCGCACTGCTAGGGTGGAGCTGCATAGCCAACATATGCAGAAGGAATTGGTAACAGCATCTCCAAACAGAAGTTAATCAACGGTTAGTAATTGATAATTCGTTATAGCTAGAATAAAAACCTCAAAGTAATATCGGCGGACAGTCGACTCCTTCTCTCACTCTAAGGAACATCTTCCTACAGATGCTAGTCTTAATTTCTGCTACTACTGCTATGACCTTAAACTAAGTTACTGATATTGTCAATCAATAGTAATGTATATGGATGGCCTGTTAAGAATTTAGAATCCATTAATATTGGTTCCCTCCAAAGAAGCAGAGAGATAAGCCAATTCTGTTCGCTTTCAGATTAGAGAAGGCTCTTTTTGGTGTTGTAATTTTGCCATTTTGTTTGGAGTGGTCAAGATTAAAGTAACAATTAAATTGAACATAGAGTCCTAAATTCAAGCATCTACTAAGCTCTATTAAATCCATATTCCAAAGAAAACCACGCATAAAGTGAGATAAGGGATCATTTGTATCTTTTCATCTTCTCCTTTGATACCTCTTTGAAATCTTTAGCGAACGAAATTTTCAGTCCCTGCTTGTCATGCTTCTCAAATCGATAATCCTGGAGGGTGTTCAGAGCTACTGTTGACTGAAGGACGTTCTAAAAATCAACAAAACACAGCAGATACTCTCGACCTGTTGAAGTGCTTTTCTTGATGAGGCGGATGCATTGGAAACCTGGAAAAGGGCGAAAGATATCTCAATAATAATATATCTACGACTCACTTCTCTTTCAGACGCGTCATTGGGTATCCCATCTACATAGAGACTGTTGGTGGCATCTTTAGGGATATGAAAAAGCGCGATGGATGTCCCAGGGTTGCTGCTGGAGGTGGGGAAGACTCCAGTGGAGCTAAACTGTTGTGGGGGATAGGTGGAGAGGGTTTCGTAGACTGGACGTTGGCTGCTGGTGAGTAGGTGACTATACGACATACTATTAATATTTATTATTTGTAATTTGTTTAAATTATCGTATTTTAGACCGAGCTTTGATCTGTTTAGCTCAATAGAATATTTTCTGTTTTAATTTGTAACATTGCCAATACTTTAACTAATAGCCATATTTGTAGTCTTGATGATTTCTGTCAAACGGGTGTCTGCCTTTTCATCTTAAACCTACAGACTAGTATTTTCTGAATATACTGCCAATATAGATTGAAAAAAGCACAATATACATTTTATTCCAATAGTTAATTCAAAAATGGAAAATTAAGCTTTCGGTTAGCCCACCACTCCACAAACCAGCATTCCACAACGCCAGCGTTTCTAATTCAGCGAGTCACACGAGCCAAACATATTTTTTAGTAGTGAATTCGACTCCGGCAACATGCATACCGTATGCAGAACGGCATACGATCACTATGATATATGGACTGCCTGCGATGCACAAGGCACAACCAATGAAGGGTACCCTAAAAGTTGGTTCTTCTTCGAAGCGGGCGGCTTTCTTAATCGAAGGGTGACCTTTTCAGTCCATCGCCTTCATTTTCTGTACGCAATGGTACCTTCCTACTCATTTAGGCTAAAAATCATAACCTCTATCGTCCTGTCTTCCGTATCAGAAACGAATAAGGAGAACTCTCGTCATGGGAGCGTTTGATTCATCCTATTTTGGGTTTATCCCTAAATGCTGAGGAGGATATGATTCTTACTTTTGATTTTTAGTTCGGGAAAGGAGTACAGAGCGTGCAATTCGCATTTACGTACCCTTACTCCTACGAGCAATGCAGGAAGGATCTAGTAAACCTCAAATAGGAGTATGCTAATGATAAGGATATATTACTGAGATAGTACGAGCTGACTCTGAGCTATGAACGAAGGATCATCAGTATGCTGATGATATCATCGCATGAGGGGAAGGAGGGTTATGAATCAATCAAAACTAACTCTTTGACTTAACAAAAGATATTACGATTCAGAAGCAGTAAACCCATCATCTTCATTTCTGCCAGGGTACATCCCATTGAAACTCCTTCAAGTTACACCATTAATGGGATAATAAAGTTCTTGCTCAATAAAAAGGACATGAGAGCTCACCTTCTTCGCAAATACTTCGTGTTTATTCTCGTTCCGATGCTGAACCCTGATGGCGTCTCGAGAGGCCACTGTCGCATGGACTACCTCAATCAAAACCTCAATCGCTATTACACTAGTCCTGATGAACAAAAGCAACCATCATGCTATGCTGTCAAAAAGTTATGCGAATACTATCAGGCAGATAGAAGACTATTCATGTATATAGACTTGCATGCCCACCCCGCCTGCAAAGGCAACTTCGCCTTCGGAAATGCGATCTATTAGTTCGTCGAACAGGTCTAAAGTCAGCTTTTTCCTAAGGTTTTGAGTCAAAACTGTATAAATTTTGAGTTTTAGCAATGCATCTTTTCTCGTAAACATATGAAGGCTCGTGACAGAAACGAAGATATCACGAAGTAGGGCTGTGGAAGAGTGGTGCTTTATAAATAGCTTGGTATAGTACATTCTTACACTATCGAATGCGGATATCATTTGAACACTTTTGACAATCCTCTCGAATCTGAATCAAACACGGAAGTAAAATATGTGGTTCGTTACAAACTCAACGACCGAGGAGAAAAGATATATGAACCAAACGAAAGAGTATACGAAGAGAACAAATTACGAAAAGTCATGGAACCTAAGGATAACAAAATGAATTGTTTTGATATTTTCGAGCATACTGAACACCCCCTCGACAATACAGATGACGACTACTATTTAAGAGAACTTGTCACTTACAATCCATAAACATTCTACAATTTGGGCAGAAATATATTGATCTCTATCCTTGACATTTGGAATAGGAACCCCTATACGAGGATCAAAGACGCAAATGATTTCCGAAAGGAAATCGCTGACAGGCAAGCCAAGTTGGATAGATTCCGCAAGGAGCAGGCAGGCATCAAAACCAAGCAAAAGCGAATTGTGGAGTTGATTGAGTAACAGTTCTACGGGGAGTGGAGGAAAAGAAATGTCTGCAATAATGTGATGGCAGTGACAAATCACTTCGAGAAAAGAAGAAATCACACCATAGAAGTACAAAAAACAACTATCTTCAAACCGACTAAAGAGGACCGGACTGGGAAGGAAGGCAAACTTTTGTAAATAAGAGCCTTGGTTAATTCTGAAAATGCTCAGTCAAAGTAAACCACTGAAGCTAAACCCCTTTATCTGCAGGCTTTTCGCGATGACAACAATAGTTCAGGCGATGGTGACAACATATTCCAAGCAAAGTCATCTAATTCTCGAAATTTCAAGTTATCTCGAGGCAAGTGTGTTGCTAGCGCAACTAAATGCTTAAAATAGGGTCAAAGGGCAGCAAGTACCAGCAAAGACTTTGCGCATACCAACATGAAGATATCATTAGAAGGTTAGATGGTGCATATGGGCCGCCATGAAGCATTATGTATCAGTTCCAAGATAATTCGCACTTCAAACATCACTGGTGGTTTTAAAGCCCGCAACAACCTGATGGTATGTGCTTTGGCCAACCCTTCTATTTCAAGACGTTGATGTTTATAATTTTCCTTTTAAATATATACTGAATAAATGCAAATATGCTATTTGTTATCATTTGTCTCAATTGTCATCCTGGATTTCTTTATCAATGAGGTATTTCTAGAGATTGATGATGGCATTACGCATCTAGTCGTTGTTACGGATGTTGTAGGAACAGAGAATGTTCATGCCGCGAGCGTATTAGGAAAAGGGACGGGTGTGATAGACGGGAGCCACTGTTTTTCTCTCGTAGCAGAGAGAACCAAGCCAGGAACAGCAACGAATCAGAGTGTTATATAGGAAGAATTCGAAGAAGGCAAGCAGTGAAATGATGATGAAGAAAGGAAGATACAGTTAGATGTCTAGCTCCCAAACTAATCCATTTAAAATGGGCAAACTCATCGGCAGAATGTTGGGATATATACTCGAATTTGCAGTCAACATCCACTCTCCGATTAAAGGAAAGAAGATCAAAATAAAAGGGAAGATTCCCAAAGTCAGTGAGCTAAAATCTTCACCGAGGCCATCGATATGGGAAGAGTTATTCTGAAGGAGGGAACGGTTGACAATGTAGCGGGAGAGGATGTTAATAAAGCCTAGGGGAAGGAGTGCCGGGATTCCTGTGTAGAATAAGCTCACTATAATGATGATGAGGTAAAGATTCGAAGCTTATTTATAGACGTCAAGTTTGTAACTAGTAATTG
>Ga0302185_10002703_pt1 | contig 11441 bp, 8 predicted proteins | sample II_Bog_E1_1_FD_200231 | JGI IMG/M metagenome (GOLD analysis project Ga0302185, IMG submission 200231) | Peat permafrost microbial communities from Stordalen Mire near Abisko, Sweden - II_Bog_E1_2 | ecosystem: Environmental > Terrestrial > Soil > Wetlands > Peat | place: Sweden: Abisko, Stordalen... | reverse complement strand
AAAAACTTCGATGCCGTATCGGTGTCAATCCCTGATCATAACCACGCTATTGTTGCGCTTTCGGCTATGCAACTGGGTAAGCACGTATATGTACAAAAGCCAATGGCGCATGATATTTATGAGGCCCGCACTTTAACCGAAGCTGCCAAAAAATATAAAGTGGTTACTCAAATGGGTAACCAGGGTTCATCAAATGATGGTGTAAGGCAACTACGTGAATGGTATGATGCCGGTGAAATTGGCGATGTGCATACCGTTTATTGTTGGACAGACCGCCCTGTATGGCCTCAGGGGGTGCATTGGCCGCCTAAAGCGGATGTTCCTAAAGAGTTAAACTGGGACCTTTGGCTGGGTACGGCAAAATACAGGGATTATATGGATGGCATAGCTCCTTTTAACTGGCGCGGCTGGTGGGACTATGGAACCGGCGCCTTAGGCGATATGGGTTGCCATATAATGGAAGCACCATTTAGGGTGCTCGATCTGCAATATGTAAAAAACGTGCAGTCAAGTATAGGTACGGTATATACAGGGCCTTTTAACAAAGCGTATTATCCTGATAGCTGTCCTCCGTCAAGTCATATCACACTGACATATCCTAAAACCGAAAAAACAAAAGGTGATGTTACCGTACACTGGATGGATGGTGGTATACAACCTGAGAGGCCTGCTGAATTAGGCCCGAATGAGGATTTTGGCGATGATGGTAACGGTATGCTATTTATTGGCACCAAAGGCAAGATGATGGCGAGCACTTATTCGCTTAATCCGCAATTATTGCCAACATCTCGTACCAAAGAAGTAAACGTTCCGAAAACTATTAAACGCGTACCAGGTGGCCAGGATGGCCATTATGCACAATGGGTTGAAGCTTCGCTTGCAGGTAAACCTGATGATGTAAGCTCACCATTTAAACTGGCCGGGCCGTTAACAGAGGCATTATTAATGGCTAACTTATCTATCAGGGGGCATAGTATACAAAAACCAAATGCCGATGGTAAAGGTGTTAGTTATCCGGGCGATAGCATCACGTTGCAGTGGGATAACAACGCCATGCGTGTAACCAACTTTGATGATGTAAACCAATTTGTAAAAAGAGAATACAGAGAAGGCTGGAAAGTAGGAGTTTAATTTATTAGAGTCAAGAATTAAGAGTTACAATTCAAGAACCCGGAATCAAGAGTCAAGAATTAGGAAGTTTCAATTTTATCTTGAATCTTGATTCCTGGCTCCTGATTCTTTTTTTAAATATTTACCAATTAATATGACTAACAGAAGAACATTTTTAACACAGGCCGGACTTGTTTCGGCTGGATTAATGGTAGCCCCTGAATTATTAAAAGCTGCGGGGAAGAACAAGGTAGTGGGGCTGCAATTATACAGCCTGCGCGACCAGATAAAACCAGACGTAAAAGGTGTAATAGCAAAGGTAGCCGCTGCCGGATATAAAGAAGTTGAGCCTTTTGGTTACAGCAAAGCTGAGGGCTTTTGGGGACTGAATGCTCAGGATTTCAGCAAACTGTTAAAAGATAACGGTTTGAGCACACCGAGCGGACATTTTGAATTCGATAGCTTTTTAGGTGCCGGCAAAACTGATGAACTGGAAAGTTATATCGAAGCAGCCAATATCACCGGGATGGAGTACGTAATAGTGCCTCATCTTAATGATGCCTATATAAAAACTGTCAGCGATTTTAATAACATTGCCGATAAGCTGAATACAGCCGGTGAACTTTGTAAAAAAGCAGGTTTAAAGCTGGGCTACCACAACCATAACTTTGAATGGAAACCGGTTGATGGTACAACTTTTTATGATACTATACTGGCTAAAACAGATCCAACATTAGTGAGCATGGAAATGGACCTATACTGGGTAGTACGTACAGGTCAGGACCCAACAGCTATTATAAAAGCGCACCCGGGTAGGTTTTTTGCTTTTCATATAAAGGATATGGATAAAACTAACCATGAAAAAAATACCGAAGTAGGTAATGGTACTATTGATTTTAAATCGATCATAGGTTATGCAAAGTTAGGTGGCATTAAGCATTTTATAGTTGAGCAGGAAAACTATACTGATATTGATCCTTATGTAAGCATTACTAAAAGCTGCGCTTACGTAAAAAGCATTTTGAACGGGTAACAATTCAAGCAGATTAATTAAACAAAAAGGGCGCTGTACATAGTACAGCGCCCTTTTTGTTGTGGTAAAGATTGCTTTAATCTACCTTATAATGGTAAACATAATGCGCTATGTTTCCGTCAATATCAAGTCCTTCAATAACGGCTTTATAAGTGCCTTTTCCGTCTGAGTTATAAAACTCAAACGAAACTTTGCCAGTTGCTTTGTCGGTTATTATTTTAGGGTTCCAGTAAACAGTAGTACGATAGTCTGGAACTTCCATTGCAGTTCTTGCAACAAGGTATTTCGGAATATAGAACTGGCGGTCTTTGCCATATCCCATTGGGCTGATAGTGATCAAATTTTTCTGAGGGATAAGGTTTTTTAAATCAGCAAGGCTAATCTTTTCGCCCTTAGGTATCTTTTTAGAGTTGATAACCAGCACACCTTTTGTGTTGTTCAGCGAGCCTATATTGGTTATGCCGTTATTTAAAAATATCTCAACCGATTCAACAGTTTTTGGGTCGATATTATTCAAATAATTTGTTTCAACAGGCATGCCGTTAAAATATACTTGTACAGGTGTTTTTTTGTTACCCTGCATGTAGTCCCGCGTTATATAAAAGTCATCAACATCATAGGTTAGGCCAAATGCGGCACCTTTAAGGCAATCGAGTAATACGTTACATCCGTCAAACTGCGAGCCTTCTATCATATGGTCAGGCTGCGGGCTTAATCCTACTAATGATGGATAATCCATGTGGCTTGGTTTTTTAACTTCACTTTTTGCCTTAATAACTACTTCTTTTAATACACGATTACCGGCGTATTGCTTTTTAGTATTCAGTAAGTATGTAGTAAGCATACTATCAATATTGGCTACATTATCAGGCAAGTTTACATTCTTTTGTAATCCGGGATAGGTATCGGCATTAACGGTTAACTCCATAAATTTGCCATTTGTATTATTCTTGGCATTTAATATTACCTGTGATGAATCCTGGAACGTTAAATTCTGAAACAGGAAATTACCCGATGGATCAGTAATTACATCTTTATAATATATTTTGTCGGGAATGGTTAAATGCACATTGCCGCGAGGTACAGCTATACCATTACTTGCCCTTAATATACCCGATATATTTATCCCCTGTTCAGGGAAAAAATAGATAGATGGGTTTTTATCATAAACAATATCACTATAAGTAAAACGGCGATAACCTTGGGTAAGCATCAAAATATCCAGATCTGCCACTCTGGTTTCATCAACATGGTTAAAATAATAGTTTGGTTTCTCAATGTAACCCTTCAGGTCAGAGGTTAACAGCATACTTGAGAGAATGGTTGTCTCGGCATTTTCATCAAAAGGCACCTTGCTCTCATCAATAACCGCTAATGAAAAGCTACCAGAAACAGGCAGATCCTTGTTTTTTACAGTCATGGTCATTCTAACCTTTTGCCTTTGGGTGTATGACGGGCGATCAGTATTCACAGCTACATTCAGCTGGTCATTATGCTGAATAAAAACTATTCTTTCGCTTAATGGATCACCTTCAGAGGATAGGAGTGATACCTGTAGAATACCTGTAGGGAATTTAATCTTTGGTATAGATGCAGAATAAGTTAAACTGTGCAGATTGGTTTGGGCGGCATAATAAATTACTCCTCCGCTTTGGGCTACAATATAAAAACGCGTATCCGTAAATTTTTGTAAAAAATCGGAGTTTGAGGATATTTTAAGGTTCAAACTATCAGGATTGTTGCTATTTACTGATAGATCGATCCCTTCATCCATTATTCTTGGTAAATCATAGCTGTTATGTGTACCATCGGGGAAAGTTACATTTGCTTTATAGCTTTTACCGGTTTCAGGTGTTAATGTAAACAAGCCCATCCCCAAATGCTGGGATGCGAAATTTGCTACAACTTTATTGTCATTATCAGTTACAGTACCTTTAATATCAACACCCAAACCATTGGAGCTAATGGCTTTAAACGCAACTTTTGTACGGATGCCATTTATGATATTACCACCTTCAGGGAAAAATTGCACATCTTTTGGTATGGCTGCCGTTTTTAACGAAAATGAGTTGGAAATAGATTTTTTATAATTCAACTCAATATCGGTAACCAGGTCGGCTGTGCCAAATGAGCCCGGTTTATTGCTTGAAAATGTAAGGTTCAGTACACCGTTCTGATCGGTAGTGCCCTTACCTTTATCTATTGTTTCATCATCCGATTGTACCTTCCACGATACTTTCTTATTAATGTAAGCAACGCCATCCTGATCCTTATAGATAATTTTTGCATCTATCTTCTCACTACCGCCTGATAGCGAATTAACGAATGAAATATGTGTATTTACCGGGTTTTTCTCATCTACGGTATTGCCTACAGTAATATTCTTTGTAAAGAAATAGGCAGGGTCAAAATTCCGCATCCAGTTGGTGTAGGCTCTCACATGGTAATTGCCTTCAATAAATGAAACCTGTGGGAGTACGAAACTGCCATTTGCAACGCCATTAACAACAGGTAAGCGTACGGATTGTACCACGGAGTCATGATTAGTGATCATATCAACATAAACAATTTTGCTTAATGCCGATAATTGATGATCCTGTATAGTTACATAGGCTTTAAACCATATGGTATCGCCCACGGCATAATAAGGCTTATCAAAATGGAGATATACCTTTTCAACAGGATAGTTTGTGGCAAATTTTGCGGTTTTTGAAATAATAGTTGTTAATGCTACGCTATCATCCTGCGCAAATGCGGATAATGCCACAACTAACGATAAACAGGTAGTAAGTAAAAGTTTTCTAAAGATCATCAACATGAATTGAAATAAAAGATATAGCGGTTAAATATATCTATTTAAAAGCACAGCATAAGCAGTTTAACATGCTTTAACACTTTTTTTACAATTACGCACAATGTAAGGTGATTAAAATATTGATAGCCAACAAAGAAGAATTCGTGCTTTGCTGGTATGTGCACAAAGATAATTTTTGTGCCGGGCAGTCTTTCCAAATTAACCGGTGATATCGGGTTAGTTTAGTATGGTTAATGATTTGATTTTGAATGGCAGCTTTCCCTGAATAGGTATAACTATGCCGGAAAGACCGCTATTAAATAAAAAAAATAGCATTGAGGCCCTGTTACAGGCAACAATGCTATTAATTAAAATAAAAATATCTTACCAGCCAGAACCTTTTTTAGCGCTACCGCTGCTGATGTGGCCTTCTGCTGTAGCTTTACTCATAATTGCAGCCATTTTGTTACCTGCACTGTCTTTACCAGTTGCAATATACCTTCCTGATTTCACATCGATAATCGGATCGATCATAGGTACATTCTTGGTTTTTGTTTTTACAGAATAGGCGGTAATACCGCCGCTTTGTGGTGTTGCCATAATTAGTTTAAATTGTTTTTTTAATTTAACCCCTGTTGGGGACATTTGTTTTAACAAACATAGTTTATTGTAATTGGTTTATATATAAACTAAACCAAAAATTATTAACATATTATAGGTAATTAACATATTTTTAAGTTAAGGGTTACTTTAACCAAACATTAAGCGGTGCACTATTTCAAAAAAAATGCAGTTTATTTGTTTTTCGGAAAAAAGTGTAATTTCACATTTAAACCACCACACGCATTAAAATGGATAAAAGAGATTCAAGCATACTATATTTCCTTTTAGGCTTATATTCCTTAATGATAAGCTGGTATTATAACCACAGCCTTATTGTATTGCTGATTACTTACATATTTTGGCCTGTTTATCTTGTATATGAACTGCTTATAGGTCACCTGGCCCATGGCATGTGGAAGGAGATACCACTATCGTATTTTAAATAGGGGTAAAGGTCGTTAATATTAGGGATATTGCCTTAAAATGCGTATATTTGCAATAAACAGGATATAATTTACACTCCTCTATAGCTTAACCAGCTAACCGTTTTCTTTCTTGATCAGACCATTTTCCTTAGCTGCTCATCCTGTTGCCGCCCTCGAAATTGATTTTTGCCCCGTTCCGTCTAATCAAACAGGAAACATTGTTACAGTGGTTAACGGAGTTTTTATAACTAATAAATATAATTTATGGCAAAATCGCAGGCAACATTCATGAAAAAACAGCTTGAAAAAAACAGGCAAAAAAAGAAAGAAGATAAAGAACAACGTAAGCTGGAACGCCAGCAAAACCAAGCCGACGGCAGCCTTGAAAGTATGATGGCCTATGTTAATGAGTTTGGTGAAATAACCTCAACGCCACCTGAAAAAGGCCCGGCACACAAAACAGATCATCTTAAGGCCAGTTAAGGCCTTAAATTTTCTCAACTACTACAGCAGTTCCGTATGCCAATACTTCGGTAATGCCCTGCATTACCTCGTTGGCATCGTAACGCATATTAATGATAGCATTGGCACCCAGAGCCTGGGCATGCTGCGCTAATAATACAAAAGCCTCTTCACGGGCATTTTCGCAAAGTTCAACATAAATAGAAAGCCGCCCGCCAAAAAGCGACTGAAAGCCCCCTGCAATATTACCAAGCGCGCTGCGGCTACGTACAGTTATACCGCGTACAACGCCTAAATGTTTTACAATACGATATCCTTCTAAACTGGTACTGGTGGTAATAAGGGATGAATCCATAATTGATATTTATGATAAGACGTGTTGTGAACAATAAAGTTACAGACCTTCTTTGTTGAACATGGATTTTTTTACATATTTATATTATTAATAGTTTTATACCTTAAACCACCTTAAACCACCTTATACCATCGCATGCGCAATTTATTTTCATTGATAATACTGATACTATGCAGTACCAACCTATTCGGACAAACCAGCGACACCTATAAAAATGTGGGCGATTCGAAATTTGCTGCGGGACTATTTAAAACAGCCATTGATAATTATGATAATGCTATAAAAAAGAATAACGCTGGTAAAGCTGCTGCAGCAGAACTATATTATAAAGTTGGACTTTGCCAGGATAGCCTGAGGCAATTTGACGAGGCAATTAAAGCTTACACTACTTCCATTTCGTTGGATCCGACGGTTCCTAATGTATATTGGAGTAGGGCATACATATATAGTAAAAACAACAAATTTCAATTATCAATAAATGATTACTTAAAGGTTATAAGCTTAACAAATAATAAGCTGAGTTTGTCGCAATTATATGGTAATATAGCTTTGGATGAATTAGATCTCAAAGAAGCTGATAAAGCGATGGCCTCAGATTCAATTGCCATATCGCTTTATCCGTCTGCAATCGCCCCATATATAATAATGGGTAATATTCATAATTTTCGTAAGGAATATGGACTTGCTATGGGTTTTTTTACAAAAGCAATGAGCTATACCAATGAGTTTGATAACAAGAAATTATCCCAATTATACGCTAACAGAGGTATAGCCAAAAATGGTTTAAAAAAATATAAGGATGCTATTAATGATTTTTCATATGCCCTGTTATTGAATAATCAAAATAGGGTAGCTTATTGGGATCGAGGGGCCTCATATCATTATAACGGTGATTATATATTAGCTGCGGATGATTATACTAAAGCGATTAGTTTCTATAAAGATAGTAATACAGATATGTCCAAGCTGTACGATGACCGTGCTGTTAATGAAACCCGGCAAAGTTTGTTAACTCCCGCTATACAAGATGACTCTACAGCAATAGCTTTAGATCCTGATAATAAAAGTGCGTATTTTAACCAGGCTATAGCGTACACACAGAATGGCGATTACCAAAAGGCGATAGACAGATACAGGCAGGTGTTGAATTTAACAACGGATAATAATAAGCTAAAGGCCTATTTTTATTTTTGTATTGCTAATGATGAATATTTTCTTGGTGAGTTTGATAAGGTTATAAGTGATTGCAGTAGATCTCTTTCAATAGATACCAGCAACGCTTCGTCCTATTTTTACCGAGGTAAAGTGTATTTGAAAAAGCTGAATGATAAAAGCCTTGCACTCAAAGATTTTAATAAAGTTTTACAGCTTGATACTACAAGGAAATCAGTCAATTATATTTTTTCGACTTTTTACACAGGGAATGGTGATAAGGCAATAGCTATACTAAAAGATAATCTGTTAAATGCTAAGGAAAATTCTGGTCAGTTATCCGCATATTATAACCTTGCTTGTTTATACTCATTGATGAATAAACCTGATGAAGCAAATGTTTATTTAAAGATATCTGTAGATAAAGGCTATTCAAAAAAATATATAATTGCTGATGAAGATCTGGATAATATCAGGAAAACTGATGACTATAAAGCGATAATGAACAACCCTGTTGCTGCTAATTAGATAGTGTTAACCCTAAATGACACAGGCAGTATGTTCTTGTGCAAGATCATACTGCCTGTGAAACATATATATGTTTATTACTTAAAGTAATGGAGGTGTAGTTGGTGGAGTAGGGTTAGGGCTTGGTGTTGGCGACGGAGGTGTTGGCGTTGGGGCAGGTGTCGGCATTGGTGTTGGCGCAGGAACAGGCGTTGGGCTTGGGGTTGGAGTCGGTGGTGTTGGCATAGGGTTTGGTATTGGTACAGGAGTCGGCGTTGGTTTTGGGGTAGTAGGTACCGTATCCATTGCCGCGGTGATTTTCATGCTTTTGTTTTTTACAGAACTACCTGTATTTGCTATGGCATACTGAAATGCACATGTAGCGATCAATGCTGTCGCTAATACTTTTAGGTTTTTCATGGTTTGTGTTTTTAATAAATGTGTATTTAAATAATACAACAACCGTTCCTAAACGTATAAAGCCCGTATATTACGTTCATGATAAATGTTAAGTGCCTGATATACAAAAAAATGTTTATTTATGGAGACAGTAAAATAATAATATAATTATGCCAGACTGCTTGATACATATCACATAATAAAACAAGATTTTATAGTGATACTGCAACTACTGGTGAAAACATAACTAAACAGGGCGCTCATATAAGCGCCCTGTTTAGTTTATTAGCTATTTGGATTGATAGGTATACCGGCAATAATGGGTATCTGATCAGGTTTGCGGGTGTAAGCACTAAGCTCTTCGTGCAGTCTGCGCTCGCCAACCTGTTGCCGCCACATGGCATAGTATAATCCTTTTAGGTTGATTAATTCATCATGAGAGCCATATTCAATAACGTGGCCATTCTCCAACACATAAATACGGTTAGCATGCATTATGGTTGAGAGCCTGTGCGCTATGATCATTGTGATATGATCTTTCAGTTCAGATAGCTTACGCACCGTTTTACTGATCTCTTCCTCGGTTAATGAATCTAATGCTGAGGTGGCCTCATCAAATAACAGCACATTTGGCTGGCGTAGCAATGCCCTTGCAATTGATAAACGTTGTTTTTCGCCGCCAGATATCTTTACACCACTTTCACCTATCATTGTATCCAGCCCATCTTCAGCTCTTGCTAATAATGATTGGCAGGCGGCTTTATTAAGTGCTTCTAAACACTCTTCGTCAGTAGCATTGGGTTTAACAAAACGCAGGTTATCCCTTATATTCCCTGAAAACAGTTGCGTATCCTGGGTTACAAAACCAATCTTTTGCCGCAGATCGTCAAGGTGTATATCATTTGATGACGTTTGGTTATACAGTACTTCGCCTTGCATAGGTTTATATAAACCTACCAGTAGCTTAATTAAAGTGGTTTTACCTGAGCCAGACGGACCTACAAATGCAACTGTTTCACCTTTTTCGGCATGAAAGGATACACCATTCAATGCATAGCGGTTGCTTTGTTTATACTTGAAAAATACGTTTTCGAACTCAATATGCACTATCGAGTTGATCTCAGTAGGGTCGGTAGGTATTACTTCTATAGGCATAGCCATCAGCCGTTTAAAATTACCTAATGATATTTGCGCCTCGCGCCAGGTTAAGGCCATGTGCCCGAACTCCTGTAAAGGCCCGAAAAGAAAGAAAGAATAAAGTAAAAAACTAAAATACTGTCCGGGTGATATCTCTTTGTCAAATATCAGCATTAGTAAAACCATAACCATTACGCTGCGCACAACATTTACAGTACTACCCTGTATAAAACTTAAAAACCGCAGGATCTTGGTTTTTACAATTTCCAGGCTTAAAATTTTATGGGTTGTAGTGTTTAGGCGTTCAATTTCCTGGTCGGCAAGGCCATGGCTTTTTACCAGTTCAATATTTCTTAAGGATTCATGCGTACGGCCTGCTAATACAGATGTTTTTAATATAATTGCCCGGTGAATAACCTTGATCTTTTTTGATAACGTCCAGCTTAAATAAGTAATTATGGGTACAGACAGCACAAAAACTATGGTTACTTTATAACTTATCAAAAAAGAATATGCAGCTACAAAAACTATCCCGAAAAAAGCCATAAACGTTACATTTATAGATGCTCTTATAAAATTTTCGGCATCACTCCTTACACGCTGTAGTACGCCTAGCTTTTCACCGCTTCGCGTATCTTCGAAATCATAGTAGGGGATGGCTAAGGAATGTTTCATGCCATCAGCATACATATCGGCACCCAGGCGTTGAGAAACTGTAATGGTATAATAATCCTGAAAATTATTGGCTATTCGTGATATCAGTGCGGCACCAACCCCATAGGTTATGAGCATTAATACTCCTCTAAGGTATTCGTCGTGAGTGAACAGGTTTCTTTTAACAATGTAATCATCAACTATTTTGCCTGTAATGAGTGGGTCAAACAACGCAAAACATTGATTTATGGCTGTCATTAGTAAGGCAAGCAGTACGGTCCACTTGTATTTTTTAAGATAGCTGAATAATATCTTCATAAGGTTGATTAATGCAATAACATTGCAATTGTGTTTACTCTATAACTTATAGAGTAAGTTTTTGATTTAGTAGATTAGCTTTTTATCATATTTTCAAAAAAGTATCATAAAATTATGAATATGAAAATATGGAAATGTACGGTTGAGTTGCCTGTTGTTTCGGGGTTTAAACTTTAAGCTAAAAATATATTATGCCAGTTAAACGAACTATTTTTAAAAATAGTGCCTTAGTTAAACAGAAACACACTTTTAGATCGAAATAACTATTAATTAAAGCATTTAGCGGGTAGTAGTGCGGTATTAAAACCGTTATCTGCTTGATGTATCCCTGGGCGTTTTGGCTGTATCTTTTGCATCAGCCCCGATGGCAGGGCCCCGGCGGGTTGTATCACTGCGTGTATCACCCGGTACTCTTGCACCTACAGCGCCGGTACCTGTTGAGTCGCCTGATGTTGTTGAAGGGTTCCCTTTACAAGCTGAAAGGGCAAATAA
>Ga0302185_10002701_pt1 | contig 11450 bp, 6 predicted proteins | sample II_Bog_E1_1_FD_200231 | JGI IMG/M metagenome (GOLD analysis project Ga0302185, IMG submission 200231) | Peat permafrost microbial communities from Stordalen Mire near Abisko, Sweden - II_Bog_E1_2 | ecosystem: Environmental > Terrestrial > Soil > Wetlands > Peat | place: Sweden: Abisko, Stordalen... | reverse complement strand
ACTTCAGTGCCCTGAATACCGCCGGGTCCCCTGCCACCGCACAAGCTCTGCTTTAGGGAGACCCGGCTGGGACGGAATTTGATTTTATATGGATTGTAGTAGCGGGGTTGCTGTATGTGAGGGAAAGGAAACTAAAGGACTAGTGGATATCAACTTCAGCGCCCTGATTACCGCTGGGTCCTCTGCCACCGCACAAGCTTTGCTTTAGAGACCCGGCTGGGACGGAAGAATAGCTATGCTCTTACTATGCAGAGCTTAGTCATTTGAAAAAAGTATTTTATCTTCGCTGTATAATATTTTCCAAATGAAACATTTTCTCAAAGAACGTTTTATATCAAAACTGCCCGAAATGATTTTGTCAGCAATCATTTGCTCTTTAGTTGGGTTAGTGATTTATTGGCTAAGGGGTGTACATAATGCTCCTTATGTATGTGCGGTTATTGGTTTTGTTTTTCCGTTATTGAGGCCTGCCATCTCATGGAATAGAGCAAAGAAATCCTTTTAGTTTGCTTTATTTGGTGCTTTCCTCACGCTGGAGATTAGGGCTGGTCAATTTACAGTGCTTACCACCATTCCGACCTGGATAATATTAACGCTCTATCCGTTGATGACCGTAATGACAATATTCACCATCCTCGATCTTGACCGGCCAAGACGTGGTATGATTCAGACAGCTACCTGCATCAAAAAATCAATGAGCTGCGGAATTATTTCAAGTAATCTCATTAGCAACTAAAGTTTGCTATGGTGTCAAATAGACGTACTCTTTGGAGTAAAGTCTATTGTCTCTCACACAAGCAAAAACCCTAAGAATTAGCTTATTACCAGAAATTTTTAATGGATTTAATTTACCCCAAAAATCGGAATATGCTACAAAACCGGTAAATTCTTTAGGAGCCAGCTACATATAAAACTATATTACACCTAATTGGGGTCTTTACAGTCCTGACTTTTGCGTTCTCACACCAACTGTGAGGAGATAGAAGACCGTTGAGATTTTCGCAATTGCCGATGGGATAATGATAGTATGCATCTTTTGACCAAAGCCGGGAACTAAGAATGCCGTGAACAGATCCACAAGGTAGCAATTGCCCCCAGTATGAGCACCATACCAAGCAACTTCGGAAACATACCTGACTTGCAGGCAAGAAACCGGAGCGGCACCAGCCACAAGCCAAAGAATACCTATGTGATGAGGGTTCCATAGTGGGCACCAAGTGAAAAACAACCGATTTTTAATTGCTTTAATTAGTTCAAGTTGGCAGCCATTTGTAATTACTGGCATACTGCGGACAAAAATGCAAGTTCAGGTTCTGGCTGTGGGCTATTCATGGCAAAGTTTGCAGGCTGATCCTCACATAAACCAATGCTCATTTTGGGTAAATCCTTAACCTTTTTATTATAAATTACATTTTTAATAACGCGTTATTGCCGGATTATCAATCGCTATTTTAATGGCATAATATTTAAGATTATTATAACAAAATCGCTTCAGCTGTAATTATATAACATATGCAATGCATATGCGTATTTTAAAAAAGAAAAGCCGGCATTTTGATACCTGCGTATTTATCGAGACTAATCTTTCAATCACCCGGACGGAAAAAAATGAAAAGACATAAATTATCCCCGGTTGTTGATAATCAAGGTGCAATAATGATAAAAAAAGCGATTTTTAACCACAGCAACCTGGCCGCCATTATAAACAGCACTACAGATATGATGTGGAGCATTGACAGGAATTACCAGCTTATCGCTTCCAACAACGCATTTTATGAAAATATAAATTATATGCGGCGCGCCGTTGTTTCTAAACAAAGCAGTGTCTTTACTGCGGATAAGAGCGATGAACAATTGGGCCATTGGAAAAAATCTTACGACAAAGCGTTCTCAGGGGAGTCATTCAGCGAAACACAATATATGGGATTCCCGGTTGAAGAATGGTATGAAATTTCTTTTTACCCTATCCATGAAGAAGCTAAAATTATTGGTACTGCATGTTATTCACACAACATTACAAAGCACAAGATAGCAGAAGAAAAAACCAGGCAATCGAAGGCCAACCTCAGAGCAATATTTGAAAATTCCTCGGAATCTTTATTCCTTACTGACACCAATGGTATCATCATGGCATTTAATAACAATGCTCAAAAAACAAATCTGCTCACATGCAAAAAGGAAATGCAAACCCAGCGAAATATACTGGATTATATAGCAGTTCCCAGGAAGCAACTGTTCAAAAACATGATGTTGGAAGTAGCGGCAGGGAAAGCTGTTCAATATGACCAGGGTTTTACCGACCTTGAAGGCCGTTTTCACTGTTTTGATTTTTCTATAAACCCTGTAAAAGAAGACGGAGTTGTTACAAGTATTTGTTTTACCGGGCGTGATATTACCGAACGGAGCCTGGCCAACGAAAAAATAGAGCATAATGAAAAAAGGTACAGGGCGTTGGTTGAGCATGGCGGTGATGCAATAATCATCCTATCAGCCGAGGGCAAGCCGCTTTATGTATCCCCCTCGATCGAAAAAGTCCTGGGATATACAGAAAAGGAAGTGATGCAAATGGATTTATTTAAACAAACTCATCCCGATGACCTTGCAGGAGTAAACAAACAATTGCAGTGGTCGGTAGCAAACCGGGCTGTGCCCGTTAAGGGGCGGCCGGGACGTGTGCGGCACAAAGATGGTTCCTGGCATTGGTATGAGGCCACGCTTACCAATATGCTGCATGAGCCTGCTATTGGCGGCATTGTAAACAATTTCAGGGACGTTACGGAACGATACTTACAGACCAGGGCGTTAAAACAAAACCAGGAACAACTGCAAAAAATGATGGATAATTCCATTGATGTGATCTGCTCAACAGATGAGGAAGGGAGATTCTTAATGGTCAGCAAAGCATGCAAAAGTACCTGGGGTTACCAACCGGAAGAATTAATCGGCAAACGATTTATAGATTTGGTGCTTGAAGAAGACAAGGCCGCCACAATTGAAATAGCCAGAAGTATTATAGCAGGAAATAATGTTGCTGATTTTGAAAACCGGTACATCAGAAAAGATGGTGGTACAGTGCCGGTTATGTGGTCGGCGACATGGAATGCCGAAGAGCGTACAATGTTTAGTATCGCGCATGATATTACAGACAAAAAGAGAGCTGAAGAGCTGTTTACCGAAGAGCGTAACAGGTTTGCCGACCTGTTCTATCAGGCCCCGTCAGGAATCTGCTTTTTAAGGGGTGCGGGCCATATATTTGAAATGGCTAACCCTTTGTATTTACAATTAAGTGGCAGAAAAGATATCATTGGCAAAACGGTATTGGAAGTATTTCCCGAATTGGCAGAGCAGGGTTTTTATAAAATCCTTGACAACGTTTATAAGACCGGTGTGCCATTTAACGGGAACGAAATCCTGATGCAGATAGACCGGGATGGAAACGGGACACTTACAGACTATTATCTGGATTTCGTGTACCAGCCCTATAAAAACACCAACGGCGAAATAGATGGGGTTTTCTTTTTTGCCAATTTAGTAACAGAGCAGGTACTGGCCCATAAAGAGATGGAAAAACGCGCAGCAGAGCTGATCGTTGCCAATGAAGAACTTGTGTTTCAAAATGAAGAAAAGGAAAAACGGGCAGCGGAACTGATTGTTGCCAACAAAGAACTGGTATTTCAAAATGAAGAAAAAGGAAAACGGGCAGCGGAACTGATTGTTGCCAACAAAGAACTGGTATTTCAAAATGAAGAAAAAGGAAAACGGGCAGCGGAACTGATCGTTGCCAATGAAGAACTTGTGTTTCAAAATGAAGAAAAAGGAAAACGTGCGGCGGAACTGATCGTTGCCAATGAAGAACTTGTGTTTCAAAATGAAGAAAAAGGAAAACGGGCAGCGGAACTGATCGTTGCCAATAAAGAACTTGTATTTCAAAATGAAGAAAAAGGAAAACGGGCGGCGGAACTGATCGTTGCAAACCGGCTTTATACTTTCATCAGCGCCATCAACCAGACTATTGTACATGCAAAAGATGAACGAACCCTTTTTAAAGATGCCTGTCGTATTGCTATTGATATAGGAAAATTTGAATTAGCCTTGATCAGTATCCCCGATGAGATAAACAGGAAATTAAATGTTGTGGAATATTGCAATGCAATACCCGGCGACGTTAAATTTTTCAATGACCTTATTTACGATATTGGCGGCCCTACGGCCATGGTTTACAACAGCGGCAAGCTGCATCTTATTAACGATTATGAAAATGAGCCTGCTATAAGTACCACTAAAAAATTTGCTGCTCAACGAGGGTTAAAGTCCTGTATCCTGCTGCCAATAAAAAAATCGGGCAAAACGATAGGTGTATATAACTTGTATGCTACTAGTGCAAATTTATTTGATGAGGCGGAAATCAGGTTACTGGACGAAGCTGCGGGCGATATTTCATTCGCTTTAGATGTTTTTGAAAAAGAAAAGCATAGAAAGCAAATGGAAGATAAAGTCAGGCGCAGCGAGCTACAACTAAAGCAAGCCCAGGCTATCGCCCACTTTGGCAGTTGGGAACTTGACTATTCAACCGGTATTGCAGAATGGTCGGAAGAAGCTTGCAGGATATATGGGTTTCACTGCGAAGAAAATATGCAATCCTATCAATCATGGCTATCATTCCTTCACCCAGATGACAGGGAGCGTGTAATGAATACGATCAACAATGCAAAGCAAACATTAAGCAGCGTTGCCTTTAATCACCGTATCATACGAAAAGACAGAGCTGTAAGGCAAATTTATACACAGGCGCAATTTGAATTTAATAAAGAAGGCATCCCGGTAGTGTTAAATGGCGTGGCGCATGATATAACCGAAATGTATGAAACTGAAAAAGCGCTTGAACAATCAGAAGCCAACCTGCGCCTGATCATGGATTTAATACCTCAGTCTGTTTTTGCTAAAGACTATAACGGAAAATTTGTTTTTGTAAATAACAGCTTCGCGAACCTTTATGGGGTTACACAAAAGGAACTGATCGGTAAAACGTTATTGGATACAATTCCTGTAAAAAAAGAAGCCGCAGGTTTCCTGGAGCAGGACCGGGATGTAATAACATCCGGTGAAACGAAAACAATACCGGAATACATTTTTACGGACCACCTGGAAAATACACGTTTATTCCATATCACTAAAGTTCCCTTTACTGTTGCGGGAACAAATAAAAAGGCGGTATTAGGTATAATCATGGATATTACAGAACAAAAAAAAGCGGAAGCAGAACGGACAAAAATGATGGCCGATATCATGCAGCGCAACAATGACCTTGAGCAGTTTTCCTATATCATTTCGCACAACCTCAGAGCGCCTGTTGCTAATATAATTGGCATCGCAGATATAATACAAACCATAGAACTCAGTAAGGAGGAAGGAAAAAATGCAGCTGGCTACCTCGCAGTTGCCGTTAAAAACCTTGATGTTGTAATACGGGACCTCAATTATATACTACAGGTAAAACATACGGAAAGAAAGAAAAAAGAACTGGTAAAACTCTCCGCGCTGGTGAGTGATATTAAGTTAAGCATTGACAGCTTCATCAGGATTGACCATGTGGAGATCGTGAATGATTTTTCTGCGGTTGATGAACTGCTCACCATAAAAAGTTACCTCTACAGTATCTTTTTCAATCTTATCTCCAACAGTATCAAGTACAGGCAACCCGGAATAACGCCGGTGATAAAAATTTCCACGGCCACGCCGAACGATAAAATCGAAATCATCTATAAGGATAACGGCATGGGCATAGACCTTGGCAAAACCGGAGACCAGGTATTTGGCTTATACAAACGTTTTCATCATCATGTGGAAGGCAAAGGAATGGGATTATACATGGTAAAAACACAGGTGGAATCATTGGGAGGAAAAATAGGCATTGCCAGCGAAGTAAATAAGGGAACTGAATTCAGAATTGAATTTGAAAATAATGAACAAAACCAAAAAACATGAACCAAAAAACAATACCTGATTTTATTATTATTGACGATGACCCTATCAATAACATGATCTGCAATAAGATCATTGAACATGCAATTCCCGGCGCTACTGTACAATCTTTTACTGACCCGGAAAAAGGGCTTGCATATATCCACTCTGCCTGTTCAGACAGCATTACGAAAAAGGCAATTCTCTTCCTGGATATTAATATGCTGCCTTTAACAGGCTGGGATGTTTTGGATAGAATCGGTGATTACCCTGATCCAATTAAAAAGCGCTTAAAAATATTTATACTTTCCTCGTCTGTTGACCTTAATGACAAAGAAAAAGCTGCTGATCATCCCCTTGTTTCCGGCTATTTAATAAAGCCTATATCCCAGGAAAAATTGAAAGAGATCGCCCTTGATTATGCACAATCAGTGTATGCATAGGATTATTGGGTAATTAGATAGCTAATCAGATGGAATATCGTCTGTTAAAAGGCAACAATTCATTCTACAATATTATTAATGCGCTCCCGATGGGTCGGGACAGGCTATTATATTCTCAACTGCATCTCTTTGATCTCCTGATATAAACTTTGAGATTTCTGAACAAATTTGGCTGAAATTTTTTTTCTGAGTGGTTTGTTTAATTTTGTTTATTGATTTTCAATGAGTTAAATAAAAAACCGGGTGTTTTTCTGAACAAAAGCTGAACAAAAGCTGAACTAAAACTGGACTAAAACTGGACTAAAACTGGACTAAAACTGGACATATTATAAAAAATTAATGTGTTGTAAATTTATAATATTCATTTTTTCACTTGCCTAAATCATCGGGAATGTTTGTGGATAAGTCTGAATCGCCGATTTAAAGGGATAAAAGATTTCGCAGATTTGTATCATTTAATTTCTGCATATTCATTTTCACTTGCCTAAATCATCGAGAATGTTTGGTTTTTCGATTTTCAATCGCCTAAATCGTAAGGAATGTTTGTTTTTTCAATTTTCAATCGCCTAAATCACCGTGAATGTTTAGCCTCACCCCGACCCTCTCCATGGGAGAGGGAGGTATTACCACAAGCCAATTTGGGCTTTTTGGCATAAAGGTGAGATGGATTTTTGGTTTTTGCAAAAGAAGTTTCTATGATAATGCGTTTTTAGTAGTATGATAAGCAGCTAGCTGTCTATGATAGATTTTTTTTCGGGGTTAAGTAGTTGGTTTTCAGTGTGGTATATGTGACGAGTTGGGTGGGTGGGGATGAAGTCCCGGAATTAGGGTTTTTTGTTATGGGTTTTGGAGGATATTAGTGCGTATTTTTATGGGTGGTAAATTGGGAAAACTGCGAGATGCTGTGGTATGTGGGGATGAAGGTAGAACTAAAGACCAGTCGGGCAAGCATTGCTGCAGCGAATAATAGAATTGTTTGTTGTTTTGTTTTGTGTGTTTTGTATAAATGTTCCTGCGAATCTATAGTGACTATATCTACTATCACATCAGATTGGATAAATAATGTGATCAGTTTTGCCCACTTTCTTTGTCGAATTATCTATCTTTTATAAATCGTTTGACTTTATATTTCTGAGTTCCGGTAACTTTAATAAAATATAATCCTTTTGGAAGATAAGATAATGGCATCGTAAAAATGCTCTGTCCTATTAGTACGTTTAAATTTTCTTCAAAAACCTTTTGTCCCAACAAATTAATCACTTCAAATTTATATGTTCCTAAATTATCTGAAATAAAGCTAATCTTTACATTGCCATTAGATGGATTTGGATATACGCATATATCTCCTAATTCAACTTCGATTAATGTGTCTTTTTTGATATCATTAATAGATGTGTCTTCTGCAAACACTGCAATTGGAATATTCTTTGTCCTATTTAAGTAGGTAACGTTTAATAGCGCCGTTCCAATGTTCTTACCTTGAATTAAATTCAAACTATCGTATTTAGCATTTGTTGTGTCTCCTATTTGATACTGAACACCAGAAAAGAGACTTACATCATAATTATAACCATTATGAAAATATGCTGTTACGGGAACTGAAGCAGAATTGTTCTTTTCAACATAGATTGTATCGCCATATAATGAAATGCTATCTAATGACGCTGTTTGATTTATATTTATTTTCATTGTATCGTACCCAATTAGATTATTTGGATCATACCCCAGCGCAATAAATTCAAAAGGACCGAAAGCATTATTGGGAACAGTAAAGTTTATTGTTTCATTGCTTAATGCAGTATCAAATAGTGTTGAGTTAGATGGAAGGTTGATAGCTTCGAGAATAATTCTTTTAATCCCATCTGAAGAACTAATGTTTATCGGAATTAAATCTCCCGGATTAAAACTCTGATTACGAGATGGACTATTGATTGTAATACTTCCTTGTACTAATTGTAATGAAGAAGTGCCAGATGACGTAGTTCTATAATTGCTACTAAGGGATATACGTGAAAATCCATCGTGGCAAAAATAATTAACATCGTTAGGGTCGCTATTTAATGCATATTCAACTTCATTTATTACAGCATTATTGGCTGGCGAACCAATATGTATTTGATTCTGGACTGTGGATGTGTTTGCGACTGGCAATCCTCCGGATTGCGATGGTGCAGCCACTACCAAATCATTGGTCTCTCCAATGAATAAATAGTTAATAAATCCAAGCAGGGTCATATGAGCAACAGGACCAACCGCACCAAAAATTAAGTAAAATAAGCCATCATTTAAACTGGCATTTGATGAGATATCCTGGCTTTCGGTAATGATTGCATGGCTCGGAACAATATTGTTTGTAGCACTATTGAAATTCAAAAAATTCATTGCTGTACTGTTAACAGCTAAATCTTTAACTGCCCCGGAATAAATAGAGGAATGCATACAAATGTTCACAATTGGTTCTGCAATGAGACTCGCAACTTTGTCCTCAATCCTTGTGGTATCTATTAGTAAATTAGCTCCTTGTGAACCAGAATGAGGGGTATTTATCGTAATCAATTTATGAATATCATTTTTATAAGCAATATCCTGTAGATAATATCTGGCCAAAAGCCCTCCCATACTATGACCAACAACATCCACTTTTCCTGCTGAATAATTATAATTACGACATATGGTAAGGAGTGTATTAATATTATTTGGCACTACTTTTCTGTTAAGATAAAAGCTCCACCCGGCTGAGCCAGAATAATCAACGCGTCTTGTTAATTCAGGCGGATAATAATTTGCATCTAATGAAATATTCATTGCCTGAAAAGCAGATTGATCACTCCATAATCCATGTACCATTAATATAGGCGCACGATATACAGCGATTGGAATTTTATAAATAGTATTTCCTGTCGAGTAATTAAATACCTCTATAGTGTCATTTCGGCTTTCATTTGGTCCCGGTAGGTATTGAGGATGTGTTAATTTTACAAAAACAACACTATCACCGCTAACTGAGTCGTTGTATGTATAAAAATTACCATTCAAATCTGGATCAAATAAATTAGGAGGCAAAGAATTGCTTTGAACTCTGAATCGTATATTGCTCACATCTATAGCAGTGTCTTTGTTTATATATTCTATACTGGTTGCATCGGAACCGTCCGCACAAATTTTTATTGCAGGGGCAATTTGACCCGTGTTTCCATTCCATAATGTATCTGGTGAGAAAAAACGAGGGTTGTTGGGAATTACATTTGTAACTATAAGCGGACAAGATATTAGATTGTAAGTCACTGTTACAAGCATGTCTAAAGTATCTTGATAATCAGGAGGGTTACTAAAAAATGTTGTCATCCGTATCCAAAAAGAATCAGTACCTACAAAACCGATAAGAGGTGTGTATGTACATCCAATAGGATAATCACTTTGTACAGTATCGTTAAACATGATTGTCGCATAGGATGCTACAAGTGTACCATGTTTAGGAACTGATAATATATTCCAGGTAACTGTGTCTGGGACAGAACCCTGTTCGACCCCCAATGCACTATCCACACTGATAGTTCCATAATTTTTAGGGTAAAAAAAACCGCTGTAAACAGAATCAACCCAGGCATCAGATTTTTGGCAATTAAACATTAAAAATGTGAACAGCATTAATAAATAAAAGAGATATCCAAATCTTGGGCGCATATGATAAAATTCATATTTTAAATAAGCATTAAAATAGACTATATGTAAAATTAAAATGGATTAAATGCCGGACCATTATTTTGATATTCATAAACAGCTTTACTTCTGCCCTGAATACCAAGGGCAGTCAGTAAATTGGAAGATTGATACTGTTTTTCATAAAATGGAATTTTTATTTCTGAATAATAATTTTCCCATTACCAATAAATGCTCCATTCTCCGCAACAAACTTGTACAAATAAACCCTGTCTCTGGCTGTATGCCTATATCAATAGGTATTTTCCTTAGCTTGTGCCGGCAGCATTGCATTATTACATTGTTAGCAGCTTGTTCCTATTCAATATTTTTGCCACATTGTGCCACAATCTCCTATATAAGGGCATTGCGCATAACAACCCGGTGCAGAAATTCCATGTGTCCCTGGGTAATAATATGGGGTGCCGTTAGGGCAGCACATCTGGCTTGAAAAATTGTAAGTGTTACCGGAACTGCAATAAGGAGTGCTCCCGCCGCTGCTCCCACCACTATTCCCGCCGCTACTGCTCAGTACCTGGCAACAATATATACCTCCGGAATTAGGAGTTGCAGAACAAGAATTATTAATTCTGGAAGTAGCACAAACCATAGAACCCGCTATCGCACCAGGATTAGCAGTCTGACAGCCTCCGTTTGAATAACATTCATTATCAGTTCCCAGACAATCTCCCGATGCTGAACAAAATTTCGCACACCCTACAAAAGTTGTTGATACCACCATTATTGCTATGGTTAATATTACTAACCCAATTCCAATGGGTAGGACGAATTTTCTTAGCTGTTTTTGCATAATTTTAATTTACGATTATGTTGCCTTATTTATAAACATAAGTTACTGTAACAATCCCATTATTATATCCGCCAGCAATAAACTTGATAATGTGCCCATCGGCGCATAGCCCTTCATATCCATCCCCCTGAATGTAAGCACAAGCATCGGCAGTAATAACCGTATCGGAAAAATTAAGACATGCTTGCGGGCCTACATCAACAAGTCCGTATGGCCCAGGGGCGACAGGAAGACATATGCTGAAGTTTAGTGTAGTATTATCGAACCCTATGCAATCACCACTATTTCCTACAAAGAATGAGTAACCATTCCCTTTTGCAGTACCAATATTAACAGTTGTTCCAGTAACTGTACATGCAGTACTGGTGTTATTGGAAGAGGAGTTATTTGATTTGCTGCAAGATGAGACAAGGATTGTTATCATCAGTATTATGCAAAAGATGCTTAATGTCGTTATTGATAATAATTTTGTTCCCATTTTATAATTTTAAGTAGTTGAATGAATTGAAAATCAATAATCAAAATTCTAAAAAGCT
>Ga0302185_10002698_pt1 | contig 11453 bp, 16 predicted proteins | sample II_Bog_E1_1_FD_200231 | JGI IMG/M metagenome (GOLD analysis project Ga0302185, IMG submission 200231) | Peat permafrost microbial communities from Stordalen Mire near Abisko, Sweden - II_Bog_E1_2 | ecosystem: Environmental > Terrestrial > Soil > Wetlands > Peat | place: Sweden: Abisko... | reverse complement strand
AGGCCCTGCCCAATTCTACTTAATACAGCCATTTTCAAACTACGTTCTCAGGATTCCTATTTTGTCCAATGCGGGTTCCTGTCGTGGACAACCTAAGCTTTTATTTGCGATCAACCCATTTTTCCACAGATGTTGGAATATAAGCTTCCATGTCCGCAAGAAGCTGATTCGGATTTTCAGCTATCAATATCATTTGACGATGCTCTTTTTTCAAAAAACGCTGATCGACGGCGTGATCCAAAAAATCCATCAAGCGGTCAAAGTAACCACGGACGTTCAGAAAACCGACCGGCTTGGAATGAAGGCCTAACTGAGCCCAAGTTAAAACCTCCATCGCCTCTTCCAAGGTGCCCAGCCCCCCGGGCATAACGATAAAGCCGTCCGACAATTGAAACATCTTGGTTTTTCTTTCGTGCATGGTGGGAACAACCTGAAGCTCCCTGAGACCCTTATGCCCGACTTTGTTATTAAGCTCTTCGGTGATGACGCCGAAAACATCACCCCCATGGCTCAAAACAGCGTCGGCGATCTCGCCCATCAAGCCTACATTCGAACCGCCGTAGACGAGCGAAATACCCCGCTGGGCCAGCAATGTCCCCAGTTCGCGCGATACCTCGACATACTCAGGATGAACCCCTGGGCTGGAAGCGCAATTAACGCAAATGCTTTTTAACTTTGCTGACATCTAAATTACTTCCTTTGAAAACCTGCTAATCAAATCCGCAAGTTTGATGCTTTGGGGATCGCCTTTGGCTTTCAGCGCACCGATCACCTTGTTTTTATCTTCAAGTAATTTGTTTTGGCTCAATTTAAAAGAAGCTTGTATGTCGACTATTTTCAACTTAATGCCGACAATCGCTTGGGCAAGCTTTTGATAATAATCGCCGCTTAAATCCAATTTCCAATCAGTTCCGTTTTGTTTTTCATAAAAGTCGGACGTTTTAGCCAGAAGATCGTAAAGTTTTTCTTTTTCCTCGATCAATTCAGGATAAGCGTAAACATGAATGGCAATGTAATCCCAGGTGGGCACGGCTGGATTGGACGAATACCAGCTGGGCGAAATGTAACCATGAGGACCAGAAAACACAGCCAAAACTTTCTTGTCAGAACTCAGTGATTGCCATTGAGGATTGTTGCGGGCCACATGGGTATACAAAACGCCTTTATCGCCCTCATTGGCTTCGTACAGGAAAGGCAAATGGGTCGCGGTTAAATCATCCTGGACGTTGTTGATCAAAAGACCGAAACCATAAGAATTTAAAAATTCTTTAATAATGCTCGGATCATTTATTTCAAAGTATTTGGGAATATACAAAATTTAATCCTTTTGATCTTCTTTAAAAACCTCTATTGAGTATGTTTCACAATCCAATCGGTCATATAGTCCAAAACCTCCGGCGCTACCGTTTCCCGGATAGCTGGGTAATCCAAAGGCGTGCCGGTTTTGCATTTTTGAAACATGTGGTTCATACCCGGAAACATCTTGAGGGTAAAATCCCGATTGCCGCCTTCCTTGAGCGCCTCCTCTATCCCATTCATGCCATCGGGATAAACCTCTTCCATGTCTTTGTCCCCATTCATGGCAAGGATGGGGCATTGGACTTTCCGCAAATATGCCTGTGGGTCCGAATCCGCCAACTGGCGGTACCAGGGCGTCATGACCATTTCCTTGACCGATTCCTCAGTCCCCCAAGTTGATAAGATTTGGTCGAACTTTTGTTTCTCGGCGTCGCTCAAACCCGAATAGCTCCGGTTGAAAAGGTCATCCAGCTGTCGCCGGGTCCAATTTTTATCCTTATCACTTCGAATGATCTGGATCATTCCCCGATTAAGATTCACTATGGTTTCAATCACCTTTGGGTCGGCTCCTTCGCCTATGGCGGCATAGCGGGCCTGAAGGCCGAAACGTTTGTCTCCCTTAATACCGGGTCCCGCCATGAGGACCGCAAAAGCCACGTCTTTTGACTCAGCCGCCGCCATACTGGTGATCAACCCGCCTTCGCTGTGACCCGCCATGCCGACCTTTTGAGGAATTATTTCAGGCAGTCCGCGAAGATAAGCGATACCCGTCAGGGCGTCCTTTTCAAAATCTCGGGTGACGGCCCCTTTGAATTCGCCGCTGGATTTCCCAACTCCCCTTTTGTCGTAACGCAGCGCCGCGATGCCTCGGCGGGCCAAAGCATCCGCGATCACCAGGAAGGGATGCCGGTCATAATAACCCTCATCCCGGTTATTGGGACCCGAACCGGAAACAAGCACTACAGCGGGGAAAGGGCCTTTACCCTGTGGCAGAGTCAAGGTGCCTGAAAGGGTTACGCCAGCCTGGGGATTCACAAAAGTGACTTCCCTTTCCTTGTAAGGAAAAGGCCGTTGGGGCTCGAATGAATTAAAGTAATTCACTTTGATCTCGCCGTTAAAAGTGAGGGTAATATCAAAATCTTTTACTTCACCCTTTTTCCAAACCCATGGTTTATCGCTTGGCTCGCCATGGGTGAAGATAGCCGAGAGAAAATTGCCCCATTGACGGCTGTCCTGCAAAAGGCAGCTTAATGGGGACGATTCTGCTTTTATGGTCAGTCCATCATGGCCGGTGGCGGGACTCAGAGATAAATCACCCGAGTCAGCTGTGGCGATCACAATTTTTGAGGATTTTTCTTCGGGAATTTCTCCCTGAATTTCCCCAAGCTGATAAGGGGACTTTTCCCAGTCGGAATAAGGAAGTTCAATCGTCACTCTCGCCGCGATCAAAGTCACCTGTTCAATGGCGGTCATGACCATGTGGACATAAAGTTTCGACTTCACGGCTTTTATTTTGTACTGAAGACCGATTGAGCCGCCACCTTTTAGAGAAGCCGCATAAGCGAAACGGGAATCATCGGATGACGCTGTAAAACCATCCTGTTGCCAACCTTCGGTGTATAACATGGGGTCCATGAAGCCAATGGTTCCCCGGTCTTCAAAAAACTGAACATAACCACCTTCTCCGATTTGCGCCGTAATAAGGTCTTTGGGTGGTTCAGCCCAAAGATGGGGCGCAAACGTGATAAGGGACAGAGCCAATAAAAAACTAAAAAGAAATCTTTTCATACGAACCCCTTTAATGGAACGCCATTTAAAGTCTTATTTCAATTGAAATCTGTTTTTAATGATTTCCGCCACTTCCAAGGGGCTTAGGTTTTGGTTGTTAATCTTTATGTGCCGTTCGGGATAAAAAAAATCGCCATCGCTGTTTAACTTATGGATTTTTTCCCACTCCTTTATAACACTCTCAACTTTGTTGGCGAGCCCCGGCTTCCAGACTTTGCGTTCTTCCGAATGGTTACGAACTTCCCTTACCGCCAAGGGGGATTCCAATTCTACGAAAGAAACACGGCCTCCTTCTTTTTCATAAAAATTGGCTATTTCATCGATAAATATTTTATCGGTTGGGTTTTGTAATGCCCAAACCATGGTAAAAATTAAATTCACTTTATCTTTCGCCGCCGCCTCAATAATTTTACTTCTAAATAACCAACACAATTCATTAAACGATTTGGAACCGAATTCAAAATAAAGGCTTAAAAGATCAATCGTTTGATGATTATGAAACAACTTTAAGGATGTTATTTTTTCCAGCTGGCGACCGACCGCTGTTTTACCGACTGCTTGAGGACCAAATATGATTACAAAGTCCATTTCCGAAACCTCTGTTTGCTTATTTTTTTAATTTCCTTGGTCATAACCACCGATAAATAATTAGTGGAAGACCATTGAGTCGTAGCCACAATCCCATATCCGTGTCTTTGATAAGTAGCGATTAATTCCACAGCACCCTCGGCGGTATCCAAAGATAACTCTTTACCCCAAGTGTTTTGGTTTTCATTTCGACGAATTGAAGAAGCGCGTTTCCAATGCCCCGTCCTTGAAATATGGGCTTAACCGCATACTGACCAAAATGATATATGCCTTCTTTTCGATAATAGTCACAGGGACTATCCGATTGGGGGGCATAAAGTGAAATCGTGCCAACCAATTGTTCATCCCAAAACGCCAAATAGGATTCGCCTCGATTTAATCTCTCTAATGTTTTTTCCGGCGACTGGTAAGTCGCGGTATAACGAAAACCCCTATCCGCCAAAGTCTTATAAGCGTCATGAAGCAGTTGGGTTAATTCGGGCACCAGTCGTAAGTATTTCTTTTGGAATCTTTTTATTTGAAGTTCGGTGATATTCATGAATTACCTATTCAATTTTTAGAAGAAAAGCTGTTAAGACAATATCTTTATTTCACGCAGCCATTGAACCACTTCACGAGCGCATTCATCCGGGACCTTGTCTAAAATATGGTCTCCACCCTCAATTTCGACATACTTCATCGGAAGGCTGTTTTTCTTCATGATCTGGTTTCCGATCCAAGCCTCGGCCCTTCTATACAAGTTGTCGTCCGCCCCTTGCAGAAAAAAAACAGGGCACTTAAGGGACTGAATCTCGTAAATCGGGGCTCCCGTAACATGGTCTTTGAAGAAGTTGATGTCAAAATCAGTTTCAAAAAACCGGGCTTTTCCGCCTTGGATTAGTGTTTCTAGATTTTCCACCAGGATTTTCGCCGGACCCCCTTGATGCATCCCGTGATATAAACCCAAGCAAGTCGCAACCGAAATGACAAAAGCGACCTTGTCAGACTTTTCGGCGAAACGCAGCGCCGCGGTGCTTCCCGAGCTGATGCCAAAGCAGCCTATTTTCTTGGGGTCAGCCCAACTTTGTTCGCAAACCCAATTAAATACATCGGCAAGATTGGAAGCCCAGCGGGCGTCTGTCATTTGATTGAAATCACCGCCGGTTTCGCCAGCCCCAAAAAAGTCAAAACTGACCATCACCATGTTTAAATCCGTCAACGCTTTGCTTAAAGCGAGTGGCGCTTTGTCCAATTTTTTACTGGCGCCCCAACCATGGCAGTAAATAGCAACAGGAAGTTTTCCTGCAAATGAATCAGGCAAATAACAATCACCAACGTTCTTGTCATTTGTATTCAGCTTGAAATTTATTATTTTCATTGATTGGTTTCCCATCGCGGGCAAAGATTCTAAGTTGCTTTCCGTTCCATCGTTAGACAATAGTCTTTAAAACCCATGCTTTTCCAAAATTGGATGCCGATTTTATTGTCCACTAAAACATCCAAACGAAGTATGGGCGAACTTTTCCAAAGACCATTAACCAGAAGTTTAAACGCTTTACGGCCATAACCCGATTTTCGGAACTCTCGTTCTATAAAAAACTGGCGGATGTAAGTAAAACCATCCTCATTCCGATAAAGGCAATAACCGATAACTTTCCCTTGTTCCTTGAAAAGACAAGCACTGTATTCGCCTTTTAACCAGTTCTTCATTCGGCGGGTCAATTGGGCTTCATTCATAGGGTTTCGGTGGCCCTCATCGCGAATGAGCCGATAATTCATCGCAGCGAGTTGGGGACAGTCTATTAACTTTGCTTTTTCTATTTTCATAATGACCTTACTATGACCAATTCTGATCCCGTCGCGGACAAACACCATCAAAAAAACTGATGATGAAGACCTTTTATTTTCTTGAAGTGCTGGTCCTTCGTCCAAATGGTTTGTTGGTTTGAAATGGCTAAAGTGGCTATCAGAATATCGCTTAGCGGAAGAGTGACGCCGTGCTTTCGTAAATCGTAGGAAATTTTGCCCGCCGTGAAAAAAACATCCGCGTTCGCGTCAAGGAAATGCAGACCTTTGAGATTCTCCTCTAAAAAGGAAAACTCCGCCGGATCGGCCGCTCCCTGTAAAACCTCAAAAACGATGATTCCGCAAGTGGATAAAGAACCGCGCTTCAAATGTTTGATTACTTTTTCCCCGGTTTCGCTTTCTGGTTTGCGGAAAAAATCAATCCAAACGGATGTGTCGATGAGAATCTCAGCGGCCATAAAGTTCCATCTTCCTCAATTCGGAAGAAACATCTTTCACCTTCAAACGACCCCTGGCGGAAATAAGGTTGTCCAGCCTCCGGCGCCTGACGAAATCCTCTATAGCAGCCTCAATGGCCTGGGTTTTGGAAGACCACTTTTCTATGGACATGAGGTCTTTGATTAAGTGATTGGAAAGTTCGAGAGTGGTTCTCATGGCAAGCTCCTGATGCATATTAACTATATGTACCTATCGTATGCACTAGGCTGAAAATCGTCAAGTCCACTTTATCCAACACGGGTCCCCATTGCGGCCCTTCAATAAGCCGTCCAGCCTCTGTTCTTCAATTCCTCAAACCAAATCTTTTCAAGCGCCTTGAGGTCTTCTCCCGGGTCCCATCCCTGTTCCTCCTTGGGCTTCAAAGTGTCCAAAATAGTGAACTCAAAAGTGTCGGCGCCCTGGGCCCGAAAGTCTTCCATAACCTTGGGGTTCTTCAAAAGCGGATCATTCGGTTTGCCCATTTTCAGAACGGCTTGATGCAGATTGAGGGAACCTGCAAGGTTGCGGCTGGCCCCGACGATGAACTCGTTGGTCTTGGTATTCCGAACCAAAAAAACACCCATGGGGATAGGCGTATCTTTATATTGCTTTTTAAGTTCATCTTTTGTTTTCAAGACAACCTCCGCATTTTTAACGTTTCACTTTTTCACGAAGGGTCCCCGTCGTGGACAACCAAGACTATTCAAAATTCTCATTTTTACTCAAAACGCTTTTCAGCTTTTTATCTAAAGTCCAAACCTTTGCCTTTGATTCTCGCGCAGAAATAATTAGGACCGCATCAACCAAACCAATTCCATGATCGATCCATTTGTTTCGGGACGATAATTCACCCGCTTTTACCCAGGCCCCCTGCATCGGACTTTTGGGTAGATTTTCCCAAAATTCTAAAAGGACCCGTCTTTCACGATCATCCTTAGCGCCTTGAAGAAGCTCGCCGAAAACAGGTTCAACCGCGAGAATCTGGCGGTCATCCAGCAATTGTTCCATCTGGTCGAGGTAGGGCTGGTGTCCCTTGAGGAATTCCACCCAAACGGAAGTATCTACAAGAATCATGATTTGCGGTTAATGGCTCGAACTTGGTGGGCAGTAAATTTTTTGGAGAAACTAAGAGGATGTAAATGAATCGACTGATTTAAATCCCTGATTTTTTGTTGCTGATTCCATTCCGACAATGCCTTGACGAGCGATTCCGTAAGGTTTTTGCCCTTGGCGAAACCCTGAACCTCTTGGACAAGTTTGTCGGGTAAAAGCGCGGTGACTTTCATGAGCTGATTATACGATGGTACATCGTATAATTCCAGCCTCTTTTAATGTCCACGACGGGTCCCCGTCGTGGACAAATTCCATTACAAAGGGGTCAGAAAGATGCCTATGAACCCTACCACCTTGCGGTAGTGGAGTGTGGAAATGAGCAGGTCTTGTTCGCTGGGATTGGTATTTGGCCTGGCCATAAGTCACCTTCAATTCAGAATTTAAAATTTGAAATTGCTTGAGAACACCCATTTACCGCATAACAAAAATTAACCAACGAACCTAAAAAAGTAAAAACATAAACCGCGATACACCAATCACTCAGCTCGCCTTTTTCAGAAAAAGATTGAATCAATCCAACAAAATTAACAAATGGCAATATAAGAATTAAGAGAAAAAACAAGAAGGCAACAATGATTAAAAAAAAGTTCATTTCACATTTGATATTAAAAAAGTTAATTAAACCTGGAATAAAAGATAGCACCGTTATAAACATTTTAATGAATGCCCGCTTTAAATTTGAAACTTCCTTTTTGTTTTCGTTTTCCATTTCTCGATTACCAGGCCTTGTTCTTTGATTATTTCAACTCTTAAAGCCCACTTGTTGTTTGGCGCGTGAACAAAGTCTAACGTATTTCTGAAATTAATTCGGGATGGGACTTGAGAATCCGAATAAGCTTTGACGCGGAACCACTGGGCCGGCGGATTCCCTGCTCCCAATGTTCAACCGCATTGGGGCTTGCGCCCACAACCCCGGCAAACACAGCCTGGGTCAGATGTAATGCCTTACGGACTCCTTTTACTTCATCAGCAGTCGCTGGTTTTGGCCGGTAGCTTTCCCACATACCATGAAGCTTCTTGCCTTTTTTGATCTCAATCGATTGTTTGAGACTCTCCCGCATGAGTTTAAAATCTTTATCTTTCATTTCTGCTTTCCTCCTTTTTTTCCTTTAACTAAAGCCTGCTTCAAATCCTGGACAAGAATCTTTTCCTGCTCAACCGTTAGATCCGGAGCCTTTCGTTTATCAATGATGAAGAAGAGGTAAATGTCATCGGGCTCATCATAAAAGTACCAAACCCGGTAACCACCGCTTTTCCCCTGTGGCGAACCCACCAGGTGAGCCACACGACTTGGGTGTGCCCGATCTAAATTTTAAAAAATCGGGTGTTCCTTCGCGCCTTTTGGTTGAAGCAACACGCAACTTATGAATGCCGCCCCCTAAAAGCTTCCCGCCCTTGGGGTTGTTGTTGATGGCCTCTTCAATCGCGACTTGCAGTCCCGCCTCGCGAATGGCGTCAATCAACTTTGAGTAGATAGGTGACTGAATAAAATGGTGTTGCTCCATCCCCCATCCTTACTATATATCCTACATTGTAGGACTTCATTATAAATAATCAAGATTCACTTAAATCGGCTTAAAAAGATCGTCCAATAGGGGTCCGTCGCGGACAACCAAAACCACTGTTCTTCATTAATTGGCCGAAGGAATTTGACAGCTAGAGGCTTTTGGCTTCCGGCCTTATTGCCCGTTGTTCGCCCTTAACAGCGCCGGCGTCCAGCCGCAGTGACCCTGGAAATCATCCACCAGGGAACCGACCGCGGCCACGATGGCTTTTTGGCGGAGCCTGGCAAAAGCCCGGCTCTGAGGATAGATCAGGGCGCCGCTGGGATTTAAATCCGTCGACGACGCGGGCTCAACGTCCGTCTGATTGTCCAGACGGTATTTCACCAAATTCAACAGATCGACAAATTGACCCAATAGCCCCGGAAGCTGGATGGTGGGTGGAACCGGAAGAGGGTTCCAGGTATTGTGCCAGCTGGAGCCCCAGTTTTTATTCCGGGACCAAAGGATGCCGCCGCTGGCCGGGTCCATCAGCCTGGCGTTGTTGGTCACGATCACTTTGCGTTCGGTGGTAAAGCCCCACTGGCCGCCGTCCCCTCGGCAGGGCGCCTCATCCTTGAGGAACTCGGTATAGCCCTCGGCGGAGCCCACCAATAGCAGGTCGCATTTGAAATGGTCGGCTATCTTTTGCCGCAGCCCCTCATCCGTCGGCACATCTTGAGCCTTGGACCCGATGGACTGGAGGAAGGCAGAAACCTGAGCCGCATCGATCACCGGAAGGGCGCCGATATTCGCGATCTCGCTGACCAGCTCATCCTGCAGATCGCCAGCCAGGGCCGGGTCCTGGGTATTGTTGACAAAGGGGACGACGGCCAGGCGCTGGTAGCCGTAAAGGCTGAAGTTCGGGGGGACCGGTTTCGACGCGCATCCGCTGAACAGGCAAACCACCGCCAAGATCAAAGTTGTTTTGGCCAGGATATTAAAATAATAAAACGGTTTCATAAATCCCTCTTTTATCGTGATTCAACCCGGAAATTATAAGTCACGGCATTAATCCACCAGGATATTTTCACCGCAATCCACCCCAACCCAATATTGGCGTCCGTCAATTCGGACAAATCTTTACATCTCAGAGACAACGGAATACGAAGCGGCCTACAAAGTTTGGACGCTTTAGTTGTTCACTCCGGGTCTAAGCCGTGAACAAAAATAATTAATACTATTTGATTAAGGATGTAATTTTTCGCCTTTGGAAAGCATTTCCACGAATTGGTTTATTCGTTTCTGCCGGGTTTCTGGTTTTTTCGCGGTTTGAAGCCGGTAAATGATGGCGTAAACATTGGCGCGGTTCAATGTTTTCAAAAAGACCTTGGCCTTCGCGTTTTTACTGACTTCTCGCAAAAAATCCTCGGGTAATTGGGCCGAACTTTGAGGGTGGTAGGCCTTGGACCAGCGCTCGTCTTTTTTGGCTGATTCAATTTTTTCCAACCCCGCCGGTTTCATCCGACCCGCTTGGATGAGGCGTTCAGCGTGGCCGACATTGATCTTCGACCAAACACTTTTCAACTGACGCGGACCAAATTTTTGAAGCCAGGCCTTATCGTCAAATGCCGCCTTTTGCCCGTCAATCCAGCCGTAACAAAGGGCTGCTTCCAGCGCGTCCGGATAACTTACCGAGAGAGTTCGAGAATCTTTCTTGTAAATTTTCAGCCAGACACCCCGGGACGAGGCATGGTTCCTGGCCAGCCACTTTTCCCATTCGTGAGCTGATTTGAAAGAAACAATTTTAAAATTCTGAACCATTTTTAAACGTTTCCCTATTAGTCATTTTTCATTGTCCACTTCGGTTCTCCGCCCTGGACAACCTAAGCTTTTGATTTACGATCAACCCATTTTTCCACAGAGGTTGGAAGATAAGCTTCCATGTCCGCCAGAAGCTGGTTTGGATTTTCAGCGATCAATATCATTTGACGATGCTCTTTTTTCAAAAAACGCTGATCGACGGCGTGGTCTAAAAAATCCATCAGCCGGTCGAAGTAACCCCGGACGTTCAGAAAACCGACCGGCTTGGAATGAAGGCCCAACTGCGCCCAGGTTAAAACCTCCATCGCCTCTTCCAAGGTGCCCAACCCCCCGGGCATGACGATAAAGCCGTCCGACAATTGAAACATCTTGGTTTTTCTTTCGTGCATGGTGGGAACAACGCGAAGCACCCTGAGGCCCTTATGCCCGACCTTTTGATTAAGCTCTTCAGTAATGACGCCGAAAACCTCGCCACCATGGCTCAAAACAGAGTCGGCGATCTCGCCCATCAAGCCTACATTCGAACCGCCGTAGACGAGCGAAATACCCCCCTGGGCCAGCAATGTCCCCAGTTCGCGCGATACCTCGACATACTCAGGATGAACCCCTGGGCTGGAAGCGCAATTAACGCAAATGCTTTTTAACTTTGCTGACATCTAAATTACTTCCTTTGAAAACCTGCTAATCAAATCCGCAAGTTTGATGCTTTGGGGATCGCCTTTGGCTTTCAGCGCACCGATCACCTTATTTTTATCTTCAACAGATTTGTTTTGGCTCAATTTGAAAGAAGCCTGTATATCGACTATTTTCAATTTAATGCCGACAATCGCCTGGGCGAGCTTTTGATAATAATCACCGCTTAAATCCAGTTTCCAATCGGTTCCATTTTGTTTTTCATAAAAATCGGATGTTTTAGCGAGCAAATCGTAAATTTTTTCTTTTTCCTCAATCAACTCAGGATAAGCATAGATATGAATGGCGACATAATCCCAGGTAGGTACAGCGGGATTGGACGAATACCAACTAGGCGAAATGTAGCCATGCGGCCCTGAAAAGACAGCCAAAACTTTCTTGTCAGGACTCAGTAATTGCCATTGG
>Ga0302185_10002695_pt1 | contig 11454 bp, 9 predicted proteins | sample II_Bog_E1_1_FD_200231 | JGI IMG/M metagenome (GOLD analysis project Ga0302185, IMG submission 200231) | Peat permafrost microbial communities from Stordalen Mire near Abisko, Sweden - II_Bog_E1_2 | ecosystem: Environmental > Terrestrial > Soil > Wetlands > Peat | place: Sweden: Abisko, Stordalen... | reverse complement strand
CACTCCTCAGGTAGGAACCGTCGAGTGCCGCCCGGGGGATCGTATCCTGCTTTGCACAGATGGTGTCACCGACGCGATTTACAATGATGAGATTCCCTCAATCCTTGCCGAGTGCCCGCACGGCATAACTCCAGCCAGACATCTTGTGGACAAAGGCGTGGAGCGTTCTGGTCGCGATAATGCAACAGCGGTCATTGTGGAAGTCCGTTAAATCTCCGGGGCTTCCAGTGAAGCAGACTACTGCATCATCTGATCCAGAAGGGGATGCATCGCGTCATACCAGAGGTCATAGCCTTGGGCACTGGGATGCAAGGCATCCGGCATGATCTGCGGCGTCAAGGTTCCGTCTGATGTTAAGAAGACTTTATTGATATCGAGATAGCGGGTCTTGTTCCCGTCATCGAGTCCTGCGATCAGTTTGTTGACTTCATCGTTTTTCAGCCGTTTTGGATCTTGAGGGGAGACACCCCGAGGGAAGACGGCCAGAAGCAGAATCTTAGCCTTGGGAAGTTTCTGATGAACGGTCTCCACGATTTTCCTGATGCCGGCAGCCGTCCATTCTGGTGTCTCATCAGGAAACTGACCGATATTATTCGTGCCGATCATTATCACCACGACCTTCGGATTGATTCCGTCGAGCTCACCGTTGGTGATGCGCCAGAGGAGATGTTCCGTGCGATCACCACTGACGGCGAAATCTGCCGGGTGATAGCTGGCAAATTTCAACCAGCTGTACTCACCCCGGCGGGGCCAGAAATCGGTGATCGAATCTCCTAGAAAAAGCAAGCCGATGTCACCCTCTCCCTTGCGATAGAGAAACTCGGCATGACGCTCCTTGAGTCCCTTTTTGGTACCATCAGGCGTGATCGCACCTTCTGGGGTGCGGGGAGGCAGAGGCGTCGCTATTGGTGATGGGACCGGCGCGGACGGTTGTGCACCAAGACCCGGGTTGGTAGCGGGGGCAGTTTGCTGGGCCGTTAGGGGCATCACGGCAAACAAAGTCACCAGGAGGAAAAAACTCTTCATTTTGGGGGGACTGCGATGATCTGGCGTCAGGATTGCTCAGGCCATTGGCAAGCCGGATTCATAGCGCGCCATCTCCTCGATGCGTTTGACATGGCGACCTCCTTCAAACGGGGTCGAGAGCCAGATGTCTACAAGGCGCTTGGCGGTCTCCAAGGAAACCATGCGCTCACCGATGGAAAGGACATTGGCATTGTTGTGCTGGCTGGCGAGCTTAGCCGTTTCATCACTCCAGGCGATAGCACATCGTACCCCCTTAACTTTGTTAGAGGCCATGGCCTCACCGTTGCCCGAGCCGCCAAAGACGATGGCCTTGTCGCACTCACCGCTGGCTGCTTTTTCTGCAGCAGGGATGACCCAGAGCGGATAATCGGTGGAGTCGGCCGTGTAGGTTCCGCAATCCACGATTTCGTGGCCCTGCGAACGCAGCATCTCAGCGATGGCTTGCTTGTAATGGAATCCGGCGTGATCACTTCCTAGGGAGATTTTCATCCTTTTTTCGTAGCGTGTCTTGAGCAGTCAGGGAAGCGCTGAATAACCCACAGCTAAAGAAGGACTGATGATGAATCGCGACGGCATCGCGCTTTCGCAACAAGAAGCACTCCTCCCAAAATGAGCAGGGCAAACGTTCCTGGCTCTGGAACTCCCGTGACACTCCAGGCAATACCGTAAGGCTGCGAGCCGTAACTGCCGGAGAAGTCGAAAAGATTGGTGGAATAGCCGACCTGGATTTTGTAAATCCCAGATGCTGCCAACTGAAAATAAAGCTCCTGAGTCGTACTGACGGGACTGATGCTCTCGGCCACCAGTTGATCCCCTTCTCCGAGCACCACCTGATAGACCATGAGATCGAGTTCCGCTTGGGCAACATCGACATAATCGCTGATCTCTGCATTCCAAAAGCTGCTGCGGAGCCAGTCGAGCGTCACGGCAATCTGCTGTCCCGCAAAGAGCTCGGAGCTCAGCGAGTAGCTATTGTCTCCGCCGAGCAGTGCCGTGCCGTATCCCCATCCCGTGCTGGCCACTGGAAGATTGAATCCCGAATAGGAAAACCCTGGCGACGTGGTAACATAGGCACTTGTCGTGTACTGGGTGAAGGCAGTGTTGAGATTCAGCCGACCGGCACCCATCGCCCAATCGAGTGCCTGAGTGGTGGTGATGACGCCATTGAGAATTTGCTGCCCATTGTTCCAGCCGGGAAGCTTGTCCGCAGCATTCATCAGGACAGCCTTGATCACGACATTCTGGGTGGCGGCGTTGGTGATTCCATTAAAGGAGGTTGATGATTTTGCCAGACTGTCCAGGAGGGCTGCCCCACCGGCCACAAGCGGCGTCGCAAAGCTCGTGCCTGAAAGGGAGTAATAGGAAAAGGAGATTGAATTGCTGTCGACAGTCATCGTTACAGGAAGAACAATCCCCACTCCCGGTGCCACCAGATCGACAGCAGGTCGTGTCGCCGCTCCGTTGTCGTAAAAGTATGTATTGGTGCCGTCATACCATTCTGTCGCCTGAGGACCCCTTGAAGAAAAGGAGGCGACCACGCTGTAGTTGGTCGGCCCGGCAAGAGCCCCAACCGAGATCACATTATAACCGGAGGCGGGACCGCTCACGGTGCCATTGGTGGGACCATTATTTCCAGCAGCCGCCACCATGGTGGTATTGGGATTGGCAACGGCCAGCGAATCCAGAAGCCCGCTCAATAGACCAACTCCCGCCGGATCGGAAGAGTCACCAATACTCGTGGAGACGACATCTCCGTTTGAGGCTGCGTAACTGTACGCCGAAATACTGTTCGTGGAGATGCTGAAGGATCCGTCGGCATTTGTTGACGTGGCAAGCGCGGCCGAATCGATTGTCGTGCCGGGGGCCATACCGGTGTTCAGGTAATAACCGGGCGCTGTGTAGCCGCCCAACAAGGCAGCCACCCACGTGGCATGATCGCCCGAATTTGTCAGGGCATCCGAAGAGGCATAGGTATCGGAAAGGTTTGAGAAATTCTCTGCAGGGAAAAGATTTGTCCCGACCAGCTGGGCATCGACCACCCAGCTGGTGGTATTCTGCCCGAAGACTCCCTGATTATAGAACGTTGTCGCACCAAGCGAGTCATTGAGATTGACCAGTGCGTTGTTGGTGGCGATGCCGTAAAATTCGGGAATATAATTGCCCGCGAGCGCGGTCTCAGCGTTCAGCAAACCCGGGAGAGAGGCAAACAGCCCGGCAAGGCAAGTGTTCCTTGCAACGTTTATCAGCCAAAATGCCTGTTGGGGGAACAGCATGGCATTCCACTTAACCCGTTTGGAGTGACGGATCAGCCCTCAATCGTATTGATCTCCACCGGTTCGACCTTCACACCGAGATCCTCAAGCCAGCTGATGGAGCGCAAGATTTCTCCCCGTTCTCCACTCAATTCCAGACAGACAAGCCCAATCTCGTCGGTGACACTCGCCTGACGGACATTGGTGGTGACGGCAAACTTATGACCAAGTTCATGGATGAGGGGGCGCGTGATCAGTTTTGCGGGGTACATCAGCCAAAGACGGGTCGTTTCCATAACAGGAAGCTTCCTGCCAACGGGGGGCAAAAGCAAGTCGTGACAGAACGTGCCTAAGAGCCTGTCTGAAAATTAGGAAATGTCGCGCGGGAGCAAAGGAAGCGCTTCCCTAACCGCCCGCAATCGCAGGAACAATCGAGATCTCATCACGATCAGTGACGGGAGTCTCCTTTTCCTGAAGAAAACGCACATCCTCGTCATTGACGAAGATATTGACGAAACGGCGGATAGTCCCCTGCTCGTCGAGAATGCGTTCGCCAAGACCTGGATAGGCCTGGTTGAGTTCGTCAAGGACGGCACCGACGGTGACACCGGAAGCCGTGACGACCTCCTGATCACCTGTCAGTTTGCGCAGCGGGGTTGGGATACGGATTGTAGGCATAGGATTTAAGGATGAAACTTGAAAGCTGAAACCTGGAGAGCTCAGAAGCCAGCGATTAGAAGTAGTATAGGGTGTTGAATTTATTGCGGTGCCGTCGTCGATCGACTCTCGACTTTCGACTCGGTTCATTTTTTAGTCTTTGATGGCGACTTCGTCTGCGATGAGGGCTTCAAATTCCCTCAGGGAAGGCCCAATGACACGCGGCTCACCACACTTGCCCTGGATGGCTTCCTGAGTTTTGAGCCCGTGGCCGGTGATACAGAGAACCGCGCCCTCATTGTGCGGGATCTTGCCGCTCTCAATAAGCTTCTTGGCACAGGCAACAGTAACACCACCGGCAGTCTCGGCAAAGATACCGGCGTATTCAGCCAGAAGTTTAATGCCCTCGACGATCTCCTCGTCGGTACAATCCTCGGCGCTACCCCCGGTTTCCTTCATGCTACGAAGCGCGTAGAAACCGTCGGCGGGAGTACCGATCGCCAGGGATTTGGCAATTGTCTCGGGATTCTGAACCGGTCGGACCATTTCAGTACCCTTTTTGAATGCAGCACTGATCGGCGAGCACCCAGTGGCCTGAGCTCCATGGATCGAATAATTGCTCTTCTCGACAAGGCCGAGATCGATGAACTCCTTGTAGGATTTATGAATCTTGGTCAGTAGCGATCCGGAGGCCATCGGCACGACCGTGTGCTGGGGAAGCTTCCAACCGCTCTGCTCGATGATTTCAAAGCCCATCGACTTGGAGCCTTCGGCGTAGTAGGGGCGGAGATTTACGTTAACAAAGCCCCATCCGTATTTGCCAGCGATCTCGGAACAAAGGCGATTGACCTGATCGTAGGGACCATTGATGCCGATAACATTGGTCCCATAGACCAGCGATCCAAGAATTTTCCCCTGCTCCAGATTGGCTGGAATGAGCACATAGCTCTTGAGGCCCGCTGCCGCTGCGTTGGCGGCAACGGAATTGGCCAGATTGCCCGTCGATGCACAGGCCACGACCTTGAATCCCAGCTCACGTGCTCGACTCAACGCCACGGAAACCACGCGATCCTTGAAGGAAAGTGTCGGATAATTGACCGTGTCATTCTTGATCCAGAGCTCGCGAACCCCCAACTTCTTGGCAAGACGATCAGCCTTCACAAGCGGCGTGAAACCGACCTGGGTGCCGACCGTCGGCTCGCCGTCGATCGGCAGTAGTTCGCGATAACGCCACATCGACTTCGGACGCGACTCGATGAGTTCGCGGGTCAGAACACCACGGATTGCCTCGTAGTCATAGTCAGCCTCGAGGGGGCCGAAATCAAACTCGCATATGTGAATCGCCTCCTTGTCATAGAGACGACCGCATTCGCGACACTTCAAATTACTGAACCAGGATTTTTTGGGCATGGGATTTTTGATTCCCACCAAGAGTGACAAGGAGACCTGGTGCCGCAGCGACGGCTTCACCCGGTATCTCATCTTTTCCCGATCTGGGATCAGGCTGGATTTGGCACCTGGGCCTACGGATTGCTCCGCAGCGGTTGCCGTGACATCATCGGGCCAGTCCCTCCGTCACTCTTGATAAGATTGAAGTGAGATCATTCCCGTGGAAATGCGTGGGGTCAAGGGGAAGTTTTCGAGAAATGAGTTTGACCCTTTATACAGAATCCGCTTTATTGAACTGCTCTTCACGCAGCCGTAGCTCAATTGGATAGAGCATCTGACTACGGATCAGAAGGTTAGGGGTTCGACTCCCTTCGGCTGCACGTTGAGGATCAGGGGGTTATAACGGAAATAATTTTTGATCCGTTTTTTGGTTTGCCACCTGCTTGCCAATTTGTCCGCTCCTCTTTGTAGCGTTATTGCTACGGTACGTAACCCCCCATCAGCTCACCGGACCTTCATTTCAGTGTGAAGACAGGGTTATTGAGCTCGCGGCGTCTTGGTCCGCAACCGCTTCCTGACAGGGTTCTTTTCCGGAGCCGTCTTCCTTGGGCGAACCTTGGCTGGGCTACCAGGGAGCCTTTGATCCGAAATAGCGGCTACTTTTTGTGACGGTTCGACCGCCTCGTTAACTGGTTGCCCCACCCACTTTGTTTCACGACGAGTAAACGAAATGGTTTTACCCGACTTCCGACCAAGGCTGTTTCAAACAAGCGACCTGAATGAAATCTTTAGCCATGGTATTCAATCGCTCTTTAATGAATTCACTCCAGAGGAACGGTGAAACATTTGGATACTTCTCCCATCATTGGATCATTTGACGTTACCAAAATCAGATCAGGTAAAGTTTATAGGTTGGCCTGCGAGTAATACAAAGTTTTCGCCTTTGGAGGAACGGGGTGAATCTGAAATTAGAATAAATCTTGCGTATCCCGACGGAAAAAACCCAAAAGTATTCATACTCCCCGATGCTCCTGCTGAAAGAAAAGATCCGATTCCTTGGGTAGTTTCTTGCTGGAAGGAGTGCAAAGAGGCTGGTCTCAACGATGGCGAGGCCAAATACAGAATCTGGCGTAAAAAATTTCGATCTTTCACCAAAAAGCAGATCGCATACTTGTCCCAAAAACTGCCTGAGTATGGGAGGACAATTCTATGAAATCCAACCCCAACTCTAAATTCCCCAGGCACATTAACGACTTCCTTGCGGAGAACCGCAGAGATGTTGGAAAAGGCCGACCAACTTCTTACAAAAGGAGAAAGTCTGCCAAAGCATTCCCGCCGAGTGCTCTCCACAAGCGTAATCTCATCCGGAAGGCAAGTCAGTCTTGATGAGGACCAATAGCGAAAGCAGCGGCGCTCATGTCGGGCTTTGCCATTTTTAGGTGATCATCAAAATCTTAGGTAAGCTTCAAAACGGCTCATTGAATTTGTCCCCCTTCAAGAGCAACCGACTTGGAGGGGAATGCACTTGGGACGATTGCTGCGGCACTGAGCAGATATTTAACCTAATGCGAGGGATTGATCACGACCTCGGCTGGCTCCAGTCCTTCGGATTTCACCTGAAGTGTGATCGGGGCATCAGCGGATAGTTTCGCCCGGACAATGGCCAGAGCCAGACCGTTGAAGGCTTTCCGCTCGGGGGAAGAGAACGTGGTGTGATCCGTGGCATCACCGTTATCAGTCGCCACAATCTCTCCGGGACCTGAAATCGAGAAGGTAAGCTGCGGATGAGATCTCGGCACCGGATTACCCTCTTTGTCCTCCACCGTGGCGGTCACGAAGGAGAGATCCTGACCATCGGCGTGGATCGCATTCCTGTCTGCGGCAAGCACCAGTTTGACGGCATCTCCAGCGGTTTTGATCGTCTCGGTTGCCCATTCCTTCCCATTCTTATAAGCCACCGCTTTCAGTTCGCCTGGCTGATAGATCGCATCATCCCAGCGAATGCGATAGTCGCCAGGGACCATTTTCTTTCGCCCAAGGGACTTGCCGTTGAGGAAGAGTTCCGCTTCGTCGCCGGAGGTATAGACATGAACAGGGGTGACCTGTCCCACGCGATCCGGCCAGTTCCAATGAGGCAGGATATGCACCATCGGTACATCGGGGCGCCAACGGGACTGGTAGAGATAGAATCGGTCTTTCTTGAATCCGGCCAGATCGACTATGCCGAAATAGGAACTGCGGGAGGGCACCTTGATTTTTCCCACCGCTTTCAGCTCTGCCTCGGCCTTGGCTTTCTCTTCGGGGGTGTGATAATTGAGCAGGTTGGTAGTGTCGTTGTTGTAGGGGGTCGGTTCGCCCAGGTAGTCAAACCCGGTCCAGACAAACTCTCCCGCCACGAACGGATTCTGATCCTGCCCATTGAACTCATCCATGGGTCGGGTCGCCCACGAGGAGGCATACAAGTCGTAAGAGCTCATCTGAAAGTCGGATTTTCCCTCTGACTTGGACTCGGCGATGGGCTGGAAAGTGGGCTTGGGAGGAATCGGCTTGCCGGCAGCCTGAGCCTTCTTCACGTCCCTGTCATAGCGCTGTTCCAGTTGCTCGGGCGTGTCGAAAAAGTACTCACCACGGGAACTTAGAGTGGAGGCTGTTTCACTCCCAAAAATGGGCTGAGAGGGGTTGGCATTGCGCCACTTTTGATATTCCCACGGCTTGTAGTTGTAACCGAAAACATCGACCCCCGTCTGGAAGCCATTATATCCGCCATTGATATCGCTCACGGCGATGGTGGTCGGACGGGTGGGATCCTCCTCATGGACGAGCTGTGTCAGCGCTTTCGCCATGGCGATTCCCTCGGGCTTGCTCTGTTCCCGGATCTCATTGCCGATACTCCAGAGGATCACACTCGGGTGATTGCGGTCGCGCCTCACTTCGGCACGCAGATCGGCCTCCGACCAATCGGTAAAGAGCAGGTTGTAGCCATTGGGCTTCTTTTGGAGTTTCCAGCAGTCGAACGACTCGTCCATCACGAGAATCCCCATCCGGTCGCAGAGATCGAGCAACTCCGGTGCCGGTGGGTTATGAGAGGTACGGATGGCATTCACTCCCATTTCCTTCAGAATTTCGATTTGGCGCTCCAAGGCGCGTGTGTTGATTGCTGCGCCTAATGCGCCCAGATCATGATGCATGCAGACACCCTGAAGCGGCACCCTCCTCCCGTTGAGATGGAATCCATCCCCAACCGTGAATTCAATCGAACGGATGCCAAATTGGGTTCTTGTGATATCGACGATCTTTGAGCCCTGCGTAACCGTCGTCTCAGCAGTATAAAGATTGGGGTGCTCCAGATCCCAAAGTTTGGGAGAGGCCACCGATGTCGGAGCTTCGACCGCCATTTTTTGTCCTGCGGGAATTTTCACCGTAACGGAGGGCAAGGTTGCAACGGAAGCTCCCTCAGGTTTCCTATCATCACTCTGAGGAATGATACAGGTGGAGATGGTGACCTCGGCCTCTAGGTTGGAGTCATTCTTCACAAGGGTCTTTACCTTAATCTCCGCGGAGTCCGTACTGATCGAGGGTGTGGTGACCGTCGTGCCCCAGTGAGCGACATGGATGGGCGAGGTTGTGGTGAGCCAGACATTTCGGTAAATGCCACCGCCCGGATACCAGCGGGAAGAATCGGGAGGATTATCAAGACGGATGGCCAGCGTGTTCTCTCCTCCGAATTTCAAGAAGGGAGTCAGATCAACCCGCCAAGAGGCATAGCCGTAGGGCCAACCTCCGACGAATTTCCCATTGCACCAGACCGTCGCGTAGGACATGGCCCCGTCAATCTCAAGCGAAACCTGCTTTCCCTGATCGGAGGCAGGCAGGTCGAATGACTTGCGATACCATGCGATGCCAGACCAGGGGAGTTTGCCAGTGTCGCCGGGAAGTGCCTGATCAAAAGGACCCTCAATCCCCCAGTCATGTGGAAGCGTCAGCGAGCGCCAACTCTTGTCATCGAATCCGGGCTGCACATAGGCAATCCCCTCACCCGGAGGGGTGCCGGTGGCAGGAGCGACAGCCTGCTTGCGAAACTCATTTCCGTTGGGTAGCAACCATGGCTTAAGTTTGTCATAGGAGAGCGCTCCTTTCGCATCCGGGGAATCACCTTTTTGAAAACGCCAACCCTCATTGAAAAGGGCACGCGTTCTGGGGGAATCCTCTGAGGCACCCGGAGTTTGGTTTTTCTGTGCTGAAAGTGCAGGCAGCAGGGCAAGTGTTGCCAGGATCAGCAGGTGGGGGAATGTAGGAAATGTCATCGTGTTCTGGAGGGGTGGTGATTGGGGGAGTAAAAATCAACAGCTTCGAACCCGAAGCGTTACGCCACATTACGGGAACCGGAAGAATCCTGACCACTCATTTTTGCTGCCCGAGATATCCAAGGGGATTAAGGAAACGCTGATCAAATCCCGTGATGACCGCTCTAGGAGAAAAGGGAGATTTTCAGGGCTTACGGAAAAAAAGTGCCTTTACCAGAACAAGCAAGAGCACAACTCCCACAAAGAAGAGACCGATCACGAGCAGTATCCTGTGAAAAGCAGCATCGATCAGACTGCTGATATGCAGGTCGATCTGACTAGTGATCTCAGAAGCCTGCAATCCCCTAGGGACATTGTTGGAGAGGAGTTGGTTAATCCCTGAAATACTCGCATCAAGATGGGTGAGTGCCTGATTTGCCTGCTGGAGGGCAAAGACTGGGTCGATCGTTTTTGTGGTGCTCCCTAGTGTCTGCACCGTTGCATTCAAGGTAGTGGCCAGGGAATCCGCACTCTTGAGAGTGGCTCCAAGCTGGGGCAGTAGAACCTTCAGCGAGCCCTCATTGCGATCCAGTCCCTCCTGCAATACCGCCGGGAATTCCTTAACAGCATCGGTGATCGTTTCAGGTCGGACCGCCGCCAGGGGAAATGCCTGTCCGACCTGCGCTATTGTGAGATCACCTTGCTGGGCAAGAATCTCCGGCGTGTGATCCAAGGTGAACATGAGCCTCTCGCCGGCAAGGAGGGATTTGTCCACTCTTTTGAGAAGCCCCCTAATGGCCTCCAGAATTCCCCAAGCTCGGTGCCCGTCATCGAAGGAGTCGAGACGCACCCCATCCAGGTTCCGCAAGCGGATGAAATATACTTCGTGAAAGCGGGGGTTGGAGTGTTCCCAGTTGATGAGCAGTTTGCGGAGATCGGCCTGTTGCTTTTCAGTGAGTATCTCAGCGGCAATGGCCCAGATTTTCACATCCAGATCGCTGTAGACCTTGGCGAGCGGCTCTGCCTTGCTTCCAAACACTTTGGGAATCCAGTAATTGTTCACGGCCCATTTGCCGGCAGAAATGAAAACCAGCATGTCCAGCAGGTTCATCCTGGGATCTCGGGCACAGGCAATACTCATCGCCGCGGAGGTGCAGCGCACCTTCCAGTATTGAGCCGCCACACGCTTTGCAGGATCACTCTCGTCGATCACATAGTGATCCATCACTTCCCCTACCGATGCCATGTACTCATCGGAAAAATCCATGACAAGTCGCTGAAAATGTTCCAGGGATTGCCTATCCTCATCGGGTTGGACTTGAAGTGCAGGTGGCGTCTTCGCTCCGGTTTCGCCAACCACTGGCGCAGGGGTTGCCCCTTGTGATGGAAGAGCACCGCACAGACAGGCGAAGATCGACAGAAGGACGAGAAATTGATGGAGAAACCTAGGTATCAATGGGTGCTTTGGGTAAAAATTGCTGGCAAACTTCCTGATTTATTTCATCTCCAGCCGCTGGAGAGGCTCGGGAGAAACGATGGTCGCTCCAGTGAAGGGGAAATCCAGATTAATGATGGTGAAAAAGGTCATACTGATCACCCCGGTCAGGAGCATGGTCATCACGGCCTGAGCCTTGAAATTATGCGCCCCGAAGAGAAAAGAAAACCCGATCGTCACCGTGGCTCCCACTAACAAGACATACCAGAGCACAGGCAGGAGTCCCGAGGAGGAGTCGTCGATCCGCGAAGCCCTCAAGCCGGTCATGCTGGAAAAATTCTCCAGAGACTCTTGCAGAAACGAACCCTCCGTGGGATCGGTGGTTCTGTAATGCATATAGGTGTAACCGATT
>Ga0302185_10002694_pt1 | contig 11455 bp, 9 predicted proteins | sample II_Bog_E1_1_FD_200231 | JGI IMG/M metagenome (GOLD analysis project Ga0302185, IMG submission 200231) | Peat permafrost microbial communities from Stordalen Mire near Abisko, Sweden - II_Bog_E1_2 | ecosystem: Environmental > Terrestrial > Soil > Wetlands > Peat | place: Sweden: Abisko, Stordalen... | reverse complement strand
ACATCCTTGACATCATTCCCATAAGAGAGGAGGGCCTTGAATTCCTTAAAACAGACCAGAACGTTATACAGTCTGGCGCCACTACCATCGTGCCGGAGCAACCTTTTACCGACTATGAAGGCAGAGTACATCACTTGCACACCGTAAAGGTGCCTTTTACCGTAGCGGGCACCAATCAGAAAGCAATCTTAGGTGTTTTATTCAATGTCACCGAACAAAAGCAACGTGACGAAGAACGCACAAAAATAATCGCAGATATTGTGCAACGAAATAAGGACCTCGAACAATTCTCTTATATCGTTTCACATAACCTGAGGGCCCCGGTGGCAAACATTATAGGCATCGCAGACGTTATGGAATTGCCAGGATTAACGGACGAAGACAAAAAATACCTCTTTACCAACCTGTTCACGTCCGTGAAAAAGCTTGATGATGTGATCATGGACCTTAACTATATATTACAACTAAAGGAGGGCGTGCACTTGCAAAAGGAACCCGTCAACTTTTCAGGATTAATTGATGATATTGAATTGAGCATCCTTCATGTGATGCGGATAGAGCATGTAGAAATCAAAAGTGACTTTTCGGAAATTGATGAAATGATTACTTTAAAAAGCTACTTGTACAGTATTTTTTACAACCTCATCACCAATAGCATCAAGTACCGGCAAACTGAACTACAACCGGTGATAGAAATAGCGAGCAGGAAGCATGTAGGTAGCATAGAACTGATCTTCAGGGACAATGGCCTGGGTATAGACCTTGAAAAAAAAGGCGACCAGATCTTTGGACTGTACAAGCGGTTCCATTCGTTTGGCGAAGGAAAGGGTATGGGCCTGTTTATGGTAAAGACACAGGTAGAAACACTCGGCGGGACAATCAGTATTACCAGCGAAGTAAATAAAGGCACAGAATTCCGGATCAATTTCCCGGTAAATAATTAATTGGTGGGCTCTGTTGTTTCAACATTCCATACTAAGTGAAAAGATTGCAATAAAAATAATGAAAAACTAAAATTAAATCAGCCAATTTTCAGAACAAAAATTGTACATTGGCTCGTTATTTAGTCTGGTGGGTTCAAACACACAATTTGACCGTTTTACTAAGTAATTTTCAAGTAAATTTTCAACAAATACGCTAATGCCAGATTTTATTATCATTGATGACGATCCGATCAACAATTTAATTTGCTCCCGGATAATAGAGATAAACTACCCAAATTCTTCTGTAACCTCGTATTTGAACCCAGTAACTGCGCTCGTAGAGATAGAGCAAAAATATACAAAGCCCGGGGCAAATGATGTGGTGGTATTTCTTGACATCAACATGCCTGAGCTAAGTGGTTGGGAGGTACTTGAGATATTTGAAGGGTATCCTGCGGAGGTGCAAAAACTTTTTAAAATATTCATACTTTCATCATCTGTGGATGCCCTTGACAAACTGAAGGCCGGAAAAAATCCGCATGTGAACGATTATATACCTAAGCCGTTATCTAAAGCCATATTGGACAAAATATTATAGTAACAAACCTTCAACAAAGGGTTAACAGACCATATTTCCTTTGAGGCCGTCCTTGCACAATAGATGTTTTATTTTTACTTTGCTCCATTAATATCTTCACTTCGATAACATAGTGCAGTTACTGACATGGCAAAAAGTAAACCAAATCCTAATTCGCGTCCGAAAGTAAAACCGGCGGGTGCTTCTGCAACCGTAGCCAAACCTACCGTAACCCATGCAGAGGGAGGGCCATCACGCAATTCGCCAAAAAACTTTCCGGAGTATTGGTTTATCCCGATCCTGGTGGGGATTGCATTTCTGGTGAATGCCTCAACGATCAACTATGGCTATACGCTTGACGATCCTTTTTTCACAAAAGATAATCCGATGGTGAACAAAGGTATCTCTGCAATTCCGGAATTCTTCACCCATGCTGCATATTACGGGGTCTTCAAAAACCATGATGCATCTTACCGCCCGTTACTACTTACCAGTTTTGCCGTCGAAAAGGAGTTTTTCGGTTTTAACCCGAAGGTCAGCCATTTTGTAAACCTGGTGCTATTCTGTCTGCAAGTGGCTTTTCTATTTGTGCTCCTTCGGCGAGTGTTTAACAAGTATTCCGCTTTTATTCCCTTTTTCATTGTGCTGCTTTTTGAATTGCACCCCATCCACACAGAGGTGGTAGCAAGCATTAAGAGCAGGGATGAAATACTGGCTTTACTGCTTACCGCTTTGTGCACCCTACAGAGTTTTAAGTTTGTAGATACCGGGAAACACAAACATCTTATCTTGTCGGGCATATACTTCTTCCTCGCGCTGATGGGCAAGGAAACGCCGATCACGTTTGTGGCCATTGTACCAGTTACCATTTATTTTTTCAGGGATGTACCGATACGGAAAATAGTGATCACTTGTATTCCCTACTTAGTGGTGGCAGCCATTTATATGATGATGCGGGCGGCCTTTATAGAAAGCGATGGTGAAAAAGTGAGGATATTAGTGAATAATAACGCACTGATGGCAGCAACGAACTATGGTGATAAACTGGCAACTGCATTGTTTATCCAGCTAAAATATATCCTGCTGCTTATCTACCCACACCCGCTGTCGTATGATTATTCGTATAACCAAATACCCATTATCCCGCTCAGCAATATAAAGGCGCTTGCTGCAATAGCCGTAATAGGCGGTTTGCTGGGTTATGCCCTGACCCACCTGAAACGCAAGGACGTATTCTCATACTGCATTCTGTTTTATTTTGGATCTGTTGCGTTGACGTCAAATATACTTGTGGATATAGGGGCAACGATGGCTGAGCGTTTTGTCTACACTGCCTCCCTCGGATTTTGTATAGGCATAGTATTTCTGGTCACGAAATTTTTAAAAGCGGACAACAGGCAACTGAGTTATGCCACTGCCCCAAAAGTATTTTACATTCTTATCCCCATCGCATTGCTATATAGCGCAAAAACGATCGCGCGTAACCCCGACTGGAACAGCAACCTGACGCTATATGAAAGCGGGTATGAAACCGCGCCTGATAGCTGGCGCGCCAACAACTTACTGGGCGTGACATATACCAAAATGATCAGTTCGGAAACTAACCCGGTAGAGAAACAAAACCTGTTCAATAAAGCCATCTTTCATTTTAACCGAAGTATCGCAATCATGCCAGGGAACGCCGAGGTGTGGCTCTTGAAAGGGTATGCCTTCGACTTCATCGGAAACCATAACGACTCTGCGATATTGAGCTACAAAAACGCACTGGTGCTGGATAGCAATAACCACGAGGCCATTAATAACCTGGGCGCCGTATACCTGAAAATGGCTGACTTCGGAGATGCGATAAAGGTGCTGAGCAGGGCAGTGGCAAAAGATACGGTACACACTGACGCTATTGCCAACCTCGCCGCCGCATACGGTAATAGCGGCAACCTGAAAGAGGCCGAAAAGTACTACCTGATGGCCATAAGAATAAAGGCCGACCAGCCCGCTAACGTGTGGCAAAGTATGAGCAATATATACCACTATATGGGAGACTCTGCAAAAGCACAGTACTACAGAAAGATCTTATATGGCCGCGGTAAGTAGGCTAAGCGGAAACATTATTTTTTGCGGTAATTAAAAATGATTTTTTGAAATAAGAGAATTCGCAGTCGAAATAGATTTTGTCTATATCATTCTTTATAGTATGTTTGCACCCAAATCACCCTCCTCATGACCATAACACAACTAGAATACGCTGTTGCCGTCGCCACCTACAAAAGTTTTGTATCCGCAGCACAAAAATGCTTTGTGACACAGCCCACGCTGAGTATGCAGATCCAAAAAATGGAAGAAGAGTTAGGCGTACGAATATTTGACCGTAACAAACACCCTATCACGACTACTGACATTGGAGAACTGATTGTTTTGCAGGCCAAGACAGCCCTTGCCGAAGTAGATAGGATAAATGAAGTGATACAGGGACAACAGAAAATATTGTCCGGTACATTTAAGTTTGCCGCCATCCCAACGGTTGCCCCTAATATATTACCGTCGCTGCTGGAGAATTACAGCAAGAACTTCCCGGAAATGAAACTGCAGGTCACCGAAATGGAGACCAACCAGATACTTGATGCGCTGCGCAATAATGAAATTGGCGCTGCACTGCTGAGCACACCACTTGAAGAAAAAGGAATAAAAGAATACCCCTTGTTCTATGAACCGTTTGTGGGCTATTTTGCAGACGGAGAAAAGGCCCTTGAAAAAAGAATGATCCTCCCGTCAGATATTTCATTAGACCGGATTTGGCTACTCAACGAGGGGCATTGTATGCGCAACCAGATCATTAACCTGTGCAGCGACCAGATCCAAAAATTACAGTCTGAAAGGCCATACCGATATGAATCCAGCAATGTGGAGACACTCCGAAAAATGGTAGAAAAGAACGGAGGCATGGCCATCCTGCCGGAACTGGCTACACTTGAATTTAACGAAGATCAGATAGAGCATATACGGTATTTTGAAGACCCGGAACCCGTGCGGGAGATCAGCCTCGTGACAAACGACAATTTCGTGAGGATGAGTATACTGCAAAGCCTGATGGATGAAATATTGAAGCTGGTACCCGAAAAAATGAGGGTCCAGAAAAAGAACCGAAAAGTACTGCGCATCCAAAGCGCAAAATTATAAACCCTGATCTGCTGAAATTTATACCTTTGCGCGCTTAACAATGGCGGTATTTTACAATATTCATGGATTGCCCGAATTTAAAGATGCCGTACTGACCACGGGCACATTTGACGGTGTGCATAAAGGCCATCTGGCGATACTGGAGGAAGTGGTGGACCATGCCAGAAAAGTAGGTGGCACAAGTGTGCTGCTGACCTTTGAGCCGCATCCGCGGAAGCTATTGTTTCCAGATCAACCTCTGGGCATCATTACCCCGCTGCATCAAAAAATAAATTTACTGTCTGAAGCGGGAATTGAACATATTGTGGTTGTTCCGTTTACGAAGGAATTTTCAGCGCTTTCTGCCAGTGAATATTTGTCGGATTTTATTGTACGGTTGTTCCATCCACATAGCATCGTACTCGGGTACGACCACCATTTCGGCAATGACCGTAAGGGAAACATAGACCTGCTGAAAACCTGCGCTGAGAAAAACCATTATGAACTAATCGAGATCCCTGCACAACTTATTGACGAAGCTGCGGTAAGCTCAACTAAGATACGCCATGCCATAATGGAAGGACGAATGGAGGACGCGGCAAAAATGCTGGGCCGATATTATACACTCGGGGGACTAGTGATCCATGGCAATAAGCTTGGCCGCACCATTGGCTACCCTACTGCAAACCTGCAGCCCGAGGACGCAGACCAGATATTGCCTGCAATTGGAGTATACGCAATACGGGCTACCTACAACGGCATTTCTTACGATGGTATGCTCAGTATAGGGTACAACCCTACGGTGACAGACAAAAAAGAGCTTCGCATAGAAGCCAATCTCTTTGACTTCGATCTCGACATCTACGGACAGCGATTAGATATCGTGTTTATTGAAAAGCTGCGCAATGAACAAAAATTCGCATCGCTTGAGGAACTGATATTGCAGTTGCATAGGGACAAGGAAGACACAATGCGCTTGCTGGCTAGATAGGTACTTTTAAAAACGACCCATCGGCAAATTACGCCTATTGAGGCGCAGCTATTGTTTTACAAACTTCGCGATCATACCGCCATTGACCTTCACAAAGTAAATGCCAACCGGAAAACCGGAAACATCAACTTGTGCTTTATCAGCATTCCACCCATTGTTGAAAAGGGTTTGCCCGATTACGTTGGTTATAACAACATTAGTTAGGAGAACCGTGGCATTGATATTTAGGAGGTCGTGTACGGGATTAGGGAAGACATGGATGTCAGTCGTGGGACTGGGTACCTGATTAACAGTGAGCGAAGTAATAGATTGATAATTCCCACAGGTGCTGTCGCGATTATAAATGTAATTATAAGAGGCTGTTTCACTACCCCAAGGCCCGTAACCGGCGCCATTCGTCCAATTATTCATAGAGATCGCTGACAATCCAAAGCCGAGGCTATAGGTCTTTGTTGTATTGCCTATATACGCGCCATTACCGGTCCCCATCAGATATTCGAACACTACCTGACCCGTAGGATAGGCAATATTATTTACGTCAACAACTACAACGGCCTCGGGGCAGTTTTTCCCTGAATCATAAGTGGTTTGCGGAAAAAAATGATAAAAATAATTTGCATTCCATTCTTCCGGCATTAAGGTGGTATCTATCAGTAAGGTGGTATCAAAAGTGGCTGTCGCCGTATCACGCGAAAAGGCGTATGTTGTCGTATCTGCGGTGCCGGTGTAATAAATATGCGTAGTGAGACTACTCTGTATCATCGCATAGCTGACCAATGAGGCCGTTGTGGTTTTAGACAATATTGTATCAAGTGTTTGTGTGTTGGTGTTGGATTGGCCATTGTAAGCAGATTGCAGGTCATCAAATTCCAGCACCTCACCAACCGAAAAATTATTTAGCTCCATATATGTAGGGTTGTGAAATGGCACCAGCCGGAAAACGGAATTCGCAGTGGAAGCGCTGTTCGGAGAAGTGCCCAGATCGCATAGGCAGGCAAGGTCCCCTTCAACTAGATCAAGGTAATAATCATAAGTCATGACGCCAGCGGCAACATTACCCGGCATGTGATAAGGAAACGTGTACAAATCAAAAACCTGCACAAACCCATGGGCCTTACTCAGGATAATTTCAAAATTATTTACGGGGTCCGAGGAATTAATATGTCCGTTGGTATCGGCTTCGATGGCAATCTCCTTTACAGAATCGATTGCTCCCATAATGGTCATAGTATCTACAAGCGTCACTGTGGCTTTGTAAGAAACATTGGTGGTGTCCCGGTAAAAGACCCAGGAATTACCTAATGTGGCCTGGGTTTTTATTACAACCGAATCATGCCAGATATCATCAAATACGAAGGTGCCATTAGCGTGTTTGATCACGTTTTTGCCCAACCAACTTCCGCCCGTAGAATCAAACAGGGAGAGATACTGTCCCCGTGGTGTATGGTATGGATGGTAGATAGTATCGCTCCCGTTCACGGAAATTGAGTCTATCCTCATGCCACGCAAATACCCGTTGCCGTTGGTATAAAAAGGCTTTACGCGTTGTTGCAGGCAATTGTAGTCTTGGGCAACACTAAAGAAGGAATTGAAAAGGATAATAGCAAGTAAGACGAGTTTCATAGCGCAACAATTTGTATTGTAAAGATAACAGTTCCTATCCAATTGCAATCAAGCATATACGATCATACTGATTTCCTAACAAACGGTCCCTGAATTTTTTAACTGGCTTGTGTTTCCAGTTCCAGGAAAACGGGGCAGTGATCCGAGTGTACGATGTGCGGCAGTATTTTAGCCTGCGTAAGCGATAGGCGAAGCGGTTCCGTTACATTGATGTAATCGATGCGCCAGCCCTTATTATTTTCCCTTGCCTTTGCAAAATTGCTCCACCAGGAGTATTGATGCGGCTCCTTGTTGAAATGACGAAAGGAGTCGACGTATCCATTTTCGAATAGTTTATCCATCCAGGCCCTTTCTTCGGGCAGAAACCCGGAACTGTTTTTATTGCCCTTGGGATCGTGAATGTCAATAGTCTGGTGGCAAATATTGTAGTCGCCGCAAATAATCAGGTTGGGCCTTTGTCTCCTCAACTCATTGATAAAGTCAAAAAACTCTACCAGCCACTTAAATTTATACGTTTGTCTTTCTTCCCCGCTTGTACCACTGGGGAAATAAGCATTAATGAGCGTAACCTTCCCAAAATCGAGCCGGATAACCCTCCCTTCAAAGTCACTTTGCTCATAACCATTGCCATAAACTACATTATCCGGCTTTATTTTTGTGAGCACCGCCACGCCGCTGTAACCCTTTTTCTGCGCAGAAAAAGAGTAGACGTCATAGCCTGCGTCATTGATTTCCTGAACAGGGACATCTTCCTTATTCGCCTTTATTTCCTGCAAGCACACCACATCTGCCGGGTCTGACCGCAGCCAATCTGTAAAACCCTTTTTTACGGCACTCCGTATCCCGTTTACGTTGTAAGAAATGATCCTCATGGTTTAGATTTTGAAGTTGTGAAAATAATAAAATTACCTAACAGTGCCTGCGCTAAAAACATCGCTGGACTATTGATAACCGATAATTTAAAAAAAGCCTTCATCGGCCAGGCTTAGGTACTCGCCACTGCCAATAATGAGATGGTCGAGCAATTTTATATCCATAAGCGTTGTCGCTTCCTTGATCTTTATGGTAAGTATTTTATCCGCCTCGCTGGGTTTGAGGCTGCCAGACGGGTGGTTGTGCGCTATGATGATCTGGTTGGCATTGTTGAGGATGCAGTTTTTCAGGATCATTTTGATGTCCACAACTGTCCCGGTGGCGCCGCCACTGCTTACAATCTCGTGGCGGATCAGTTTATTGGACGGGCCCAGGTACACTACGCAAAATAGCTCGTGATTATGATCCTGAAGAATAGGCATCAGATACTCTGCGGCATCACGGCTGCGCTGTATGGTCGTGCGTTCCAGGCTCTCGCTCACCTGTCGGCGACGCCCCAGTTCCATAGCGGCAGCAATGGTGATGGCACGTGCTTCGCCAATGCCGTTTATCTTTTGTAGTTCTAAAATATTGAGCCGGCCAAGTTGGCGCAGATTTTTGTCGGCAAGGGCCAGGACATCCCTTGCCAGATCAAGCGCGGACCGCTTGGCGGTGCCGCTGGAGATGAGAATAGCCAATAGTTCAGCGTCAGTCAGGGCGGCAGCTCCTTTCTGGAGCATCTTCTCCCTCGGGCGCTCGTCTTCGCTCCAGTTCTTTATGCTTTTGAATTCATTCATGGAAAAGGAAAAGTACAGATAATTTTGGTTTTGGAAACGTAGAAACAAAACGTTGTTACAAAAAAAATTCACCAAAGCCAGTCGCCATGCTGAAGTTAGTCTGCTTCCCATTGGGCCGCGTCCAAAAATAGCTGGGTAAAGCGGATATTCCGTAATTTCGAAAAAAATTGCCCGGCAAGGGCTTATTGGACGATGCCAAAACACCAGTAAAATGTTTTTCGATCTCGTCAGACTGTTATTTTTAGCATGGTACCATATCTCATAAACACGCCAAAATGGTTTCGGTGGCTTTTCCCGAAGGAAATGATATGGGACATTCCTAATAGTGGCGAACCTTCCGTTTATATCACTTTTGACGATGGCCCAAACCCCAATACAACACCGTTCGTTCTGGAGCAGCTAGATAAATACGGGGCCAAGGCTACATTTTTTTGTGTGGGGAACAACATTACAAAACACCCATCCATGTATGAAGAATTGCTGCGGCATGGGCACGCGACAGGCAACCATACGTTCAACCACCTGAATGGATGGAAAACGGATAATGAAACATACCAGGACAATATAGCACTCGCAAAAAAGTACATTGACAGTAACCTTTTCAGGCCGCCATACGGGATGATGAGATCCTCTCAATTTAAAACGCTGATGAAGAGCGGGCCAGCATGGAAAACAATAATGTGGGACGTGCTGAGCGGGGATTTTGACCAAAAACTTACCGGCCAGCAATGCGTGAAAAATGTACTCAGTAATATCCGGCCTGGCTCTATAGTGCTACTGCACGATAGTGAAAAAGCTTGGCCCCGCATGAGCTACGCATTGCCATTGATACTTGAATATTGCCGCAACCAAAATTGGAAGATGAAGAGTATCACAGGATATTAATATGATTTCCGTAATGGCGGCACTATTTTTACAACCATTTCCTATTCACAGTCGTATATTAGATGTATAAACACCTGCACTGATGGCGAAAATAATATCCGTAGCTACCGCATTACCCGCATATAAGCATACCCAGCAGCACCTGCTGAACTTTATGACGGGCGCCTACGAAGCCGGCGACCGCGAAAAACGGATATTAAATTACCTGTACCAGCACAGCGGCATAGACGCCAGATATTCGGTAATTCCGGATTTTACACTACCAATTGACAAATGGGAATTTTTTCCGAAGTCACGAAACCTTGAGCCCTTCCCAACACTAGAGTACCGAATGAAATGGTTTGGCGAACACGCACTGCCATTGTCGGTGGAATCTGCAGAGAAATGCCTTGCAGGCTTGATAAACAAGGACGAGATCACACATCTTATTACTGTGAGTTGCACAGGCATGAGCGCCCCGGGTTTGGAGCTGCAAGTGCTTTCAGCCTTGGGGTTAAGGACGAATATTTACAGGACAGCTATAAATTTTATGGGGTGTTATGCTGCAGTCCATGGTTTGAAAATGGCAAATGACATTATCACGGCAAATACTGACGCGAAGGTCCTGATTATATGCACGGAGCTATGCTCCTTACATTTTCAGAAAACCTTTACCGACGACACGATAACTGCTCCATTGTTATTTGGCGATGGTTCGGCAGCAGCGCTTGTGTGTGGTGATAGCGACCCCCATAGAGGCTTGCACCTGCATAGCTTTTATGCCGAGGTGATGAATGGTGCACGGGACGCTATGACATGGAACCTGGGAAGTAATGGATTTAAAATGACGCTCTCAGCCGATGTGCCGGAATTGTTCAGGGAAGATATAGGCCCACTTAAGGAGCGCGCGCTTGCTAAGTCTGGGATAACGCAAGAGGCCATAAAATACTGGTGCATACACCCGGGAGGTAAACGTATATTGCAGGCAATTGCGGCTGGCTTATCTATTACCGATGAAGATCTGGCGGCCTCCTACGGCGTTCTGAAAAATCATGGCAATATGTCTTCGCCTACAATATTATTTGTGTTGAAAGCAATGTGGGATGAAGTATTGAAATATCCGGGCTCGCCCATTTTTGCGGCTGCTTTTGGGCCGGGGCTTACCATGGAAAGTCTTATCCTGACCGTGCCTGAAACAAACTAAAAATAATCAACAAAAAAAGACCGAACACTGTGTCCGGCCTTGAAAAAAACGAAGTTGAATTTATTTAGTTGTAATTTACGGTTACTGGCACTGCGGTAGAATTGGTATAGGTGCCGGCAGGTTGTGCTGCAGAAACGTTGAGTGTTGCTCCTACTTTGAGGTCTTGTGTACCACCTGAACTTAAAGTACCAGTGGTAGCAGGTGAACTTGTGAACGCGTTAACGGCCATGGTATTACTTCCGCTGGTGATGTTAACTGTTGTGGGTAATGTAATAGCGTAGGTGTAGCTGCCCTGGCCTGTAACGGTGAAGTCAGCTCCGGCAACTGTTCCGGTAGTAGAAGGCAAAGTAACACCACCTGCGCCGCCCGTGGTGCGTGTACCGGCAGGAACAAGGACAACAGTTCCGGCTAATGACGCAGAGACGGCTACGTTGCCGAAACTCATATCCACGTTCTTTACAATGGAAATGG
>Ga0302185_10002686_pt1 | contig 11491 bp, 9 predicted proteins | sample II_Bog_E1_1_FD_200231 | JGI IMG/M metagenome (GOLD analysis project Ga0302185, IMG submission 200231) | Peat permafrost microbial communities from Stordalen Mire near Abisko, Sweden - II_Bog_E1_2 | ecosystem: Environmental > Terrestrial > Soil > Wetlands > Peat | place: Sweden: Abisko, Stordalen... | reverse complement strand
GTCGGGTAATGTTGCCTGCTGCACTGCAAAAGCAAATTCCTGCCAAAGCAAAAAACCGTTTCGTAATTAATCGTGGCTTCGAAAAATGTTTGGTGCTATACCCGCGCAATGAGTGGGATATTATTAGTGCTGAGGTGAACAAGCTGAATCTTTACATAAAAGACAACCGTGATTTTGCCCGTTACTTTTTCAGAGGAGCTACAGAACTGGAGGCAGATAATAGCAAACGCATACTGATGCCAAAATCACTTTGCGAATATGCAGGCATCACCAAAGACATAGTACTGTTTGGTTACGCTAACCGCATTGAAGTATGGAGCGAGAAACTATATAAGAAACAGATGGATGAAGAGCCACGCGATTTTGTGAAGCTGGCTGAACAGGTAATGGGTAAGCTAACTGATGGCAAGTAGCACATACCACACACCGGTGCTTTTACGCGAAAGCATTGACGGGCTTGATATAAAAGCGGATGGAGTATATGTGGATGTAACATTTGGAGGAGGAGGGCATAGCAGGGAAATAGTTAAGCAACTGAAGAACGGAACACTGTTTGGGTTTGACCAGGATGCAGAAGCGGAGAAGAACAAGATTAATGACGAACGATTTTTTTTTATCAGTCAAAATTTCAGATACCTGAAAAAGTTTTTGAAACTGAACGGTGTAAATAGTGTAGACGGCATTTTAGCCGATTTGGGAGTGTCAAGTTACCAGATTGATACTGCTGAGAGAGGTTTCTCTACCCGTTTTGAGGGCCCTTTAGATATGAGAATGGACCGCTCATTAACTACTACAGCCGCCACTATACTTAATACTTATGAAGAGAAAGAACTGGTGCGTGTATTTAGCAATTACGGCGAAGTAAGAAACTCCAAAACCCTGGCATCAGCCATTGTCACAGAACGCCGCGTAACCAAACTGCGAACTATAGCCGACTTAAAAAATATACTGGAAAGAACGGCAATGGGTAATGTAAACAGATATGCGGCCCAGGTTTTCCAGGCGTTGCGCATAGAAGTGAATCATGAAATGGAAGCACTACAAGATTTTTTAAAACAAAGTTTAGAAGTACTAAAGCCCGGTGGCAGGTTAGTGGTAATAAGTTATCACTCATTAGAAGACAGGCTGGTAAAAGATTTTATGCGGTCAGGAAATTTTACGGGCGAAGTAGAAAAAGATTATTTCGGGAACCAGGCAAAATATTTTCGGCTGATCACCAAAAAGCCGATTGCAGCAGCAGAGGGAGAGGTATCACTAAACAATCGCAGCCGTAGCGCACGGCTGCGCATTGCGGAAAAATTATAAAATGGCTAATAACGCAGAACAACAAACTGAACCCGAATCAACCGCTGAACCCAGACGTAAATCGTTTGCCGGTAAGGTTATTGACACGATTGATGTGCCGGGCCAGATCGGTTACGAAAAAATTGCGCGCCAGCTGCCGTTCTTCTTTTTCCTGGCAGGCATTGCATTCATATATATAGCCAACTCGTATTACGCGCAAACCAACATCCGCAAAATAAACCAGATACAAAAAGATTTGAATGAGTTGCGCTGGGATTATACCGCTTCTCAATCCGATTTGGAAAACAGCACCCTCGAATCGCAGGTAGAAAAACAAGTGGCGCCGATGGGTTTAAAAGATTTCACTTCTCCACCAAAAAAAATAACCGATAGCACAAAGCATGGGCATTAAGAACGACATATTATGGCGGATATACGTTGCTTTTTTTGGCGTATGCATTATTGGCGTAATGATCGTGTGGAAGATATTTATGATACAGGTACCACAGGGAAAATACTGGCGCGCTATGGCTGATAGCTTAACCACATCCTACCGCACCATACCTGCCGACAGAGGAAATATTTATGATGATGGCGGAAGATTATTAGCTACATCATTACCCACATTTGATATACACATGGATGTAAATGCCGATGGCATTAGTGATGAAATGTTTAATGCTAACGTGGATTCTCTTTCTATAGGACTCGCTGCAATTTTTAAAGATCATACTTACGATGATTTTAAACAATTACTTGAAACAGGGAGGCGTAAAGATGAACGTTACGTTTTATTACATCGCGATGCCAGTTATCCGCAATTACAGGCATTACGTCATTTACCCATCTTCCGCCTGGGGCAATATAAGGGTGGTTTAATTGCCGATCAAACCGATAAACGCAATTATCCCTACGATGAATTGGGCATGCGAACAGTGGGAATATTGCGCCAGCCGGTTACACAATCTGTAGGTATTGAAGCGTCATTCGATACCTCATTACGCGGAATACCCGGAAAACGTTTAGTGCAAAAAATTGCAGGCGGCGTATGGTTACCTATTAATGATAATAATGAAATGGATCCGCAGAACGGAAAAGACATTATTACCACGTTGGATGTGAACCTGCAAGACATTGCTGAAAATGCACTACTAAATTCATTAGTAAAAAACAATGCTGACCACGGCACATGCATAGTTATGGATGTGAAGACCGGGGCCATTAAAGCCATGGCCAACCTGGGTAAGACCGGTGATGGCACTTACGGCGAGATATATAATTATGCTATTGGTGAAGCACGCGAGCCGGGATCAACATTTAAGCTGGCCTCGATGATTGCCATGCTGGAAGATGGATTGGTAAAAATTACTGATACAGTTGATGTGGAGTTAGGCGTAAAAGAATATTACGGACAAACAATGCACGATGCCGAGCATCATGGTTTCAGGCGCGTATCGGTAATGAAAGGATTTGCCATTTCATCAAATGTGGGCATTTCGAAATTGGCATTTCAGAGTTATGAAAGCAATCCCAACAAATATTTACAACACTTGCGTGATCTGCAATTGGATCAGCCGACAGGTATTGAAATACCGGGCGAACAAAAGCCATATATAAAGACCACCCAGGATAAAACGTGGAGCGCAGTATCCTTGCCATGGATGTCGGTTGGATATGAGTTGCGTGTAACCCCATTACGGCTACTTACATTATATAATGCCGTTGCCAACAATGGCAAAATGATGAAGCCCTACATTGTTTCGGAGGTAGATGAGTATGGCAAACCACTACACAAGTTCAAGCCTGTTATTTTAAAAGACAGTATCTGCTCACAAAAAACATTACAAAGTGTAAGGACATTATTAGGTGATGTAATTGCAGAGGGCACGGGAATGAAATTGAAAAACCCGTACTATTCTGTTGCCGGAAAAACCGGCACCGCTGAGATCTCTGATGCTACTCACCATTACGGAGAAATTTACCAGGCCTCATTCTGCGGTTATTTCCCGGCAGACCATCCATTGTACTCCTGTATTGTAGTAGTTAATGCGCCATCCAATGGGTTGTATTATGGCGGTGAAGTAGCTGCACCGGTGTTTAAAGTTATTGCAGACAATGTATATGGCGCTAAGATCGATTCGATGCATCAGCAAAAAGATACCACAGATAAGAAAACCCAATTCATAATAGCAGAAAGCGGAAGCACTAAGGACCTGAAAAAGATTTACGATGTAATGAACCTGCCTTTGCAAGATGTTGGTGAAGCAGGCTGGATAAGCGCTTCGCAAGATCAGCAGCAAACTACCGCAAAAGCTATTGATATAAATGATGCCGAAGTGCCCAACGTAGTGGGTATGGGCTTAAAGGATGCGCTCTTTTTGCTTGAAGAAAGCGGGCTGCATGTGGTAGCAACCGGAAAAGGAAAAGTTAAAAATCAATCACTGTTCGCGGGCGCTAAAATTTTAAAAGGAGAATCAATCACCATAAATCTGAATTGAAAAATTTAAAAGACATATTATATAAAGTAAACCTCGTAGAGGTTAACGGCGTAACTGACCGCGAAGTAAAAGGCATTACCATGGACTCGCGCAAAGTTGAAAATGGATTTGTATTTGTAGCCGTGAAAGGTACACAAAGTGACGGGCACCAATTTATAGATCAATCCATCAAAAAGGGCGCCCTGGTAGTTGTTTGCGAAACGTTACCTGAAGCATTGGTTGACAATATTACTTATGTTAAAGTTACCGATGCACATTTAGCGTTAGCAACCCTTGCCGATAATTTTTACGACAATCCCTCATCAAAACTAAAAGTAATAGGTGTAACCGGTACAAATGGTAAAACCACTATTGTAACCTTATTATTCAGGCTGTTTACCCAGTTAGGTGAGAAATGCGGCATGTTATCTACCATTCAAAACCAAATTGGTAACGAACTGATACCTGCTACACACACCACGCCCGATGCCGTTCAGTTAAGTGCGTTACTTAAAATGATGGTTGACGCCGGTTGCACGTATTGTTTTATGGAAGCCAGTTCGCATGCCATTGACCAAAAGAGAGTAGCAGCCATAAATTTTGCGGGAGCCATTTTTACAAATATCACTCACGACCATCTCGACTATCACGGCACATTTGACAACTACATCACTGCCAAGAAAAAACTGTTCGATAATTTATCAGCCAAAGCTTTTGCCTTAGTAAATATTGATGATAAGCGCGGCATGGTAATGCTGCAAAACAGTAAAGCCATAAAATATACTTATTCACTCAATAGTGCATCTGATTTCAGAGCGAAAATTTTAGAAAATTCATTTGTGGGGTTGTTACTGTCTATTGATGGTGCCGATTTGAACACGCATTTGATAGGCGATTTCAATGCCTATAATATTCTTGCCATTTACGCCGCTGCCATTTTATTGGATAAAAATAAAATGGATGTGCTGACAGCGATTAGCCTGTTAAAACCCGCTGAAGGCCGCTTTGATTATGTCATTTCATTAAAAGAAAAAGTAACAGCAATTGTTGATTATGCTCATACGCCTGATGCTTTAGAAAAAGTGCTGGATACGATTTCTCACATAAGGACAGGCAACGAGCAACTGATTACAGTGGTGGGTTGCGGAGGTGACAGAGATAAAACCAAACGCCCCATCATGGCAGACATCGCTTGCCGCATTAGTGATAAAGTGATACTGACATCAGATAATCCACGTAGTGAAGACCCGATGGATATTATAGCAGATATGAAAGAAGGCGTGAAGGCGCACAATGTAAAGAAGGTGCTGATAATTCCCGATCGCCGCGAAGCGATAAAAGTGGCTTGCGCCCTGGCTGAACGCAGTGATATCATTTTGGTAGCGGGTAAAGGGCATGAAAAATACCAGGAGATAAAAGGTGTGAAATATCCCTTTGATGATAAAGAAATTGTTTGGGAAACGCTTGAAATACTTGAAAAATAAATGATCTATTATTTAATAAAATACCTCAATGCAAGTGGCAAGATACCGGGTACGGGTGTATTCGATTATCTCACGTTCCGCGCAGCGGCAGCAATTATATTATCGCTCATCATTTCCATGGTATTCGGTAAACGAATTGTGGCTTTTCTGCAACGCAAGCAGGTTGGCGAAACTATCCGCAACCTTGGATTAGATGGCGAAAAAAAGAAGCAAGGTACTCCAACTATGGGAGGGTTAATTATTCTTTTAGCTATCATCATACCTACATTATTGTTAGCTAAAGTTGACAACGTATATGTGCTGATAATGCTTGTAAGTACAGTGTGGCTGGGGCTTGTGGGATTTTTAGATGACTATATCAAAGTATTTAAAAAGGATAAACGCGGGTTGGCAGGCAAGTTTAAAGTGATGGGGCAAATTGGCCTGGGATTGATAATAGGCTGCACATTATTCTTTAATAAAAATGTAACGGTACGCCGCCAGATTATTAAAGAAAACCAAAATAAAGAGATCATGCACATGAGTGCTAAGCTTACCCAGGCACAAAAAGATTCTTTAATAGTACACAATTATGTAGATGTAAAATTACCTATCACCACCATTCCATTTGTAAAAACACATGAGTTTAATTATGCAAAATTACTCTCGTGGATGGGTGATGGCTATGAAAGGTTTTCAGGAATTATTTATGTATTAATTGTCATTTTAATAATAACTGCCGTTAGTAACGGTGCAAATATTACGGATGGTATTGATGGGTTAGCCACAGGTACCTCAGCTATAATTGGAGCCACACTTGGCATTTTCGTGTACATCTCCGGTAACATTAACATAGCCGATTATTTAGGTATAATGTACATCCCGCATATTGGCGAGTTGGTAATTTTTGCAGGCGCTTTTTTGGGCGCTTGCGTCGGTTTTTTATGGTACAATGCTTATCCGGCGCAGGTTTTCATGGGTGATACCGGTTCGTTAGCGCTGGGTGGCATCATAGCCACCATGGCCATCATGGTAAGAAAAGAATTACTCATTCCCATTTTATGCGGCATCTTTTTGATAGAGAATTTATCTGTAATGATACAGGTAACCTATTTCAAATACACCAAGAAAAAATACGGAGAAGGCCGGCGCATTTTTAAAATGTCGCCCCTGCATCATCATTATCAAAAGCTCGGCTATCATGAATCAAAAATCGTAACACGTTTTTGGATCATCGGCATTATGCTGGCAGTCATCACTATTGTAACACTAAAATTAAGATAGAACAAGAATGAAACGATTGATCATACTGGGAGCAGCGGAAAGCGGAATTGGTGCAGCCATCCTTGGCAAAAGGAAGGGGTATGATGTATTTGTATCTGACAGCGGAAAAATTAAAGATGGCTATAAAACTATTCTTCAAAAAGAAAATATTGAGTTTGAAGAAAACAGCCATTCCACCGAAAAAATATTAAAGGCTGATGAAATAGTTAAAAGCCCGGGTATTCCTGAAAAAGCAGAGATTATGAAACTCGTACGCGAGAAAAACATTCATGTTATTTCAGAAATAGAATTTGCATCACGCTATACATCTTCAACTATTGTAGCCATAACAGGAACGAACGGGAAAACGACTACTACAAGTCTTATTTATCATATTATGAAAAAGGCCGGCTTGGATGTTTCCCTGGTTGGTAACATTGGGTACAGCTTTGCCAAACAGGTGGCAGAAAAAGATACGAAGTATTATGTGATGGAAGTAAGCAGTTTTCAGTTAGATGACTGCTATGATTTCGCTCCACACATTTCTATCATACTTAACATCAGCAACAATCATCTCGACAGGTATCATTACAGCGTGCATGAGTATGCCAATGCAAAAATGCGGATTACTCAAAAGCAAAAACCCGGTGATTTTTTCATTTACAATGCTGAGGATGAAATCACTAAAGAGTTATTAAAAGATTCTTCTATAGCCGCAGCTAAAATTCCCTTTTCGCAACACGGGGAACTGGCTGAAGGCGCATATATAAAAGATGATCAAATCACCATTTCACTTAAACACAACCAATTCACCATGTCCATTTACGACTTAGGTTTGCAAGGCAAACACAACCTTTACAATTCAATGGCAGCAGCTATTGCAGCTAACCTGCTCGACCTCCGGAAAGATGTGATACGCGAATCACTTTCGGATTTTAAGGCGTTAGAACACCGTCTTGAATTTGTCGCCAACATTCATGGCATAGAGTTCATCAATGACTCTAAAGCTACCAACGTCAATTCGGTTTGGTATGCAATGGAATCAATGGAGAAACCTATTGTATGGATAGCCGGTGGTGTTGACAAAGGCAATGACTACACTGTTCTTCAGCCAATGGTTGATGAAAAAGTGAAAGCCATTGTTTGTTTGGGAAAAGACAACCGCAAAATTCACGAGGCATTTTCAAAGAATGTCGACATCATGTTCAACACGCAAAACATGGAAGAAGCAGTAAAGACGGCCTATCATTTCGCCCAAAAAGGCGATGTCGTATTAATGTCACCCGCCTGTGCCAGTTTTGATCTGTTTGAAAATTATGAGGACAGAGGTAATCGTTTTAAAGAAGCCGTTAAGGCGCTTTAATGGAAATTAATTTATAGGGTATGGATATTATTTTAAATAGAACAAAAGGTGATAAGTTCATTTGGATCATTGTGATCCTGTTATCGGTATTTTCCATGCTTGCAGTGTACAGTTCCACAGGTACAATCGCTTATCGTTACCATGGTGGTAATACATTATATTATTTTTCAAAACACTTTTTTATTTTATTGTTTGGCTTTTTCCTGATGTTTGTGGCGCATAAGGTCAACTATAAGTATTACTCGCGCATAGCGCAGGTGTTGTTTTACATAACTATTCCGTTGTTAATTATTACGATGTTTGCCGGGGTTGAAATTAATGATGCGCGCCGCTGGCTTACACTGCCGATAATTGATATGTCGTTTCAAACATCAGACCTTGCCAAATTGGCGCTTATTATGAATTTAGCGCGCGACTTGTCGAAAAAACAAAAAACCATTAAAGATTTCAGAACAGGATTTTTGCCCGTAATGTTGCCGCCACTTATTATTTGCGGGCTCATCATGCCATCTAATTTATCTACGGCGGCCATTCTTTTTGCTACTTGCTTATTACTGATGTTCATTGGCAGAATAAGTTTAAAATATATGGCCATTACCCTGGGTTCAGCATTAGTGTTAGGTGCTATTATTGTGTTCCTGGCCATGCACACCTCGTTCCACGCCCGTGTGGATACCTGGATAAGCCGTGTACAGGATTTTAAGGGACATAATAAGGGAACCTACCAGGTGCAGCAAGCAAAAATTGCTATTTCAGGGGGAGGATTTTTTGGTAAGGGGCCCGGAAACAGTTCGCAGCGCAATTTTTTACCTGATCCTTTCTCCGATTTTATTTATGCCATAATATGTGAAGAGTATGGTTTATTTGGTGGGGCCATTCTTATTTTTTTATACCTTATGTTACTGTTACGTTCTATCAGAATATTCGGTAAAACCCCAAATGCATTCGGCGCATTTTTGGCCGTAGGATTAAGTTTTAGTTTAGTGATACAGGCTATGATAAATATGGCAGTGGTAGTAAACCTGCTGCCGGTAACAGGTGTAACGTTGCCATTCGTGAGTATGGGGGGCACGAGTATTTGGTTCTCGAGCTTTGCCATGGGAATAATTTTAAGTGTGAGCGCCAATGTGGAGCAGGAAGAGCAACAGGTAAAAGAAACAAACGACGAAGTAGATGAAGCAGTGGCCGAAGGTTAAAGTAATTATTAGCGGTGGCGGAACAGGAGGGCATATTTTTCCTGCTATAGCTATTGCCAATGCGATAAAAAAAATGAATCCGCAATCTGATATATTATTTATTGGCGCCAAAGGACGGATGGAAATGGAAAAAGTACCTCAAGCAGGGTATGACATAATAGGGTTGCCGATACAGGGTATTCAACGGAAATTATCTGTAAAAAATTTATTATTGCCATTTAAGTTGCTGAGCAGCTTGATGCAGTCGAGGAAAATAATGAGATCGTTCAAACCAGATGTGGCAGTGGGAGTAGGGGGTTATGCCAGTGGCCCGTTATTATATATTTCCACGAGTATGAAAATTCCTTCACTTATCCAGGAACAAAATTCTTACGCGGGGGTAACCAATAAAATATTAGCTAAAAGGGTTAATAAAATTTGCGTGGCTTATGAGGGCATGGAAACGTTCTTCCCGAAAGAAAAAATAATAGTAACCGGCAACCCAGTAAGAAAAGAAGTGGTTACCAATGTGGTTCAAAAAAATGAGGCTTTGAATTTTTTCGGATTGAAAGAAGGAGTTAAAACGGTTTTAGTGGTTGGCGGTAGCCTAGGTGCAGGGGTAATTAATAACAGCATAAAAAATAATTTACAGGCATTTGCCGGTAATAATATTCAGCTGATATGGCAGACGGGTAAATTTTATTATCAAGACCTGAAGGATGTAGCCACCGGTTATTCTGACCGTATAAAAATTTATGATTTTATAAACCGAATGGATATGGCTTATAGCGCAGCAGATGTGGTTATATCAAGGGCAGGAGCTATTGCCATTTCTGAATTATGTTGTTTGAAGAAAGCAGTCATTCTGGTGCCATCGCCTAATGTAGCAGAAGACCACCAAACCAAAAATGCTATGGCATTGGTTAATAAAAATGCAGCCATATTAGTAAAGGATGTTGAGGCAAAAGATAAATTAATGAATGAGGTATTACGATTGATTGCTGATGAAGCATTACAACAACAATTATCAGGCAATATTGCCAGGCTCGCTTACATGAATGCTGATGAGCAAATTGCCGAAACGATTTTTAAACTCGCAGAGAAAAAATGAGCTTACCCTTTTATCATAAACTGTATTTTATAGGCATTGGAGGTATAGGCATGAGTGCGCTGGCACGGTATTTCAATGCCCGCGGAACAAAGATTTATGGCTACGATAAAACAGAAACATCCTTAACAGATGAGTTGGCAAGAGAAGGAATGGAAATTCATTTTGAAGAGAATGTTGACCTGATTCCTAAAGATGTTGACCTGGTAGTTTATACACCTGCTATTCCCGCTGAACATAAAGAGCTGGCATATTATAAGAGTAAAAATTATCCGCTTTGCAAACGTTCTGACCTTTTAGAAAAGGTGACTGAACATATGTTTACGATAGCCGTGGCGGGCACGCATGGCAAAACCACAACGTCAACCATGGTGGCGCATATCCTGCGGTCAAGCGGTAATGATTGCAGCGCTTTTTTAGGAGGCGTATCAGTAAACTATCATACTAATTTTTTACCCGGAAAAAATAATGTAGTGGTAGTAGAAGCGGATGAGTTTGATCGTTCGTTCTTAAAACTTCATCCAAATATAGCAGTAATTACCTCTGTTGATGCCGACCATTTGGATATTTATAATACTAAAGAAGAATTGCAGCAATCATATTTGCAGTTTACAGAATTAATAAAGAAGGACGGAACATTAGTAGTAAAAAATAATTTGCCGATCAATCCAAAACTAAATGTTGGGAATAAAATTATTTACGACACTGATTCAACTGATGTAGATGCTTATTCATCAAACCTCAACTTAAAAGATGGTTTTTTTGAATTTGATTATTCAGGCAAATTAGGAACTATAAATAATATTGTACTCGGTATACCCGGTAAACATAACGTAGAGAATGCTGTGGCAGCAGTTTCTGTGGCTTTGTTAGCAAACGTAGATAAAGAGAAAATTAAAAAGGCGCTGTCTGATTTTAAAGGGGTAAAACGCCGGTTTGAATATATTGTTAAAAACAGTAAGCACATTTTTATTGATGATTACGCCCATCATCCGCATGAGATTGAAGCATTTTTAACAGCAGTAAAAACTATTTATCCCGCTAAAAAACTGACCTGTATTTTCCAACCGCATTTGTATTCACGCACCAGGGATTTTGCCAATGATTTTGCCAAGAGTTTATCGTTATGTGATGAATTGATTTTATTGCCCATTTATCCTGCCAGGGAACAACCGATTAAAGGAATTGACTCGGAAATGATATTGAATAAAGTGAGCATAAAAAATAAAAGGTGTTGTTCTAAAACAGAGTTGCTTGTTATCATCAATAATGAAAAGCCGGAACTAACCGTTACAGTGGGTGCAGGCGATATTGATCAGTTAGTTGAACCCATTAAAAAACTTTTAAGCTAATGGCAA
>Ga0302185_10002684_pt1 | contig 11493 bp, 6 predicted proteins | sample II_Bog_E1_1_FD_200231 | JGI IMG/M metagenome (GOLD analysis project Ga0302185, IMG submission 200231) | Peat permafrost microbial communities from Stordalen Mire near Abisko, Sweden - II_Bog_E1_2 | ecosystem: Environmental > Terrestrial > Soil > Wetlands > Peat | place: Sweden: Abisko, Stordalen... | reverse complement strand
CGTGAGTTCCGCTGAGACAGGAATAGTGCTAATTTGGCCTGAGACTCGACCCCCCCACCTCATTTTTGACAAATCCGACCCTGCCCGTCACCTATTCCTGGCTACGCCCCTGCTAGGAGCCTCCACCAGAAATGTGCACATGGGCCCCCACCAGTGTAAATCCGGCACTGGGTCCTGGAGGGCTGAGAGTAAGAACATGTTGGGACTTTTTGTAATGTTTGAAAAAATATTAATGAAGTGATTAATTTTGCTAGATTGAAAGGCTATCCTACGTAGGCTTATCCTTTTATAATAATTATTAGCATTCAAATGTTAATAATGGGCCTAATTATTGTACATAACATAAATTAAGAAATCACCGTGTCAGACACGGTCATTCAATGTTTCATGGTAGGCCTATTTGCTCAATACAAGAAGCTAAAAGAAAATGACCTAAAGAATCAACACAATTTTGAAAGCTCAACTGGCGTTAGGTTATGTACTACGCAATATGCATGTATTGTAACAGAAAGCGTAAAAATTAACCTCACAAACTCTATTAGGACCTTCCACGAAAGCGCCCCTCGCTCACAAATAGCGTTCACCTCAACCTGCAATAAATCACCAAATAAAAGTCGCCAGTTTTGAAGGCGACTTTAAAGAAGAAGATGAAATTGGAAAACAGAAAAATAAAAAAGCGGAAGCAATATGGCGGATGGCACATGTTTCAAGGAGGTTACTTGTTAATTAAAATTTAAGTAGAAAATATGGATTTAATACCAATAAATTCGCCTAACTCTGGCCCGACTCTCCCGACCGCTAAGAAACGGTATACAGTGAATTGTGTTGCCTTCGGCTGTTCGAATGTGCTGAGCCCAGAATCTCGTCAGCTCGGATTATCGTTTCACCGGTGAGTTAATTTATCATCGGCGTTAATCGCCTTCGCAATCTATGCCTCATTATAGGCTACTTTTCACTATTTCTTGCTCAAGCGTCATACGATATGAGGTAAGAACATGTTGCAACTATACTTTAAAATTAGTTAAAGGATGAACCTTTACACGACCCCACAGACGCGGCATCAAGTAACGCACAGGACCTAGTTCACTGACACAAGGGACAAACACATGTGGAATAGACCTTAGCGATATATCTAGCGACAGCAGCGATGACCCATTCAAAGCCAATCAAACGCTTTGTTTCAGCGCTCCAAACTAATATAAACACAGCAATTTTTCTCTCAAAGTTTAAAAAAAACGCGGCTAGTCGTAAAATAATAAAAATAAGACTTATATTTTCTTAATTTTTAACAATTTAAATCTGAAATCAGATTTTAAAACCGTTAACTAATTAAATCGTAAATTATATCGAAAAGTGACTTTTTTGTATAGAAATGTATTGAAGGCCTAACTTGTTTGTGAGAGTTTCAGAAAAGATCGAAATCTTAATTTATGATTGGCTGGCCACCTTACGCTCCCTTATTCTCGCTTAGGTCTATTAATGAATTAGTATTGGGTGGTCAAAGAAAGTGTAACTGCTTTTCGTTTTCATATTAAGATTTGTGTTGGGTCCCTTTATAAATGAAGTAAATTGATCTCTGCCATTTTTGTATACTATATAGCCAAGTAACTTGGTAACCTCCTCAATTTCAGATTTCCGAAGGATGAGGAGCTCAGACAGGAATGGGAGACGAAGGTTCATGGCCTCAACTGGAAGTCAACCAAATGGTCGCGCATCTGCTCGGCCCACTTCACGCCGGAATGCATCGACCGCACCGGACAAACTGTGAGACTCTGGGAAGGTTCGTTTAAATTAAAGCACTTATTATTTATACGCTTTGTTCCAGAGGGTGTGGTCACAAATTGCCAACAAAAGTGTTACGTCGTATATGTACCCACATTCGGAATAAACTAAGCAGAAAATTTAATTTACGATGCTCGATTTTGTATTAAAATCTTATTTAGTATTCAGGATGATCTTTATGTTTTCATCTAATATATATACATCTTTTATTCGTCATGAAGACAGACAATTACAACAAAAAATACAAAAAAGGACACCAAAAAGTGATAGTTGTATCATTAAAACTTTGAAATAACTTCATGTACACTAATGTATCAGTTTTGACATTACAACGTGTGTACGGCGTATTTATTTTAACGGCGAACTTATTTTAACGGCATACTTATTTTTGTAGTTATCTGTATTAGGCCTAATAACTTTGAGTGTGTGCATGCAATGTTATGTTTTAGAAATGCAGATCGTTTTAAGCTATCTGTAACAAGCTACAACTGTGTGCTTTACTTTTTGAAATTCAAAATTGATCTGTGATGCTAAATTTGGAATTACGTATTTTAATATTCAGATAACTGTACTTTTAAATTCCATCAAATTTTAAACAATTCTCATTCTTTAACTGCTAATTAACAACCGGTGACCGGTTGTGCGGTCGCTGTACTAGGCTTTTTTATTAGCTTATGAGCTGGATTGTGAATGTAGAGGGGCGCGCGCTGTAACTAGCTGACAATTTGTTATTGCTATACCGTGCCAATACGTTCCGTGTTGATTGCATTTAAATAAAACACTGTATTAACTGTGGTTTCATGGTCATCAAATGTTTCTTGGCATGCCTAATTCATTACACCTAATTTCATTAATTTCATTTAAACATTCTGTGGCCATTTCCAGACTAAATAATATTGTAGAAAAATGTTTTAAAATAAAGTGTGGTAACACTGTTCATAACATTGACACATTGTTGCTTGCTTGCTTTGTTTAGGTTCTGTTCCGACGGAGTTCAACTCAACGCAGAAGCAGGTGGTCTCTCAGCGTACTGCACGGCGTCGCAAAAGAAAGTAAGCAAATGAAATTGTAAAACTATGTAATAAATATTTTCTTCATGGCATATCTTTCAAAATTGCTTCAGAAGACTTTACGATCTACAATTGATAATTAATAGCTAGTAATATTGATTAATTTTTTAATATCTTATCAAAGAAACAATAAAGCTGATTGCTGATTGACTCTGCATTAATTTTTAATAATATTTAGATAATTTTAATGATAAGGATCGTGAACATTGCAGACTGCAGAGCAACACGGGGCGGTTTACCGAGGTAATTACAGCGCTACCACAGTCATTACCTTGTTACTGGACTTAACGTGTTACTAGATTACGACTTCTTAATCGTACAATGAGTGTCATAGGCATTATGCAGTGACTGGATTTCAACTGATAATTCCTGGTGCATTTGGTATGCATTTGGTATGCTGTTCCAGACACATCCAGCTGGCAGCGGCTGAAATGGGCGGGTGGAGTTCCTCATCTACGCCTTTGCTGGAGCCGCCGCTGGTGAGTTTAAAACGTGTCCATAAGTTTTTCAAGAGTATTCAAGAGAATTGAAATGATGTCATTATATGCACAATAGGCATGCAAATAGTCAATTTCAGGTTAAAGTTGATTTGCATCCGTGTGTAGTTTGACTGGAAGTGACTGACATGTGTATGTGTGTGTGTTTGATCTTTTATGATGATAAGGCCATGAACACTCATCACTTTGAAGTAAACTGGATGCAGCTACCCCCGAGTCCAGTTACCCTTTTGGTGATAAGCCAGTTAGCCAGAAAACCCTCTCTCAGACCCTCGTCGGACACTCGGTCATTGTAGTTCGCTATGTACTGTAGTTCTGTAGTCTTGTTGGTAACTTTATATCGCGCCACCTAAGGGGACTTACATCCCGGCGCTGCCGCTGATTGCCGACTTGCGCATTCAGCGAGAAAGAAGATGAGGGATAACTGCTATTTAGACAGTTTTCATGAAAGAACTACGACTATGTTAAATTGTGTAACAAAAATATTCAAAAATTTAAAATTTCCTGTGTTAACTTTTTTATAAACCCTATAACCTTTAGTTTTGTCCTTCAAGTCCTATTTGATGAAATGTTTGAAATGTTGAATTACAGAAAGCCAGCAAAGGAGCAATGGCAGACAACCAGCATCAGCCAAGAAGTAGGGCCACTGTCATGCGCCTGAAAAACAGGTGATCATGTATATAAAATTATCCCTTGTGAATGATACTATGATTATGAAAAACGATGATTTTAGCTGCAATGATTCTATTATATAACGTAAAGTTAGCATTATTAGTTCTTCTTCTTCAGTGTTCTGCCACACGGCAGGTCCCTGGTAGTCAAACTCTCCATCCTTGCCGGTCCTCGGCCCTTCTCTTTAAGTCTCCGTACAACTCGTTTTCCATCAACTCATCAATCATCCCTATCCGTTTTCTACCTCGTCCCCTCTTGCCCTCCATTTTCACTTCCATAACTTCTTTCATCTGCCCATCCCCTCTCATTATATTCCCTATCCAATTTTTCTTTCTTCAAACTATTGTCTCGACCATAGACCTATTCTCTCCCACCCTTCTCAGGACCTCTTCATTTGTTATCTTTTCCGTCCAACTAATGCGTTCCATCCTTCTCCATATCCACATTTCCAATGCTTCTATTCTTCTTATATCTTCCTTCCTAAGCGACCATGTCTCTGCGCTATTATTGGTTAACCATTCAAAAATTGAAGTAAACATTTTTGATTGCATATACTTTCAAGGTTAAATGACTGTTAAAAAAATCAATGAAGCATTGGAAAAGTGTTGTTATGGATCTCAACTTTAGCAGCTCATAAATATATAACTGGTAGATGATATGTCACTGCTTTTTTGTCAGTTTCATTACATTTCATTGCTTGGTAGATAGAATTCAATCATTAAGTTAAAAAGACACTAAATTTAACTTTTCTATTCTACTTGAATTATTTTTCCATCCTGCAAAGTGTATTTTCATAAAAAGTTTGATTGATTATAGTATGTTTGAAGCGTTGAAGCAAGTTCTTGGTAAGACAGTGGATATTATTGCATATAATTTTATAATTGTGTTACTACTGTATTCAATTTGTGTAGCTGTTCTCTTCAATTAGCTAATTCCAATTTTGACTATTGAGTTATAGAAAGGTACAAATTTAAAATTCAAAATGGGGTTTGTATCGATTTACATGAAATAAACTGGTGCTCATGTTGCAGAGAGAAGTGGAGAATATTAAGGAAGCTGGCATTGTCTTCCCAGGCAACCCAAAAGGTAAAAAAAGACTCTTACTAATTCCACAGTTTGTGTTTTACATGTATTGAACTATTGAACTATTTATTAAATTGAAAATTTTAAGCCTTGAATAATGTATTATGCATAATTTTGTTCTCGGGACACTCCTGCGGAAAATAAGTTCTGCTTCGGAGAGTTGAGTGCAACCAAGAAAAATTCGGACCCTATCTGAAACTTAGATCTTGTTTGAATTTATGCACAACAATGATGTTAAATAATTCCATATGCGGTATTTTGTTCTAAATCTGCAAACTACGCATGAATACAAGACAGTGACAAAACCGATATTCAGATCTGAAAGTTCAAATATTGTTGCAATATACAGGGTGGCCCAAAAAAAAACCCTAGCAAAACCTTCATAACTCAGCCAAAAATTAAAATTTTTATTTCATATTTGTATCGTTCGTAGAGGAGATATTTTGACACAAGATCACCAAATTTCATAAGGAAATAATTTTTGGTTCAAAAGTTATGAAGGTTCTCGTAAAAAGTTGGAAAAACGCGACTGAACAGACATGTTGAAGCGTCTGCATAGACTCAGCGCTGTAATTTCATTAAAAAACAGAGTTGCCTTTGTCTGTTGATTTTGCACTTGCTGATTATTGCTCGTTGGACATTATTGGGTTTTGGGTCAAGTTTTGGAAAGCCTAGAGGCTCCGAATTTTTGAAGTGGGCATTTCTTTAAGCATTCCTCGTGCCGAACGATTTGGCGCACCATCGTGGATACTGGACAAAAAGCTAATAAGCGACAGATTTTTGCACAGTACGTCATTAATATTCATTTTCCTCACAAACTGAGGCGAATTCAAATTTAATGCAGGCATTTTCATTGGTATTACTGCACTAATCATGCTGTTAGTCGCGTTTTTCAAACTTTTTACAAGAACTTTCATAACTTTTGAACCAAAAATTATTTTCTTATGAAATTTGGTGATCTTGTGTCAAAATATCTCCTCTACGATCCATAAAAATATGAAATACAAATCTTCATATTTGGCTGAGTTGTGAAGATTTTGCTAGGGGTTTTTTTTTTGGGCCACCCTGTACACATACACCATAACATGCTTAAAAATAATACCGGTACAAGAAAACCATCACAATGCTGAATAGGTTGTACAGGGGTGTCAGTTAAATGTAAGCGCATTCATTTTCAAGTAAAAGGAAAGGAGAGCCTAATTCTTTATATTATATTGTATGTATATTGATCAATGGCATACCATTTTTTGTGTTGATATATTTGGTATGCCATTGAATTAAATATAAAAACAATTTTCCTTGAATTTTATGTTTAGGCTACGAGTTCAACAGTGGATGTGACAGAATCGCTGCCTTCCGATCCGGATTTTCTACCCTCAGATCCGGATTTTCCATCCTCAGATCCGGATTTTCCATCTTCAGTTCCCGATTCTAGACCTTCAGATCCCGATTCTCCACCTTCAGATCCTGATTCTCCACCTTCAGATCCTGATTCTCCACCTTCAGATCCCGATTCTCCACCTTCAGATCCTCCTTCTCCACCTTCAGATCCCGATTCTCCACCTTCAGATCCTGATTCTCCACATTCTCCACCTTCAGATCCCGATTCTCCACCTTCAGATCCGGAATCTCTTCCCTCCGATTCAGAATCTCTACACTCCGGCGAAGAACCCGAAGCAGCTGCTCAAAATAGGGTGAAACAGAACAATTTACTGTTGCTGGCATTAAAACTAAAGCATGGCCTTACTTCAGATGCTGTGGAAGATATTTCCAAACTTGTTAATTATGTCAGTCAAGGGGAAAATGTCGCCCGATCTAAGTACTTGCTGGACAAAGAATTTTCTTCAGCAACTATTGAAGCATGTGAATTTCATCACATTTGCTCCCAATGTCGTTCTTACATTGGTCTCAGTGTAAATGGCAAGTTGAATTGCCCTAATGTGGATTGTAATAATTCTGAGCCTGTACATTTTCATCATAATTCATTTTTTATGTACTTGCCGGTGAAAAGGCAGTTAATTGACCTACTTGAAAACCATGACATGGCAAGTAAAATTGACAAATGCAATCGAATCCCCAATGATACTATTTGTGATATTTTTGATGGCGAATGTTATATGAGAAGTATGCCTGTGAGTGATAAAGACAATTTATCTCTTACATTCAGTTGTGATGGAGTCCCAATTTTTAAATCGTCCACTTGTTCTATTTGGCCAATTCTCTGTACTGTAAATGAATTGCCTGCATCTTTGCGTAAAAAGCATGTGCTTCTAGTTTCACTTTGGTTTGGGAGTGATAAGCCAAATATGCATGTATATTTAGAGCCTTTTGTTAAGGAAATGTCAGATTTATATTCAAATGGTTTTAATTGGACCGATCCAAACAATAAACGCGTTGTACATACTAAGCTTCAAGTGTTAGTTGGTGTTTGTGACACGGTGGCAAGACCACTTCTTCAGAATTTCAAGCAGTTTAATGGCAAGCATGGCTGTGGTTATTGTTTGGATGAAGGAGTTTTGGTTGCTAAGGGCGATGGTCATACACGTGCTTATCCATATGAAGTAGACTCCGAACTAAGGACCGAGGAAGCCACAAACGATTGGGTTGAAAGAGCTTCAGCATCAAACTCTGAAATCTTAGGCGTTAAAGGAGTTAGTCTTTTAAGCCTTCTTCCTGGTTTTAATATTATCGATGGTCTGGTGCCAGACTACATGCATTGTGTAATTCTTGGTGCAGCGAGACAAATAGTGTATCTGTGGTTTGACACGCAGAACCACAAGGAAGAATTTTATCTTGGAAAAGCAATTAAAAATATTGATGCCGAGCTGTTGTCCATTAGGCCAACATGCAACATATCCAGGCTTCCTCGGTCCTTGACGATGCGTAAATTTTGGAAGGCCCATGAGTGGTATGCTTGGCTCTTTTTCTATAGTCTACCAATTCTGAAATCGTATCTGCCTGTGAAATTTTATAGGCATTGGGCATTGCTTGTCGAAGGTGTGAGTATTTTATTGAGTTCAAGTATCACTAGGGCCAGTCTGAATCACAGCGAGCTTATTTTGACACAGTTTGTATTTGAAATGCAAAATCTGTATGGCTTGAATCATTGTTCATTTAATATTCACTTGTGCTTGCATGTGGCTAAGAGCGTCAAAGATTGGGGTCCTTTGTGGTGTCACTCAGCTTTTGTTTTTGAAGGATATAATGCCCAATTGATCGAAATGTTCAAAGGCACTCAGGCCGTTCCCCTACAGATATGTAAAACGTTTTTATTGCGCAGAGCTATTCCCTCTCTGGCGCAGAATTTGAAATCCACAAACCGATGCTCAGTGAAATATAATACACTGTTGAGTTCGTTTTCTTCAAAGAACGACAAGATAGCCCATGCTGCAACGGTGAACCGTATTACGCTTTTAGGCAAGGCAAAATTCAGACGGCTTCGAGATGCTGACCGATTGCCTATGTTGAATGTTTCAAGAGACATTGACTTAAGTTCTTTTGTGAAGTACTACAATAGAATTGTAATTGAGGGTGAATTAGTGCACACTTACAATTATTGCAGAAATTTGAAGCGAAATTCTTTCACTGTGGAACTGCTAGATGGTCAAATATTTGCTGTAGACGATTTTATTGTTGTGAATCTGCATGATTCTGATGTTTGCTGCGCTACTGGACATTTCCTTGAACCAGTGGTGCAACGCTTAGTCACAAATGATGCACAGCCAATTTATCTGAAGCATCTTGTTTCAGTTAAAAAACGTTTCGATCGCACAGTTGCTATTCGAGCAGATGACATAAAGAGCAAATGTGTTGTTGTTCCTTTGTCGCAGAACTGCAATGTTCTTGTAGTATGCAAACAGCTAAATAACATAGAATACTGTGCTTAATATGTGAAGCGAAAGTTTGATTCTGCTTTGTTCTTGATGTTTTGTTCCAATTAAAAAGTTCTTTATGACTACCTTTTCCATTCAATGGCATTCATATTTTCAAATGTAGGCTATATGGTGTACTCTTACATATTATACATGCTTGTGAGTTCGTCGCATTTTCAATCTGTCTATCAGTTCTTGACTTCAAACGACTGAAAATTGTTAACCCCTTACCTTATCTCGTGCAGTACACATGTAATGTCACATAAATGTACGTAATCGTTATGGCATCCGTTCTATATATGTGTTTGTTATACTTTTTACACGATTCGAGAGTAGCGAATCAGTGTTTTCAGGTCATAGAACGTGTAATTTGTTGCTTGCAGCTCAGTAATATGATATGATAATGATAAGTTTCTTATGATAAACCAGTAAATGCATGAGATGCATCAAACAGTTTATTTTATAACGTATCGACTTTTGAATATGGTAGTGAAATGTTACAGTTACAATTCAATTTGCTAAGCTGGACTGTATTTATTGCGATAACATGCGTAAAAATGCAGTAGTATATTGTAAAGAAATGACTGGATTGGCATACGTAAGCCCACATTGTGTGAGAACCACGCAATGCCTGTATGTCAATATTTTAAGCGCCTGAAATTGTTACTTATGTAACGAGATTGTGTCGTATGTTTGTGCGTTTAAAATAAAATTGATTGATGATGAATATTCTCTGAGTATATTTATTATCAAAAAATACTGCAAATAACTTGTATTTTACAAGCGTATTGTTTAATATGATTGCTTTGCGTGACCGTTGTGATCTAAGTCCATTTTTATTCATTTCTATTAGTTGATTAATTTTGTTATCAATTATTGTGCTATGAACAATTGTATTGTGTTCGTACATATATTTCAATACTTTGTATTTGTTTCAATAGGACGCAATATTGACAGGAACTATAAAACATACCTGAGCATATTATTGTATGGCTGCTTGGCTAATGTCATACATGAGCTCATAACGTTGGCCTGCGTGTTAACATGCATATGTGGCTTATATTGAGACCTGTATGATAATGTAGGTATGCATGCAGGTTGACTTTCCTGTGCATGTATGTGTGCACACATGCTGTGATGCATGTGCTCATATATCTGTATGCATGTTGACATGCATTGACATGGTTGGCAGCATATATTAAGACCTGTATGATTATGTAGGTATGCATGCAAGTTAACTTACATGTGCATGCATGGCTGCATACATGCTGTCATGCATGCGCTCATACATCTGTACTGACGTGTTTGATATTGTACATCGAGTTTGATATATTACGCTGAATGTATGTCTTTGCACATTACTGCATACCTTATGGCATCGTGACAATATGCGTTTATACCTTGGAATACGTATCATGAGAACATGCATATGTTCGCCGTTATATCTATATTGAGGTATGCAATTATTGTACTCATTTCTGCATACAGGATATTGTGTATTAAATCATACTGGAGAATAGTAGTCAGTCATAATATTGTTCATATGGTTTCACACATTAAAGTTTGCTTGCTATATTGAATGTTTTATGCTTCTATTTTAGTAATGAGAAAATTTCTATAATGCTCTTGTATCACTTTAGAATTATGAGCAGACTTTTCTTTATATTCAGATTGCATTATTTCTCAAAATAATTTGTTCAGATCAAATTTGCTAAAAATAAAATGTGACATACTGTACGAAAAATTGTAACATTTTTGTGACTTATGAATAATAACTTTTTACTTGATTTACTAACTATAATATGATTTTTATAACTGATTTTAAAGTATTTGTTCCACAAACATTAATCTATTTAACATTAAACTATTCACCAAGACAGATTTGTACTAAGCTTAGGCTTATAGCTTTGTACTTTAGTTCAGGTTCATACTTGTATGCTTCATGCTTATGAAGCATACATGTATGCACTTGACATACATGTCAGCTTTCTTATCAACATGTATGCATCACAAGTCAACATGTATGTCAATATAAGTATCTGCACATATAAGCGACGCTACATACAAGTACCTACATTGCACTTACAAGTGCATGCATGTCGACTTATATTTACATATAGGTCACCTACATTCTATTTCCGTAATAATTATACCTTCACTGGTTCTACGAAGATGGGGTTTGCACCCATTTGCCATGCACTGGTTAAACCAAACGGGGGTGTTTTCCCCTCCTTCCCCCCCTCTGGCTAAACCATGCAGAAGGGGGGAAGTGATTTTTAGAAATAATCCCTTAAAAAATTTTTTCGCGCTTCGCGCGCAATTTTTCTTCCACCCCCCCCTATGGTTTTCGTCACAAATACAGCCCTGTGTATCACTACTCGGCTACATGCTAAGTTCAATGCGCACCCAGGCTCGAAGTGAAGCCGTTCTTGTTCTTCAGGAATTGCTCGCTCTGAGTTCGTGATATGGGTTAAATAAAGGCGTGCTTTTGAAGATCTTGCCATAAAAGCGGATCTG
>Ga0302185_10002681_pt1 | contig 11508 bp, 9 predicted proteins | sample II_Bog_E1_1_FD_200231 | JGI IMG/M metagenome (GOLD analysis project Ga0302185, IMG submission 200231) | Peat permafrost microbial communities from Stordalen Mire near Abisko, Sweden - II_Bog_E1_2 | ecosystem: Environmental > Terrestrial > Soil > Wetlands > Peat | place: Sweden: Abisko, Stordalen... | reverse complement strand
GAGCGTCACCATCCCCGAAATATCATCTGGGCTGACTGTTTTTCTCCTCAAGAACACTACAAGCAAGTAAAGGAGCGCGGAGTAACACGTCAGCAGTCGGCTATGTTTGAGTTTGTAATTCTTTAGCCGTCTCTTCGCCTTCTTGGCAGGAGGCGCGCTCTGGGTTCGAGCCTCGTAGTTTACGCAGAAACGTTCTCCACATCCGCAAAATGTCGTTCGCGAGGAAGCCCGGGACAAATTCCATCGCGTGATCCTGATAATCTTTGCAGTACGCCTGTACTACTTGGCGGATGATCTCACGATAAGCCTCGTCGCCAATGAGTGGCCGACTTTCAAGCAGGAGCAGGAGACGAGCCGTGAACGTATTGTTTACATCGTCCTCCGGCTTGCCGAGCGTATCGACGATTTCTTCAACCGTATAGTGCGTTAAATACTCCCCTTCACCGGAAAAATCGGGAATGCCCAGCTTTCTGGTGGCGCGCACCAAGTCTGACTTGATTAGGATTTCATCGAGGCCGCCCAGAGCGCGTTTACCGTCGGCAGTCTCGCCGATAATGAACAGGTCAAGGTCACTATAACGGCTCGCCTCGCCGCGCGAGAATGAGCCTGTCATATAGACACAAGCCGCGTTAGAGCAGAGAGCTTCGGCATTTTTGAGTTCGAGTCGAAGCTTGGCAATGCGGTCGGCAGTCTCTTTACGTCGCCGCTCGAGGATTTCTCTCACGGTTTCCCTCCCACTGAAAAACCCTGGCAAAAATCTCGGCCTGCTCCACGGCGTCGTCGAGAGCGTGATGTGTGTGCCGATTTCGAGGGCGGAGGGAGGGCAGAAGTTTCGACTTGCCCGCCTCAGAGATGGGTACGCCAGCTTTGACCGCAAATGCTGTCTTGATGTCGAAGCAAAGCGAATGGTTGAAAGGGGAGCCCAGCGCCGAAAACTTTGTAAAATACCAATACAGCCAGGACCAGTCGAAGCTGAGTGGATAAGCTACCAGAATCGGCTTGCCGTGTCCGATGATTCCTTTGACCCACTGCGCAGCTTCCGTCATTGCTGCTTCCGGCCGCTCGCCTTCAACGAGAAGCTTGTCGCGATCCAGTCCGTTTACGCGGAGCGCGTCAGGCTCGAAATCGTCTGAAATTGGCTTGAGCTCTCGATAAAAACTCTGCTGATAGTTCTGAGGGACAGTGAACCGCTGGCCGTCAAACGTCCCGGCAAATACGAGAGCAAACGAAAGAATCGAGAAAGGGCCGGGTATCGGACCGTCGGTCTCCACATCGGCTGAGAAATAAACATCGAGCCCAGGTTTCATTGCGCCGCTAGCCGTCTCATCCACGAGTTGATCTGCATTTCCTTTCGCCACTGGCGATGCCGTCAACACTGGATTCATTGGATGCTCATTCAAGCTTTCAGGAATTTCGCTGCGAAACAAGAAGTATAGACCGCGGGATTGTGGACGGACTGATTATTATTTTGTCACCGCACGCGGCCCCTTCTCTCCCATGCTTCCCGAACGGGGCATAAGGTGGCGCAGACGGCTAATTCCCTACGCGCTCATCAAGGGTGGCGAGCAGTTTAGGCCCTACGTTTATCGCCCATTCAGCCGCTCGATCGTCGACCTCAGCGCCGTGTGCCGCGTCGTTGAGTAGACTCGTCATGTCAGACAGGACCGATCTTTGATTCGGCGAAATGGCCTGTGCATCCGAAAGCCTTCTCAACAGTTGACCCATGCCGAGACGTTGAGAGTCGATGCCCTTGGTATCGGCGATTTTGCGAAGTCGCTTCTCGATCTCAATGCGTAACCCCGCGAGTGCAAGATTAGGGTCTCGATCTGCGATCGCCATGTAAGAAGGAGCTCCCGTTTCTGGCGAGGAATCAAGTAATCCGGCACTCTTCGCTTTTTCCTCAGCTTCCTTCAAGTCCCTGTATTTCACTTTCCAACCACCAGGAAGTTCGAGGCTTTCGAACACTGTGCCGAGCCAAGGGAGAATTGCGATGCCGACAAGGACAAGAGTCTTGGCGTCTATCGCCCACGACGGGAAGGCCAAATGAAGGCAGGCTAGCACCACGGCCACAGAGGAGATCGATATCGAGATTGCCAGCTTGCTTGTCATTGCAATTTCATTCCCGGCAGTATTTCGAGGGGCGATATTGGTATCCGGGCCTCATGGCTTTGCTTTATGCGCTGCGAGAAGAAAACCCGAAATTATGCCGATGAGTTGGACCGATGACCGCGCCTCGTTATCCGTAACGTTGGCAAGCCATGGACGCCCGTGGCCAGTGCCTTGCCGGTTGCGCATGGCATTTATTGCGCAGCCCGCTTCGTACAGGGCCCGCTCTAATCGTGGCTGTGGTGGTTCGGCTGGCTGCGCAGGTGTTTGCGGAGTTGCGAGTCCCAGCATGGTGAACGCCTGCCCTAGCAATGTCGGGAAATTTGCCTGCTGGGAATAGGAGCCATATCTCTCCGATATCACGTGCGCAGCAGTTGCCTCCAGGAGGTCCTTGCCCGTTCCAACCAGAAGTGCGGCATCCTCGCTGCCGCGGCGAGCACGCCGGACGTAGGCTTCGAGTGCTGAACTGAGCAGAGATCCCGCGAGTGTGTCCAGAATGGCCGGCCGAAGTTCGCCTTCGGCGGAGAGCACATACCCCTCCGCCCTAAAGGCCTCCGCCGCGTCCTCAATGGCTTCATCCCCTACAAAGTTTGGTGACCCCTTACGGAACCCGCCACAGCCCCGGATATGAGCGATGAGCCCGGCGACAAAAACCTCGGCGTTGTTAGTGGCGTGTTCGAGGCCCCAGCTCAGTACCGCTCTGACGCGCTTCGCTTTGCCAACTACCATCCCTTGAAGGACCGGATCGCCAGCGGTGAGACCAGCACGCTTAATCTGGAATTCGATCTCTGAGTGGCTAGGGTCACGCCTGTCACACTGAGCATCATCTACTAAGCGCGAAACGGCGACGATGACCGAGTCATTTATTGGGGCTCGAGGCTTGTCGTGCAAGGCACTGACCACACCGTCCTCCGTCAGTAGATCGTGAAAGACTAAAAAGGCACGGCGTTCGCCATGCCCTCTTCACAGCTGGACGTCTTCAACTTCTCACGACTTGTTGGCCCTCGGCGGCTAAACCGTCGAAGTTTGGCACCGGCTGAAACCACGCCCCTACCAAACTCATGCTGCCGCAAATTACGCGGTTGCCATATCAGCGCGAGCCACTTCTCGAATTCTTTCTCCCGAGCTCTAGGATTTGTCAGTTACTTATTGATCAAACCGCCCAAGTCCTTGACAAATAAATACCTTAGCGACCTTACAGCTAAGCCCTTTATCCTCAAAGATCTAGCGATTTTCCGTCGCTAAATCCTTGATTCTAAAAGATCGATACTAGGGGGGTCGCAAAAGGACCCTTCTAGCTGCACCCGCTAGTCGATCCGCAGCTCATGCACTTGTAGCAACTGCCGTTTCTCACCATGATCGAGCCGCAGACGTGGCAACTTGGAGCGTCTCCCATGTCGATCATGCTCGCTAAGGCATCGGCTGCGTGGATGGAGCCGGTCGTTGGCCGTTGGTCGTTAGTCGTTGGAATGGCCCCGTTCAGATCGCCTACGCCTTCGGGCGACGACTGCTGCTTCGGCCTCAGGTTCTCGAACAGGAACTGCTGCTGTCCGGTCATGAAGCGCAACTGGAGCCAGCGGAAGATGTAATCCATGATCGACTTGGCGAAGCCGATGTCGGGATTGCTCGACCATCCGCTGGGCTCGAAGCGGGTGTGCGCGAACTTTTCGCAGAACATCTTGAGCGGCACGCCGTGTTGCAGCGCGACGGAGACAGCCAGGGCGAAGCTATCCATGAGGCCCGAAACCGTCGAGCCTTCTTTCGCCATCTTGATGAAGATCTCGCCCGGTTCTCCATCGGGATACAGGCCGACGATGAGGTAGCCTTCATGGCCTCCGATGTTGAACTTGTGCGTGATCGACATGCGCTCTTCTTTGAGCTTGTGGCGCACGGCGCGCGGCGGAGCGTCGAGGTTGTCGTCTTCGGCCAGCGTCAGGGCAGCGGCGTTGCGGGCGGCATCGTCCTTGGTGGAGTTTGCCGTCTTCGATCCGGCCGCCGAAAGCGGTTGCGCCTGCTTGCATCCGTCGCGATAGATGGCGACGGCTTTGAGGCCCAGCTTCCAGGCCTGGATGAAGGCTTCGGAAACGTCGTCGACCGTGGCGGCGCTGGGCAGGTTGACGGTTTTGGAGATGGCTCCGGAAATGAAGGGCTGCGCGGCGGCCATCATCTTGAGGTGTCCCATATAGGCGATGGAGCGCGTGCCCTTCGACGGCTTGAACGAGCAATCGAAGACGGAGAGATGCTCGTCTTTGACGTGCGGCGCGCCTTCGATGGTTCCGGTGGCGTCGACGTAGCTGACGATGGCGTCGGTCTGCTCGTGGGTGTATCCGAGTTTGAAGAGCGCGCCGGGGACGGTGTTGTTGACGATCTTGATCATGCCGCCGCCGACCAGCTTCTTGTACTTAATGAGCGCGAGATCGGGCTCGATGCCGGTGGTGTCGCAATCCATCATGAAGCCGATGGTTCCGGTGGGAGCCAGAACGGTGACCTGGCTGTTGCGGTAGCCATGCTTCTCGCCGTGGGCGAGAGCTTCGTCCCAGCAGGCTTTGGAAGCGTCGTAGATCGATGCCGGGACGTTGTTCTTGTTGATGTTGTTGACGCTGGCGCGGTGCATGCGGATCACGTCTAGGAACGGCTCGCGGTTGATGTACCAGCCGGGGCAAGCGGCTCCGGGCATGGCTTCGGCGGTGGTTACGCCGAGACGCGCTTGCACGGTGTCGGTGATGGGGCAGAGTGGCTCGCATTGTTCGGCGATCTTGGAGGACTGGAGATAGGCTTCTCCGCACATAATCGCGGTGACGCAGGCGGCGTAGTCGCGTCCGGCGTCGGAGTCGTAGGGCAGGCCAGCGGCCATGAGCAGAGCGCCGAGGTTCGCGTAGCCCAGGCCCAGCGGGCGATAGTCGTGCGAGTTCTTGCCGATGATCTCGGTCGGGTATCCGGCGTTGTCGACCAGGATTTCCTGCGCGGTAATGGTGATGTCGACAGCCTGACGGTAGGCTTCGACGTCGAAGGTGCCGTTGGGCGCGAACTTCAGCAGGTTCAGGCTGGCCAGATTGCAGGCGGAGTCATCGAGGAACATGTACTCGCTGCAAGGATTGCTGGCGTTGATGCGGGCCGTGTTCTTGCTGGTGTGCCAGCGGTTGACGGTGGTGTCGTACTGCATGCCGGGGTCTCCGCAATGCCAGGTGGCTTCGGAGATCTTCTGGAGCAGGTCTTTGGCTTTGTAAGTGTTGACCACTCGTCCATCGACGATGGCGCGGGTGGAGAAATCGGTATCGCGCGTGACGGCTACCATGAAGTCGTCGGTGACGCGCACGGAGTTATTGGCGTTCTGAAAGAAGATGGAGCTATAGGCGTCGGAATCGGGATGCGATCCGTCGTAGCCTTGGGCCACGAGCGCGTGGGCTTTGGCTTCTTCTTTGGACTTGCAGTCGATGAAGTCGACGATGTCGGGATGGTCGATGTTCAGGATGACCATCTTGGCGGCGCGGCGCGTCTTGCCTCCGGACTTGATGACGCCGGCGAAGGCGTCGAAGCCTTTCATGAAGCTGAGCGGACCGCTGGCGGTGCCGCCTCCGCTGAGAACTTCGGTGGAGGAACGTAGCGGAGAAAGATTCGTGCCGGTGCCGCTGCCCCACTTGAAGAGCATGCCTTCGGTCTTCGCCAACGTCAAAATGGAGTCGAGCGAATCTTTCACCGAGTTGATGAAGCAGGCGGAGCACTGCGGGCGGGTGTATCCGGTGACGCCGAATTCGACTTGATTCGTGGTGAAATTCCAGTGCCAGTTGGTGGCGTCGGATTTGGGCTCGACGCGCTCGCAGCCCACGTTGAACCAGACGGGCGAGTTGAAGGCCACGTGCTGGCGGACTAACAGATGAACGAGTTCGTCGTGGAAAGTGGCGGCGTCTTCGGGGGTGCGGAAGTATCCGTCTTTCATACCCCAGTCGCGAATGGTTTCGGCGACGCGGGATACGAGTTGGCGCACGCCGGTTTCGCGCTCGTCGGTGCCGATCTGCCCGTGGAGATATTTTGAGGCGACGATGTTGGTCGCGGTCATCGACCAGTCTTTGGGGACCTCGACATTCTTCTGCTCGAAAATCATGCCTCCCTGGGAGTCAGAGATTAGAGCGTCGCGGAGTTCCCACTCAACCTCGTTGTAAGGAGACACGCCGGGCTTGGTGAAGAGGCGGCGGAAGGTGAGGCCTTGGGCCTTCGTCTTCTTATTGGCTGCGATACTGTTGGCGGCGGTTTGAGATTTGATTTGATCTTTCATCTGTACTTCTGGCATTTCCTTCTCCTAAGTATAAAGAACAGGTTTCAAAGTTTCATAGTTTCAAGGTTTCAAAGAATGCATGAGCGGCGGCGTTGAACTGCTGCAGCGCTCGGGGCCCCTTCGGGGCGTTTGATTTCGAAGAACTTGTGGTATCGCGCCAAGCGATACCTCTCTACGCAGCCTGTCGCTTATCGAGCCGGATCGGGCTGTGATTCTTTTCGGTAATTGTGGTCCGGGAGCGCGGTGGGTTCGGCGGCTGTCCCTGTCTGCTTTTCGGTCTGGACGGGCGTGGACGCCCGTCGCTCCATCGGCGATGGGCATTCTATGCCATGACGGGCAAACGAGGCGGCAACAAGTTCGATTAAACCTTCCATCTGGGCTCCTAATGATGCGACTCAGACGGGACAAGCCCCGTCTCTAAATCTTGATGAATCCCCCGAGGGGGCGCTAGCCACGCCCGGGGGAAGTCACCGCTGGTTTTTCTTTCTACCTTTACTCCCATCCATTTTTCATGCACTCGGAGGGGTTTTGGGTAAGGGGAAGACGCGAAGTCACCTCAACTTTGAGTCTCGCCCCGGCGTTTATGGTAGATGCCTCCTTCAATACTTGAGGAGTGCAAAAGTACTCTGGGATGCTTAACGTACTCCCGTATATGGTGCCTGTCAAGAGAGAAACACTATAGATTGTGGCTCGAAAGTGGTAGGGTATCGAGTTTAAAACAGTCGCCAGTTGCCAGTCTTTCGAGTGCAGCGACTGTACGCGGAGTCCGAAGGGTGGTCAATTCCATAAGAATGGTGCAACGGTGGAATTCCGGTGCACGGAATGGAAGGGGCGGATCGGAACCAGAATTGGGACGAAAATTGCTGGGGTTAGCGCCTGAGCGGCGGGGTTTGAAGGGCGCGCGGAAGAGTTCGCTGGACGCGAGTGTGCCGTGGGTCCCGTATTTGCACAAGGCGTGCACAGGTTAGGAACATTTCTGGGTTCTAGATTTCCGGTTCTCAGTAGATCCGCCAACGCTTTGCGGCGGATTGGGAGAAGAACAGTTGTGTTTCCAGGTCAAGCATCCGGATGCAAATTGTTTCACGTTGACGCAGATGGCCATTGAGGGGACAATTGCCGTCTTTGAGGCCGGGGCGCGGGGCATTGCATTGCGCGGGCGGGAGGATCGGGATGTCGAGAAGCCGCGCCATGAGGAGAATCCGGCAAGCGATCCGCCGCCAGATTGAGGAGACGCAGCCGGATCATCCCATGGTGAGCCGCCGCCAGGTGCTGAAGGTTACCGGCTTGGCACTGGGCGGAGCGCTGCTGGGCGGAAGGTTACGGGCGTCCTCGTTCATCGGGTCCGCGGCCCCTCGCATCGGGATTGTCGGCGCCGGAATCGCCGGACTGGTGGCCGCATTGACTTTGCAGGATGCGGGCGTGCCGTGCACGGTGTATGAGGCTTCGGGCAGAATCGGCGGGCGCATGTACTCCAACCACGCCTTCTGGGGAGACGGCCAGACCAGCGAATGGTGTGGTGAATTCATCGACTCCGTGGACGTCACCATGCGCAGTCTGGCGGCGCGTTTTGGCCTCACGCTGGCGGATGTGAATGCGGCGCAACCCAATGCGTCCCAGGACACCAATTATTTTCTGGGCGGCTACTATACCGAGCCCGAACTGGCGCACGATGCGCGGCATATCACCCCGATTCTGGCTGCGCAGAACAAGGCGATCGGAACCCTGGCGACCTACAACCACTATACGAAGGCCGGATACTTCTTCGACAATCTCAGCGCCTACGATTGGATCGAAAATTACGTTCCGGGCGGGCACGGTTCGCGGTTGGGCGAATACCTCGATGTCGCGATCGTGACTGAGAATGGCCTCGGCTCTTCGCAGCAAAGTTCCCTGAACCTCATTTTTCCTTTGGACTCGGATGAGCGGTTTCACATTCAGAACGGCAACCAGCAGCTTCCTGCCGCGATCGCCGCGAGCCTTCCGAAGGGAACGGTCCGCATGGGCTGCCGCCTGAGCGCCATTGCCACCGATGGCGACGCCCAGGTGACGCTGACCTTTTCCACCGCTTCCGGAGCGCGCTCGGAGGTGTTCGATTACGTGATTCTGGCGCTTCCCTTCAGCGTGCTTCGCGGGCTCGACTTCAGCCAGGCTGGATTCGATCCCTTGAAGCAGCAGGCGATTCAACAGCTGGGGTATGGAACGAATTCCAAACTGGTGCTGCAGTTCAACGATCGCTATTGGAATGGTAAGGGCGCGTGGCCGGGACTCAGCGACGGGTTCATCCAGACCGATCTTCCCTTCCAGACGACCTGGGACAGCAGTCGCGCCGAACCCGGACCCGACGGACTGTTGACCGATTACACGGGCGGCACGCCGGGCGCAGCGTATCAGCCGCAAGGGCCGTACACGACGAGCCGCAGCTCCAGCGTCACGACCGGCTATGCACAGCAATTCCTGGAGCAACTCGAAGTGGTGTGGCCGGGCGTGAGCAGCCACTATACGGGCCTGGCGACGCTGAGTTATCCGACCGGCGACCTGAACCTGCTGGGAAGCTATAGCACTTACAAGGTGGGCCAGTACACGCAGTTCGGAGGCTACGAAAAAGTGCGGCAGGGGCGCATCTATTTTGCCGGCGAGCACACCTCGTACGACTACCAGGGGTTCATGGAGGGCGGCGCGATTTCCGGGGTGCGTGCGGGCACGGAAGTGCTGGCGGCGCTGGGGTAAGGACGGCAAGAATTGCATGCTGGCCAAACCTGCTAAGAGGCGAAAACGCCTCCGTTCCAGTCCTCATTGTGACCAATCTCACCAGCACCGGTGACCCACCGCACTGGCCGCTTTGACCGCAGGGTCCACACTAACCTAGAATCCAGTTAGGGTCGGGTTTCGCTTCGGTCGATCAGGGCGAAACTGGAGGTTGTATGGGTGAAGGACTGTTCCAGCCGCTGCACATTCTGTTAATCATCGGCATCGCGCTGCTGCTGTTCGGACCGAGCAAGTTTGCCGACTTAGGCAAAGGCCTCGGTGAAGGCATCCGCAATTTCAAGTCGGCGATGAAGGACCAGGACGTTAAGCCGGACGTTAAGACAGCCGACAAGCCCCAAGATCCCCCCCAGCCCCCAACCGCATAACGTGTGCAGCGCGGACACTCCTATCCGCGCACGGTGAGCGCCACCAAAAACCCGAGCTAGATGGCCCGGTTTTTCTGGTTACAGGGTACTGGATACTGAGTACTGACTTCCCGCATCATCTTCCACACCAACGCCACCGGCAGCCCGACCACATTGCCATAATCCCCATCAATCCGAGGAATCCACCGCGAAGCAATCGCCTGAATCGCGTAAGCTCCCGCCTTATCCATAGGTTCGCCACTAGCAACGTAGTCGGCGATGTCTTGGTCGGTGAGTCGATTCACGGTCACAACCGTAGTCTCGCTGGACACCCGCGCCACGCCGCCCGCCACCAAGCACACTCCCGTAATCACGCGATGCGTGCGCCCCGAAAGCATTCGCAACATGCGCGCCGCATCCGCCGCATCGGAGGGCTTGCCCAGAAGCGCACCATCGACCACCACCACCGTGTCCGCTCCCAGCACAACGTCGTTCGGACTCAAGTTCGGACGCACCCGCGCCACCGCCAGCGCCTTCTCCCGCGCCAACCGCTCGGCGCAATCCTTCGCGGATTCTCCCGGCAGCGGATCTTCCGGGATGTCTGCGGGGTGCACTTCGAATGAAATGCCCGCGTTGCGCAGCAATTCCTGACGACGCGGCGACGCGGAAGCAAGCACGAGCATGGGAATATTGTACGGGTCTTCGTCGGGGGCCGTGGCCATGGATACCAACGAGTCGCACCCTTCGCGGCATTTCGTAGGCTCTCTTGCTGCCGACCACTCGCGGTTGCCGACGTCCGGCGAGCCTTCGCTCTTCTCCAATCAATCCTAACGTCGCTCTCTTCGGCGTTGGGGTGGCAAACGACACTGCCGCAAAGGGAAATGAGAGCAGTTTCGTGCGACAATAGCGCATCATCTCTTCCGTACCGGAGTGTTCCTCTGAGCCAGGAATTTCCCATCAATGTCGCCGTCATTGGCGTGGGAGCCTTTGGCCGTAACCACGCGCGGGTCTATCGCCAACTACAGGATGCGGGCAGCGTGCGCCTCGTGGGCGTGGTCGACCCCGATACTTCGCGGGCCGATGCTGTAGCGCGCGAGTTCGACTGCAAATCGTTCGGCTCGGTCGAGCAGATGCTGACGACGCACAGCGAAGTGCAGGCGGCCTCGGTCGCCGTGCCCACCGTTCTGCACCTGGAAGTCGCCCGCTCCCTGATGGAAGCTGGGGTTGACGTCCTGATCGAGAAGCCTTTGGCCGCAACCCTGGCCGAGGCCGACGAACTGCTGCGCGTCGCTTCCACGCATAAGCGCATCGCGCAGGTCGGCCATCTGGAACGCTTCAATCCCGCGGTGCGCGCCACTTTGCCGCTCATCAACCGCCCCATGTTTTTCGAGGTCCATCGCCTGAGCGTATTTTCTCCCCGCGCCCTCGATGTCGACGTCGTGCTCGACCTCATGATCCACGACCTCGATGTGGTGTTGACGTTCGTCAAGTCGGAAGTGAAGGAGATCCGCGCCGTCGGGCTGCCGATTCTTTCCGGCAAGGTCGACATTGCGAATGTTCGCCTCGAATTTGCCTCAGGCTGCGTCGCCAACTTCACCGCCAGCCGCGTCTCCACCGAGCGCGTTCGCAAGCTGCGTTTCTTTCAGATGGGGCAGTATATTTCGATCGATTACGGACGGCAGGACGTCCTGGTGTTTTCGGTCGGAGGCGCGGCGGGGAACGCCCAGCCTAGCGCGAATCCGCAGATTGCCATGTCGAAGCCCGCGGTCGCCGCCGAGGAGCCGCTGCTCGCCGAGATCAAGGCATTCTTGCAGGCCGTGCGCGACCGCTCGCGTCCCGTGGTTGCGTTGGAAGACGGCCGCCGAGCTCTAGAACTGGCCCTGGCGATTCTAGCGGAGATTGCTCGCCACGCCAGCCGCATCGGAGTGGCAAAGGCGTAGTTTGCGCCGCTTGGTTGTGATGCGTCATCCCAATGCCACAACCGCGTCCAGGTAGCGGTTCAAAACTACTTCTCCCTGA
>Ga0302185_10002666_pt1 | contig 11573 bp, 6 predicted proteins | sample II_Bog_E1_1_FD_200231 | JGI IMG/M metagenome (GOLD analysis project Ga0302185, IMG submission 200231) | Peat permafrost microbial communities from Stordalen Mire near Abisko, Sweden - II_Bog_E1_2 | ecosystem: Environmental > Terrestrial > Soil > Wetlands > Peat | place: Sweden: Abisko, Stordalen... | reverse complement strand
ATCATTTGGCCTCGGTGCTCTGTCAGGAATGGAATTTGAATCCGTGCTGATGATAAGCTCCGGCGAAAAGTGCATTGCGATTGCAATTTGCTTTGCCATATTGAAACGATTGACCCTGGTATTTCCCGAAAGATGAATGATGCCGCTAAAATTATTCCCCGCCATTTCAGTGAGCGCTGCCCCTGATGTGATCACGTCTATGGGCGTACGGATTTCATTTTCAGCGAATTTAACTTGCTCATTTTTTTTTAATTTTCCGATCAGGTCAGATAAAAAGGAATTTCCTTTTTCCGATACCCTTACCCCCATCACCAATGCAAGCCTTGCCACGACATTTTTATCAGAGGCTGACAACACAATTTTTTCAGACTCCACTTTTGTTTCTGCATAAAAATTGACCGGATTGGGCAAATCATCTTCCACGTACATTCCTTTTTTGCCATCGAAAACAGTATCGGTAGAGCAATGAATCATTTTGATACCAGCTTCTTTGCACATAGATGCAATCTCTTTTGTGGCATCTACATTAATCGCTTGCGCGATGCTTTGGTTCTTTTGGCAAAAATCAATATTTGCTATTGCGGCTGTATGAATGACTACATCTGGTTTTATTTGAGAAAAGGCTTCAGCTAAATTTTTTGTGTCTGATAAATCGAGCAAATGGTAATGAACATTCTTATCATCCGCAGGCAATCCTGATCTTGCGATACCATGAATCTCCCACTGATCCTTTGCCTGCGCAATGATACTGGTTGCGACAAATCCGTTAGATCCTGTTATTAAAAGCTTCATGGCCGTCTGTTCTTTCTTTATAGAGTTACCTTTAATTGTTCGCGCTTCCTGGCTGCTTCTTTCGTAAAAAATAAAGCATAGAGCGTGATCATGATAAAACAAATCAATGGTATGATATAAGACACTTTCACACCATGCGCATCTGCAATCATTCCTTGTAGAGGTGGGAAAATGGACCCGCCTATCAAAGCAAAATTCAATAGTGCAGAACCTTTTCCGGTAAATGCACCGATGTCTTCAATGGCAAGACTAAAAATTGTAGGGAACATAATGGAAAGAAAAATCCCAAGCCCTGCCAGAAAAAATTCGTTATAACCAGTATTGAATGCGATGCAGATGAGATAAAGCAATACCATTCCTGACCCGTATAAAGCGACCAGTTTATTGGCTTTGATATATTTCAAAAATAACACGGCAATCATTCCCATGACGGCCGTAAAAATATAATACAACGTAAGGTAACTCGCAGCTTTATTATCGCTGAACCCCAATACCGTTTTCAGGTAAGGGATAAAAAACCCGGCAGTACAAGCTTCAGCGCCCATATAAAAAAACATGGCAAAGACTCCGAAAAATAAATGTTGGTAAGCAATCGCCTCTTTTAAGATACCCTTTACCGTGAATTTTTCATCATCGCCCGGTTTCATGGAAGGCAGGTGCGAAAAAAACATCAGCACAGCAATGGCCAGCAGGCTGATAGCAAGCAGCAGATAAGGAAAATCAAACCGTATCTCGCCAACTTTATTATAGATCAGAGCAGTGGCTACCAGAGGAGTTGCTGCATAACCTATTCTCGAAAAAACCTGTACGAAATTGATGCGCTGGTGAGCACCTTCCGGATCGCCAAGCAATGTGGCAAAGGGATTTGCTGCCACATTGATAATCGTAAGACCGGTGGAAATGATAAAAATGGCTATCAGCACAATGGGATAAGAATCAAAATACTTTGCCGGAAGAAAAAATGCACATCCAATGGCGCATGAAATCACCGCCACCAGCAGGCTGACTTTATATCCATACTTATGTATCATCCACGCAATCGGAATGGGGAACACAATATAGGTCAGGTAAAAAGAAACCTGTATCATCGTGGCCTGTGTGTAGTTCAGTTTGAAATGGGTGATGAGCGAAGGCAGCAGAATATCGTTCATGCAAAACAAAGAGCCTACCATCAGGAACATCAACGAGAGTAAAGCCAGGGGTTTATATTGGTGTTTCATCAATCATCGCATGTTTAAAAAGGAATAGTAAATAGGAGTTTGCAGCATGGAAATGAAGATAATAATATTTATGGTTCGCCGGGATGAATTGAATCATTCTTTTTCTATCATAGCTCATTTCAAAGAATTTTTCACATAAAGACACAATGAAGACAAAGAAACAAAGAGGCGTTTCAGAAAATTCGATGTGGGCTTTGTTTTCTTTGCGCTCTTTGTGTGAAATATTTCGACCATTGAAGTGGGCTGTGAATAAATCACTCAAAATTGAACTCTTAGCTTTTTATTATATCATCTGAAGAATTTATGATTCATGAGTGTTGTCAGACAATGAAATCATGATTTTCTCTACATTGCAGCAAAATTCAATAAAGCATGCGATTCGCCTTTGTCCATAAAACCGAAAGAAATCTGCCAGTTATTTTCCTTACAGATAATGAAACAGGAACTGAGGTTTCTTTTATACCTTCTATTGGTGCCCAATTGCACTCTTTTATTTTGATGACATCCAAAGGGGCTGTAAATATCATTGATCATTACGAGAGCCTGGATGATTTGAAAAATAATAACATCCGTTCTCACAAAAGCTCCAAACTTTCACCTTTTGTGTGCAGGATACAAAATGGCAAATACCATTTTGATGGGAGTGAGTTTGAATTCATGAATAAATTCCCCGATGGTTCTGCTATTCATGGATTGTTGTTCGACAAACCTTTTGAGGTCACCGATGAAATAGCAACCCAGACTTTTGCTTCAGTAACTATGCAGTATCATTATAAAAAGGACGATAAAGGATATCCTTTTGATTACACTTGCTTCGTTAAATATCAACTGAAAAAGGACAATTTGTTATTGGTTGAAACTGCTGTGTTGAATAATGGAACACAATCTATCCCGATGGCGGATGGCTGGCATCCTTATTTTACATTGGGTGGTAAAACAGATGATTGGGAATTGTATTTTAACGCAGAGCGACTGCTTGAGTTTAGTGATAAATTAATTCCAACAGGACAGTTGCTGCCGAATAACAAGTTCAGCAAGCCGGAAAAAATTGCTGACACTTTTCTTGATAATTGTTTTGTGCTTAATGAATTGAATGGCAAGCCATCATGCACTTTGCGAAATCCTGTAAATGGCCTGCAATTATTGTTTTTCCCCGAAAAACATTATCCTTATCTCCAGATTTACACTCCGCCACATAGAGATAGCATTGCGATTGAAAATCTGAGTGGCGCACCAGATTGTTTCAACAACGGAATGGGATTGACACTTTTGCAGCCCGGGCATTCCCAAACTTTCGCATTGGGTTATCAGGTGCTGGTTTCATAAGAATGAGAAGCTATCTTTTTTGTTACATGCATAATGGCGCTCTTATTGTTCAGTCGTGAATATTCACCATTTACCATTGACAACCCACGCTTAATTTAAGGGTATAGTTCTTATCGCAGCCCTTTCTTTTGCAGGTACTCAATAAGTGCTTTGGGATGGTCGGTCTGCAATCCTTTAAATCCCAGCTCTAAAGCTTTATCCCAGTTGCGGTCTTCATTAGGGCTTTGTATATCCGGCCATGTCGTTTTGCCCTCGGCGTCAGCGGCTTTTACCATGGCAGCAGTATAATCACTGTAATCACCATCCAGCAATTCAAGCGGATATTTTGCAAGGAAATTTTTTAACTCATCTTCATTCTTGATATTTTCAGGCAGGCTTAACATTACGGGCATAGACGGCACCAATCTTCTCCATTCCTGATATTGAAATGGAGTATTGATATAGACAATAACTTGTTTTTCCATTCCAAATTTTTTGATCATATCATATGACTGCTGCACGCTGGCATCTTTGAAATCGAGATAAATATATATTTTGTTCCTGCACGTTTTGAGCACCTCTTCAAAACTGGGTACAGGATATGTTTTCGTTGAATCTCTCCTTTTGTCGACAACTTTTAGCTTTCGTATTTCTTCATAGGTAAGCTCACTGATTTTTCCTTTGCCATTCGTCATCCTGTCAACGGTTGCGTCATGCATGATCACCAATACGCTGTCTTTTGAAGTGCGCAGATCAATCTCAACATAATCTACTCCGTTTTTGATCCCATTTTCGTAAGCTGCGATAGTGTTCTCGGGAACTTCTACATGATCGCCGCGATGTGCGATGACAATAAATTTGTGCTTAGGTTCAGGAATACTGGCTGTTTGCGCAGGCAGTTTGGCCGCATGGGCCAGTAATAACAAGCATGCAATTGTTTTTTTCATATCGTTATTTTTTGAATTTTCGTCACCGCAGATTCACAGATTAATTAAATCAACTAATCTGTGAATCTGTGGCTGATATTTTTCGAAATTAGAATCTTTGCCTGCAACTTATAACTTAATAAATATCTTTTTCCTGTAAAGCAACCACGCCGGAATAAAATTGATCCCTACAAAAAGCAAAGCATATATCAGGCTTCCTAACCTGGGGTCGGCACCGGCATTGCTGAAGCCTTGCACAAATTTTTCATTTAATGATACCCCCCCAAACTTTGCTTCATAAAAAAGCAATGCCCATACATCTGCAAGAAAATAGATAGTGATGGCATTTGCCCCAAAAATGATCCCAGGCCTTGTGCCCCACGTTTTTCCTTTTATATCAACTAAAAAATAAAATGCACCAAACAGGAGCGAAGCAAATCCGGAAGTCACCAGCACAAAAGAACTTGTCCACAGATTTTCATTCACTGGAAATCCCAGCCCCCAGAAATAACCTGCAATAGCAAGGAATACGCCCGCTGTCATCAGGTAGTTTACTTTCTCACTGGGTGTTTTATCGCTGAGCATCAATCGGCCGGCAAGCATACCTGTAATACAGGAAACCACGGAAGTGATATTTGTCAATATGCTTTCGGGGTCCCATGTGCCGCGCCACATTCTGCCCGGCAGGAATTTGGTATCAACCCAGGCTACAATATTCACACCCGGCTCCAGCATCACTTTCCCAACGCCCGGTGTGGGGATGCACGTAAGTGCCAGCCAGTATAATACAAGCAAAATTGCGGCTATCCATGCCTGTTGTTTCCAGTTGGTATTCAGATAAATGATAGCTGAAACAAAAAAAACAATGGCTATTCTTTGCAACGTGCCTGTCCATCGTATGCTGTGGAAATCAAACTGAGGCATCAGGTTAAGGAACATCCCCACCGCATAGATTTTTAATGATCGAAAGAATATTTTTTTATACATCTCAGAGCGTGCAACTCCTGCTTCCAGCCTTTTGGAATAAGCAAAGGCAATGGATGCGCCAACAAAATAAAGAAAATAGGGTGCTACCTGATCAGTAAAAGACAGGCCATTCCAAACAGTATGGCGAAGTGTGAAATAGACAGAGTCTTCGCTTCCCGGATAGTTGACAACAATCATTGCTGCAATGGTGAAACCTCTCAATGCATCAAGAGATATCAGGCGGTTGATTTGATTAGCCATATTGGTTTATTTATAAATTAGAAAATTGTTGCATCGCATAATTAGTATTAAAGTGTTGTGCTATTAAAAAAAGAATGTGTACGTTTGAGAACCCTTCAGGGAACCACTGCTTTTCACTACCGTAGCACATAGCTCAATCAAAGCTCCTTCCCGAAAACGCGATGTACATCCCTGCCGGTCGCAGGCTGGGTTTACGGTTCGCATTTTTGGTACTTTTTTGGCGAAGCAAAAAAGTACAAACTACATTTTGAAGCAAAACTCACATTCATGCTTAATTATTCGATAATTTAATAGCACAACACGTAAGTATTACTGCATTTCAGAATCAAAGTGGCTGGCTTGTATGGCTTGCTTTGATATTATCGGTGCACTGATATATCCAAAGTATCTTCCCATCCAGTAAGGCAGCAGATATACATCGCCTCCTCCCAGCTCAGCAGATCCTTCGCCATTGTCATCTAACTTAAAAAAATTCCTGTTGTGTTTGTTCTCAGGTCTCTCATCTGGTGGCAACACTTTCGCAGTTGTTCTTTCCAGATTGTTTTCTTTTAAGTACACCAGGTCTTTTCTGCCGCTGTTTTGAATGGACCAGGTAATGAGATCGAGCGGCATCCGTTTCAGGTACCAGATAGTTTCATTCAGGTCAAAACTTTTTGCACCGGTGATTGCAGCATACCAAAGATTCCATAAGCCTTCTTTTTCCGGCCTTATAAAATCCCAATGATCGCGGATAGCTTCCTTGTATTTATTTTTCAATGTATCATTGAATGCATATGGATACAGACCCCAGTAACCAAGAAAATACATCTCATCATCTGAACTGTTCCATCCGCCAGACATTAACTGGCTCCATTTGTCTGCTGTTGCCGGGGCTGGCCCAATCTCTTTGATAGGGCGCACAAGATCGTCCAGATATTTTTCTTTATTCAGTAACTCAAACGCTTTCTTCCTGTATTTTTCTTTTCGGGTAAAATGCCATGCTGTTTGCAAATAGCTGATGATGTTGGAGGCATATAATTTTTTGTCACCGACCATATCGGGAAACCGGTTCACATATTCCGGCCCCCATCTGCCCCACAGCGTTGGTCTGCCATCCACATCAATCAATTGTAAGCCATTGTCCAGAATATAACCGGTAAGATTATCAATAAGCCGGATGGCTTTTTGTTTTAGAACGGAATCGTCCAGATACTCAGCGGCCATGGTCAATGCAAAATACTGGCCATCTGCCTGATCGCTGTTGGCCGAGCCTCTCCAATCCCATGCTGAATCGGCGGAGTGCATCCAACTGCTGGGCACACTGTCATAACCCGGATACCAGTAGTCTTTATTTTCTTCACGCACTTCATCTTTAAATTCGACCGTGCCTCTTCTTTCAATACAGCGGCCAAACAAACCTTTGATACCGCTGAGCGTGAACAATCTCTCCATCGCATCCAACGATTCGATGCAATTTTGTTTTGCTTCTGCATCATGTGTCACAAGATAACGGAACAGTTCACCACTGAGGTACATGGATGTCCAGATATTGTCACTGTCGTGCGGGCGCATCTGGGCAGTAGCGACATCGCCATTTTTTATATTGGTGTAATCAGCATAAAAGCCATAACGGATATGCCTTTGCCTGACGATCGCTTCATAGTAAGCGGCCTTTTCTTCAAGTGTCATTTTAGTCTGGCAGATTTTACCAAATCCATGCTTGGTCAATATCAGCACGCTATTATGATCGCCCCTGGTTATATCGGTTACTTCGTTATCCGGCAGCCATCTTTCAGATGCATAATAATCAAAGCTGCCATCTTTTTTTTGCATAAAAGCTCCTTTTGAAGAACCAAACCATGCATGGCCTTTCACTTCTTCAATACAGGTAATATCTTCTGCGGGTAAATGGTTGAATTTTTTTGCTGGTTCGTTTGCATAGGGTAGCTTGATTTCCTCATAACCATGGTGGGTTCCTAAAAGTATTTTAGTGTCGGATACCTTGAAACAGGTAAAATCGCCGGCTTCAAGAACACGAACCATTTTTTTTTCAGTTGGGGAAAAATAATATAGCCCTTTTGAAGAAAGTATCCAAAATAAATCCTTCGCTTCCTGAAATTGGATATCCATCACCGTGAATAGATCCTCGGCTGCCCATAATATTTTCTCCTGCCGAATCAGTTTAATGTGACGGCCATCTGAAATAAGAAAACTAAAATCTTTTCCTCCTGCAATGATGCGGGTGGCTTTCATGTCATGGGTAATATAGAGCCTGCCTGCCCATGCATTGCTCATGACCGCTTTATCATCAGCAAACACAAATTCATTTTTATAAAGGCAAATGCCGGAAAGAATTTTATCCGCCAAAGCTCTGTAACTCACGTCTTTCACCAGTGTGCCGGGCTCCAAGAGCTTGCCATCTTCAGGAATGAACAATCCGTCTTTAGCAAATACTTTGATGTTGCCATTATGGTCAGCCAGAATTTTTGTTGGCCTGGAATTGCTGTCAGCGAAATAATACTTAATACTGTACCGCTGATCATACGGCACATCCGGATAAAAAGATACTGCACCATCTTGTTGATGCAGTATCTTTGAAACAACTGGTTTTTCATGCAGTTTTTTTGATACAGGCTCGCTGATAATTTTTAAATAGCGCCCCATCCAATAAGGTAAAAGCCAAATGTCTCCGGCACTGTATTCTGCGCTGCCATTATCATCGCCTCCGTCAAGGTCAAAGCGGTTAGAGTTATGCCTGTTGATTGGCAATTCATCTGGTGGCAACACTTCTTTAATGGTTTGATTGCGGAAATTTTTGGGAATGAATTCGATATCTTTTCTTTCACTGTTTTTTACTTTCCAGTCAATCAGGTCCATCGGATATTTTTGTAAATACCAGATCGCTTCTTTCAAATCAAAACTTTTTACTCCTGTGATTGCTGTCAAAATATCCCAGCCTCCTTCCTTTTCGGGTCTTTCAATTTCCCAATGGTCAAGAATGGCTGTTTTGAATTTATTTTTTAGTGTATCATTCAATGCATATCGGTAAAGCCCCCAATAACCCAGAAAATACATCTCATCGTCAGAATTGTTCCAGCCATCAGATAATTCCTTGCTCAGCGCATCTGCATCGGCAGGTGCACGCCCGATCTCCTTCATTGAACGCATAAGGTTTTCCAGGTAACCATATTTATTCATCAGTTCCAAAGCTTTTTCTTTATAAATATTTTTGTGAGTAAAATGATAAGCAGTTTGCAGCATCGAAATAATATTTGAAGAAGTGATCTTCCGGTCGCCTACTGTCTTTGGCCTCGCATTCACATATTCCGGGTTCCATCTTCCCCAGGTAGTTGGTTCGCCGTTCCAATCCACCATGTACATGCGATGGTCAACAATATGCTGCATCAATGCATCCATCAGCCGGATGGCTTTATTCTTTATATCAGGTACATCAATCAGTTCAGCAATAACGCCAAAAACAAACATATGGCCGATTGCCTCATCGCTGCTGGTAGTAGATTTCCAATCCCATTCCGGGTCTTCGGAATGTCTCCATATCTCAAATGGTGGTTGCACGCCTGCATTACCGCCGGAAGGAGTCTTATCTCCATTGGGCGAGGTTGCCACATCCGAAATCTCATACCCCTTTCTTTCAAAAGAACGGGCAGGAAACCCTTTAATGTGCGTGATCGTATATAATCGTTCCATCGCATCCAGCGACTCACGGCAGTTCTCTAATGCTTCGGGCGATTTGGTAGCTGCATAGCGGAACACTTCCGCTCCAAGGTACATGGAAGTCCAGAGGCCATCATTGTCCGAGTCTTCCAGTGAGCCGGTGCTCACATCGCCATTTTTCATTCTGGTAATTGTTGCGTTGAACCCAAGGCGGATATGCCGCTGACGCACCTGTTTTTCAAAGTACAATACCTTATCATATAAAGTCATTGACTCAAAATGTATTTCGCCCAGGCCCTTATCTGTAAGAATTAATACAGAACCATTGCTGCCTTTCGCAATGTCGTTTACTTTGTCCGAAGGTATCCATCGCTTAGAAGCATAGTATTTAAATTTGCCGTCGTGCTGCAATTGGAATGCGCCACTGACCGAACCAAACCACAGTTTATTTTCAATCTCCTTTACAACTGTGAGATCATTACATGGGAGCTTACTATTAACAGCACTTATTTGTTCTCCGCTCTCTGCATTTAATGTAAAATAACCTTTGTGGGTGCCAACAACCAATTCATGATTATTATTTGCTAATGTTAAACAGGTTAAGCCTTCTCCGTTAAATTTAGTGTTGAACGTTTTATTATTTGGATCAAAGACAGATATACGGCGCTCACCCAGCAGCCAGAATAAATTTCTCTTTTTGTCAAAAACAATATCAATCAATTGGTCGGCAGTAGCCGATTCAAATAATACTTTTGAATCCTTAATTAGTTGAATGGATTTGCCATCTGTAAGTAAAAAGGAAAATTCTTCGCCTGCGCAAAACAAGTTCACATCGGGCATGGTATGAAGGCAATATAATTTTCCTGCCCATGCATTGCTTAGCACAGCCTTATCATCTGCATACACAAACTGATTTTGGTAAAGGCTGATGTCTTTAATTTTCTTTGCCGTCATGGGCAAATAAGAAACATCAGGGACCAGTTTGCCCGGATAAAGAAATTTACCATCGGATAATCTCAGAAGCCCATCTGAAGAATATACCTGTACCACGCCATTTCGGTCACAATAGACTTTTTTTAGAAGGATATCGGAATTTTTAAGATTCCTTATTTCATATTTGATGCTGTAATCCTGTAAATAGGCTGTATCCTTATGCACAGGCTGACCGGGCAACCCCGGGGCTTTATCTGGCGCGGACAGTAAATTGTTCAGAACAAAACAAAACCAGGCTAACGTGCATGCATATCTTTTAATCATCATCATTTCATTTATGAAAAACTATTGAATCATTGTAAGGTATCGCCCTATCCAATAGGGATAGAGCCAGTAAACAGGTTCTCTTTCTGTGTTGGGCGAACCGCCGGTTGCCTCCCATGGATTTCTGTCCCAGCGAACGGCGCCTCGTATGCTTACAGGCGGCAATTCATCAACCTGCCATTCGTTTAATACCGGGGTATGAACCATTTTTACATCTTCTCTCTTCGAGTGGTCAATATCCCAGTCAACCAGATCAAGCGGAGCGTCAATCAGAAAATCAACGGATGCATCTAACGCCACTTTTTTATTTCGCGCATAACAATAAAGAAAATTGATGAGCGGATTTTTATCATTCTTTCTATGCTCCATCCAGTTGTCCATATGATGTTGATAGAAAGCGAGCAATACAGGGTCTTTTTCGCAGTGCAGCAATATGGGATAGATATAAGCCTGTAGCATCACATCAAAATAAATAAACCATGCGGGATTTTGATTAACGATGCCTTCCATGTTTTTTAAATAATGCTCTTTGTTGATCAATCGCAGATAATGCTGCTGGTATTTTTCATTATTGGTAACATAGTAAGCCAGTTTCAAAAATGCCAGCAATTCCATGGAGTTCTGGTTTCTGTCCGGTGTCCATTCTGGATCATGGTTCAGCAATTCCGGCGACCACACAGACCATCGTGTATGGGTACTGTCAACATCCATCATGGAAAAATGATGCGCAATTAAATGGTCCACCAATGAAGAAATATGATTACGGACCAATATTTTTTCTTCTTCAGTGGCTGCCAACTGATAATAGAAATAATATCCCATCATATGCCCGCACCATTCATCACTGCTCGCATCGCCCTTCCAGAGCCATTTTCCATCGGCAGATTTGTGCCAGCGGATTTCGACAGGTTTGAAACGTGGTTCATTTGCCAGTTCTTCCGCTTTTTCCTGCTCTGTATATGTACGGTTGCCATCATGCACCCTGTTTGCCCATGCAACAGGCACCATCGTTCTCGCGAAGTACCCGTCACCGTTAGTGATATCCTTCAATTGTTTTAAAAAATGAAATGCCTTCTTTGCCTTTTCTCTCGCATCCTCACTTTTTGTAGCTGCGTATCGAAAAGATTCCATGGCAAGATAGTTGCCGGTATATTCTCCGTCGTTGTCATCATCTTCTGGTTGCCACTGAGTA
>Ga0302185_10002657_pt1 | contig 11590 bp, 10 predicted proteins | sample II_Bog_E1_1_FD_200231 | JGI IMG/M metagenome (GOLD analysis project Ga0302185, IMG submission 200231) | Peat permafrost microbial communities from Stordalen Mire near Abisko, Sweden - II_Bog_E1_2 | ecosystem: Environmental > Terrestrial > Soil > Wetlands > Peat | place: Sweden: Abisko... | reverse complement strand
AATTATTGAACTTTCGGAAACTAAATTTTCAAGCGAAAGTAAATTTGAAATTTTACCCTTTGGCCCTTATCATGAAGGTATTCATAACATCAGTTTAAGTGATAATTTGATTGTTTTTGACGGCAAACGCCGCTATTTTTCTTTAGGCGTACCATTTAAAAAGGCACTTCGCCGGTTAATATATTATAGCGAAAAAGCAGTGCCATCTACAAAGGTTTAATTCTAAGACTTCAACCATTTCTCACAATAAAATATATAAACTATGAAGATATTAATTACCGGCTGCGCGGGATTTATTGGTTTTCATTTAACCCAATATTTACTAAACCAGGATCATATTGTAACTGGAGTTGATAATCTGAATGATTATTATGATGTTAATCTGAAATACAGCAGGCTGGCCGAACTGGGTATTTATAAGGAAAACATAATTAATAATGTCTGTTTATTAAATCCAAAACACAATAATCTGCATTTCTTTAAGGCTGATTTAAATGATCATAAATACCTTAACGATATATTTTATAATGGCAATTTTGATATGGTTTGCAATCTTGCAGCTCAGGCAGGTGTACGGTACAGCCTCACGAACCCGCAGATTTATATAGACAGTAACATTCAAGGTTTTTTTAATGTATTAGAATGCTGCAGGGTTCATAATGTAAAAAAAGTTGTGTATGCCAGTTCTTCAAGTGTTTATGGCTTAAATGAAGAAAAGCCATTTTCCACCGCACATAAGGCTGATAAACCAGCATCATTATACGCCGCAACTAAACGGTGCAATGAGTTAATGGCTCATACCTACAGTCACTTATTTAAAATTGAAACCATAGGGTTACGTTTCTTCACCGTGTACGGGCCTTGGGGTCGGCCCGATATGGCTTTATACAGTTTTACAAAAAATATATTGGCAAACAAGCCCATACAAGTGTTTAATAACGGAAAAATGAAACGGGATTTTACCTATGTTGATGACATAGTTGAAGGTATGGTGAGGGTAATTAATAAGGCAAACCAAAATGAAACACAATTTTGCGATGCTGAAAACCCTTGCAAGTTGGTAAATATAGGCCACGGCAATCCTGTGCCATTAATTGATTTTATTACCGAAATTGAAAAGAATGTTGGTATGAAAGCTAAAAAGGAATATTTACCAATGCAGGATGGGGATGTAGAAGAAACCTGGGCTGATGTAAATGAACTTAAAAATGAATATCAATATCAACCTGTAATAGGAATTGCTGAAGGGGTAATGCGTTTTGTGAAATGGTACAGGTATTATAATCAACTGGAACTGATTTCTGTAATCAAAAAATCAATTTAGTTTTTTCCATGGCATCGGTTAGTGAATGGGTATTTGTTTCAGCAACAGATAGCGCAGGCGGTGCCGAGCAGTGTTTGCAGCTACTAGCCGAAGCATCAAACGGGCAATTAATAATCTTAAAAAGAGCCAATTCAAACAAATTAAAATTATCGCATAGTTTAAATGTCAATTATCTAAGTAAAAGATCGCTGTTATTTGGTATTCTTTTATTGCCCACAGCACTGTTTAAATACCGGGTTAATTATAAAATTATTAGTTCTAATGCCTATGTAAACGCATTTATTGGATTGTTGAAAAGAGTTGGATACTTAAAGTCAATTGTAATAGTTCGGGAATCAACACAAATTTTTACGCGATTTACAGGAATAAAAAAAGCCAGTTATTCATTAACCTATTACTTGGGTTACCCGAGTGTAAATATGGTGATTTGCCAAACTGATCAGATGCGGGCGCAATTAATTGGTGCTAAAAAGTTTTTAGATCCAAACAAAATTATTTGCATCCCCAATCCAATTTCTCTTAAACTCATTAAACACCAGTTGATGAAAAACGAGATTGTAGATCATGGTAAATTTATTTGTGCTGCAGGCAGGCTTATTCCTTTAAAAGGGTTTCATCTTTTAATAAGAGCTTTTAAAAACATAACCGAAAGTTTTCCTGATCTAAAACTCATTATACTGGGTGATGGCCCCGAGCACAAAGCCTTATCATCATTAATAAAAGAATTAAAACTTGAAAATTGGGTTTTTTTAAAAGGGTTTGTAAATAACCCATACAGCTATTTTAAAAAGGCGGAATGCTGTGTTGTTTCGTCAATACAGGAAGGTTTTCCCAACGTTTTATTACAAATGCTATCTACTAATGAGTCTGTTTTATCAACTGAATGTGCGGGTGGTATTTCGGATATACCTGGTTTGGTTACAGTAAAAGTAGATAGCGTACCGGAGCTACAGTCAGGATTACAACATTTGTTAAAAATGGACACATCATCGCATAGAGAAAAATTTGATGCTTACCTGGCCAACAGAACTCCGGCTGTTTTTTTAAACACCATTTTAAATCACGTAAGCAATTGACACACTTATGAAACGCTATAAAATATTGCTTGTATTTCTTTTATGCATAGCAAATACCCATCGGGTTGAAGCTGAAAAATTGGTGCCAAATCCCAAATTAGGCACTCGTAATATGCCTTTTAGCATTGAAAACATATTGCCCCTAAAGTATGTTAAGGACGGGTCATTTGATTATACAAATTATATACAACAGGCAATAAACACATATAACAATATAACATTCCCGGGATTCCCTATTTTAATAAATGAAAAAGGATTAATGCTGAAGGCTAATTCCAGGATAACGTTTATGCCAGGCTCAAAACTTATACTTAAACCTACCTCAAAAAGTAACTATTCTGTTTTGCAGTTGCGCAATGTTAGTAATGTTATTTTAATAAACCCGGTAATTATTGGCGACAGGGATTTGCATCAGGGAACTGAAGGTGAGTGGGGAATGGGAATAAGTATATATTCATCATCAAATATTACTATCACCGGCGGTAATATTACAAATTGCTGGGGCGATGGGATTTATATCAGCAGGACTAAAAATGATTACTCATCTACTATGATACATATTAGTAATACATCTTTAAACTATAACAGGAGAGATGGGATATCTGTGATTAGTGTGAACGGGTTATTAATTGATTCTGTTTACAGTGCTAATTGCAACGGAACATTGCCCATGAGTGGAATAAACTTTGAACCTGAAAGCAGTAAAGATGACCTGGAGAATATTGAGATCAGAAATGTAAGAACGGAGAACAACCCGGGTAACGGTATACAGATCGGCTTTAATAAGTTATATGGTGGAAGCAATAAAAACATCGATATTAAAATAATTAACCATACAGATAAAGGATCAAATATTGGCTTTAAGATATCTGATAATGTATCCAGAAGGGTTGGTAATGAAACTATAAGCGGAACAGTCCTTGTTCAAGAGCCAGATTGGGAAAGTAACGCCCTATCACCCATGCAAACCAGTATTTATGACAAACAGCTTAAGTTAAGGATCTATTCGCCGGTGATAGAAAAAACTGCTGGGAAGAAATTAAAACAGGGCCAAATTAAGGATATATTGAAGAGTAAGGCATGTATTAATAAGGAAGCCGATTGTACTTTATATTTTAAATAGATAAAATTAAAATGCTATGAAAAAGGATTCAATGTTATTGATAATGACTCCTAATATAAGCCTCGAGATTTGGAATAGTAATGGGCAATTAAGCCGTGAGCTGAGTTTTTATAATGAATTATGTGCCGCTGCCCGTTTAAAGCTTATAATTTATAGCTATGGAAGAAACGACAAAATTTATGTTGCAGATAATGATTCAATCACAGTTTTACAAATGCCTAACTGGATCCCGCAGAATATTCCCTTTCGGTTACAAAACTTGTTGTACAATATTTATTCGCTGATAGATTTCAGAAATTATTTTGACCGTGTAGCTTTTGCCAAAACAAACCAATACAGGTCTTCTAAATTTGGTGTATCGCTCAAAATATTTTTTGGCATACCGTTGATCATTCGTATGGGATTTTATCATTCTCATATAAAGTCGATTAGCTATTGGAAAAGATTAGCAGAATGGTTTCATTTTCATTTTTGCGATAGGATTATTGTAACATCTGCCGAGGCTGCTGGATACATCGCCAATACCTACAGCGTTAATGCTGATAAAATATTTTACATATGTAATTCTATAAACCTCGACGTTTTTAAGCCATGCGAAGTACAGAAAAAATACGACCTGATATATGTAGGCAGGCTTGAAAGTATAAAAAATATTAAATTATTAATAGACTCGATTGAGGGATTGGATATTAATGTTTTAGTAATTGGTGATGGTTTGTTAAAAAATTTAGTTACTGATGCTATGAACCGTAATCCCCAATTTTATTGGTTGCCTAAAGTCGATAATTTTAAATTATCAAACTACTATAATCAAGCCAGGGCTTTTATCATACAATCGAAGTATGAAGGTAATCCCAAAAGTCTACTTGAAGCTATGGCATGCGGCCTGCCATGTATTGGTACAAATGTTCCCGGAATTAGAGATTGCATTAAGAATAACTTCAATGGCATTTTAGTTAATAAAAATGAAACTGAGATCCGCCAGGCAATTATTGGTCTTTTAGATGATGAATCAAGAGCTCAAAAACTTGGATTAAACGCCGCCAATTGGGCACGTACCAATTGCAATATGCAATCAAATATTGAAAGAGAAGTATCTATCTATAAACGATTTAATCCTGCTCAGGAATTAGTAAAAATTTAAAAAGGATGTTAGTAACCGTTTTAATGTCTGTATACAATGCGAAGTCATATTTGGCAGATTCAATTGAATCAATATTGAATCAAACCTATCGTGATTTTGAGTTTATTATTATTGATGATGGCTCAACCGATGGTTCGGGGGCCATTATTCAGAAATATGCGGCATGCGACAGCCGGATTGTTTATGTAAAAAACCGCACAAATATAGGGCTTGCTAAATCCCTGAATAAAGGCATTAAGCTGGCAAAAGGTAAATTTATTGCCCGCCAGGACGCTGATGATCTTTCAGCGAATGACAGGCTCGAAATGCAGGCAGATTATGCTTTGGCCAACAACTATGTAGATCTCATAGGGTCAAACTGTTTTGTGATTGATATTTTGGGAAATCCCGTTTGTGAAGTTAATACTTACGCTAAAATAAAGGATCATCAAACCACGCTACTCAATAAACTGGCCATATTTCCGCACGGAAGCGCCTTTATAAAAAAAGCTAAGCTTTTAGAAGTAGGCTTATATGACGAACGATTTTTTTACTCACAGGATGGCGAGTTATGGCTCAGATTTATTAAAGCCAACTCAAGGATCCACGTTATTAACAGGCCCTTATATTTTTATCGCACATTACCTGTTGCCAATACTAAAAAGAAAAGCGCGCAGCAACAATATAATGAAGTAAAGCGAATGATTTATAGAGATAAATGCGATAGATCAACCATTAATGACAAGTTGAACAATATAAAGCTCCAAATCTCGGATAAAAAGAATAGTACAATTATTCCTAATTATATGGCTGATTATTGGAAGGGTTTAGCCAATACTATCTATTTTAATAAGCCTGTTAACAATGTAAGCCCTTACCAGTATTTGTATAAAGCAACTAAAGAACACCAGCCCTTTTATAAATATTTACAGTATTTAAAGTTGGGTATATTATATGCTATGCCTCCGCAATTTTTAAAAATGCTTCAACAACCAAAGTCAAATGTTTAAGCTTTTAAGAATAACTACTGTGCCGGTAACACTTACGGTATTACTTAAAAGCCAGTTGAAATTTATCAATAATCATTTTGAAGTTGTTGCTGTATCATCAGGCGGCGAGGCTTTAGATGAACTGAAAAAGGATATTGGCATTAAGGTTAAAGCGGTACAAATGACGCGCCGAATAACCCCTGTGCAAGATCTATTAGCTCTCATCGGGTTAATTAAAACCATGCGGGTGGAGAAGCCGCTTATTGTACACACGCATACGCCCAAAGCAGGATTGCTGGGTATGTTAGCCGCCAAAATTGCCGGAGTGCCTGTAAGGTTGCATACTGTTGCAGGTTTGCCATTGTTGGAGCGAGCAGGGGTGCAACGAAGAATTTTAAATTTTGTTGAAAGTTTAACTTACCGCTGCGCCACTATGGTGTACCCAAACTCTAAACAAATGATGGAGATTATCCTGGAAAATAATTTTTGCAGCCCTGAAAAAATTAAACTGATAGGCAAAGGGAGTTCAAATGGGATCGATACCAAACATTTTGATCCTGCGATATTTGATAAAGAATACCGGAAACGTCATCGCCCAAGCATGGAATTAAAAGACAATGATTTTGTATTTTGTTTCATCGGCCGTGTAGTAGCTGATAAAGGGATACACGAGCTTGTTTCTGCTTACCTGGATATCTTTAAAAAAAATGAAAACGCTAAACTTATTATCGTAGGACCTTTTGAGCAAGAGTTGGATCCCATTGACCCGTTAATCTATAAAGAGATCACCAGCCATCCGGGTATCCGATGGGTTGATTTTAAAAAAGACATCAGGCCTTACTTAGCTATCAGCGATGTGTTTACATTTCCAAGTTATCGCGAAGGATTCCCAAATGTAGTTATGCAGGCCGGAGCAATGGGTTTGCCTGCTATAGTGAGTGATATTAACGGCTGTAATGAAATAGTAAGAAATGGCATTAATGGTTTGATAGTCCCTGCCAAGAGTACAGAAAAATTGCAATCAGCAATGGAAGCTTTATTGTATGATCAGGAGATGCTTGAGTTGATGAAAGTTAGCTGTAGAGAGGAAATTACCTCTGCGTACGAAAGCAGTTTTGTTATGAATGAGCTGTTAAAAGAATATAATATTCAGGTCCAAAATTATTTCTCTCGGGGCGAAGTTTATTTGAACAAGAGATATGTATAAATACGGTGTCAAAAGGATGATAGATATAGTTATTTCTTTGGTCTTACTGATTGTACTTATGCCAGTTATTGTTTTAATTTTTATCTGTCTTCTTATAGTAAACAATGGAACTCCATTTTTTTTACAGAAACGAATCGGGAAAAATGAGATGCCTTTTACCCTGATGAAATTTAAGACACTGGAAGATAAAGTTGACGAGAATAATGTATTGCTTCCCGATTATCTGCGATCAACAAAAATGGGCAGATTGTTGCGCAAGTCATCATTGGATGAGCTGCCGCAGTTAGTAAACGTGCTTTTAGGCCATATGAGTCTGATTGGCCCAAGGCCATTATTAATCAAATACTTACCATATTATACAGCAACAGAAAGAATGCGGCATCATTTAAAACCAGGCCTTTCAGGCCTGGCGCAAATAAGCGGAAGAAATGAGTTAAAATGGTGCAGGCGTTTAGCATTGGATGTTTATTATGTTAAACATGTTTCACTTAAGCTGGATACTATCATATTTTTTAAAACGATTGGAAAAATTTTAAATGCTAAAGGCGTGATATTAGATAAGCCTTATACAATTGCGGACCTTGACGACGAAAGGAGGGGAAGATGACAATAAACATTGAACTTAATGAGCTGTATTACACAGATACCGGGGTGTTTTTTAAGATACTGGAGTTGCTAAGAAATAGCTACGATCCAGAGCTTACCCAATATTTGATATACAGCGATGATAACTATCTGAATTATTTAAAAAAAATATCATTAGATAAACGAAATAATTGGATATTCTATTTTTTGGAAAGCGAAACCAGCAGATTTATAGGGTTTACGATTTTTAAGAAAATAAACGGAAATGTATTTCTTAATCAACTGGTACTTGACAAAGAATTTCAGAGAAAAGGATTAGGAAAAGAAGTGTTTCTTTTATCATTACAAAGGCTGGAGAGTTCGCACCCGAAAGGATATTTTAAATATCTTGAATTAGAGGCCTTCGCAAGCAATTTATATATTAATCGATTTTACCGGGAACTTGAAATGGATTTCTGCGGAACTAAAAGCTGGTATCGTTTAAAGGTGCCGGACTTTAACAGAGCTGCGGGTTATCAGTATCAGGAAAACTATGACTTGATTAGTGATGAGCATAATTTCTCTCAACTAATTCATAATGAGTCGCCAATAGGAACTTTCATAAACAACAAATATTTACGGTTGAATACAGAAAAATTCAGCTTAGCCGCTCTTAAAAAAATTTCGCCATCTGGTATCTGTATTACCACACGATCGGAACTGGATATGCCAATTATTGATAAAAGTATTGCTTACCGGTCACCACTCTCACGCATTCTGTATAATTTAACTTAATATATATGCCTCATAAAATTATAACACTTTCTCAAAAAGAGGAATGGCTAGCATGTGTTAACAACTGTTTTACCTATGATTTTTATCATACGTGGCTATACCATTCAATCGATCCTGGTGGCGAAGCGATGTTATATGTCTACTCGGAGGATGATGTATTTGTAGCTTTTCCGCTTATTAAAAGAGATATACCCGATAGCCGATATTATGATTTTACATCAGTTTATGGGTATGCGGGCCCTATTTCAAATGTGAAATTTAATACGCTGACGGAATCTTTTTTAATCAACCTTAAAAAAAGTTTGCTTGGCTACATGAAACAAGAAAATATCATTTGTTTATTTTCCAGGTTGCATCCACTAATTGATCAATCTGCTGTTACTGAAAAGTTTGGCGGAAAAATTGCTAATGGAAAAACCGTATTTATACCTCTTGATAAAACTATTGAAAGTCAGCGATTAGGATACAGGAACAATCATCTTAGAGATATTAATTCACTTCGGGGTAAAAACATATCATTTAAAGAGGCGCTGGCAGATAATGACATCGAAGATTTTGTTATTATATACACAGAAAATATGAAGAGGATAAACGCCTCCGACGAATATTTTTTTAATCATCAGTATTTTAAACAATTGGTGCATTCTAATGAATTTACGGGCCAGATCTTGTTATTATATCTCGATGAGATACCTATTGCCGGATGTGTATTTATTTATACAAACGAGATTATTCAAGTGCATTTGATAGCCACTAAAACAGAATTTCTTCATGAATCTCCCACAAAAGTTTTAATTGATGAAGTAAGCTATATAGGTAGGGCAAGGGGAATGAGATACTTACACCTGGGTGGTGGGGTTGGTGGGAAAAATGATCCCTTGTTTTATTGGAAGGCGGGTTTTTCGCCTTGTTATTTGATGTTCGAAACATGGAGGATCATAAATGATCTGGTGACTTATAATCAACTTTGTTATGACCATTTGGAATTGGTTGATAATGCTGACGATAAAAATGATTATTTTCCTTTATACAGAAAATCCCTCGTATAGTATCCCTTTGATCTGATTTGCCTGTAAATCAATCTAATATATATATCATTATAATTTTTTATTACGATGAACAAGAGAATTTGGTTGTCCAGTCCTCACATGGGCGGCACCGAAATACTGTATGTTAAAAATGCTTTTGATACTAACTGGGTAGCCCCACTTGGCCCAAACGTAGATCAATTTGAGCTGGAACTGGAAAACTATCTTGGCGAGAAGTGTAAGGTAACTGCATTAAATTCAGGTACATCAGCATTACATATGAGCTTAATTCTCTTAGGGATTAAAAAAGGCGATGAAGTTCTTTGCCAAACATTAACTTTTGCAGCTACTGTAAATCCAATTATTTATCAAGGGGCAACGCCAATTTTTATCGACAGCGAAATGGATACCTGGAATATTTCGCCTGATATTTTGGAAAAAGCAATAAAAGACAGGATCAAAAAAGGCAATTTACCTAAGGCAATTATCATCGTTCATCTATATGGCATGCCTGCGCAAATGGATAAACTGATGCAGATCAGTAAAAAGTATAAAATACCATTAATAGAAGACGCAGCTGAAGCACTTGGATCAAAATACAAAAATAAAAAGCTGGGTACATTTGGTGATTTTGGAATAATATCATTTAATGGCAATAAGATCATTACAACTTCTGGTGGCGGAGCAATTGTTTCGAATAATGCGGCACTTATTACAAGGGCAAAATTTTTGTCCAGCCAAGCCAAAGAGCCTGCTCCTTATTTTCATCATACTGAGATTGGTTACAATTACAGAATGAGTAATATATGTGCCGGAATTGGTAGGGGGCAGATGGAGGTATTATCCTTGCGGGTTTTCCAACGTAGGCGAAATTTTCTTTACTATAAAAGGCTGCTTAACGGCTTCGTTAACATAGAGTTTCAGGATGAGCCCGATATTGATTACATGTCAAACCGATGGTTAACAGCGATTATGATTAATGATGATCATATCAAAAAAGAAGATCTCCGGTTGTACCTGGAGAAGCAAAACATTGAAGCCCGGCATGTTTGGAAGCCTATGCACTTACAGCCGGTATTTGCCAGCCACCCATTTTACGGAGATGGAACGAGCGAAAATATTTTTGATAAGGGGCTGTGTTTGCCATCGGGTTCAAACTTAAATAACCTTCAGCTAAACCGGGTTATTAAAGAAATTACAAAAGCAATAGAGCTAATTTTAATTGCACAATAACTAAAAAGTTTATGAGCTGGATGATATTAGGGAAGAGAGCTTTTTCAAAATGGCTTATTTTTTTAATCGATCAAACAATAGTTTGTTGGGCATTATCATTGTCTTTATTTATTGTTCTTGATTTTAGGTTTTCTCATATTCTGAGAGGGTATTTCTTTGTGTATTTTGGTATATACCTTTTAATTACTTCAGTGGTATTTATTAAAATGCGTATCCCCAATGGCATCATCCGTTACTCGAACATCGAGGATATCTATCGTATATTTTTTGCTGTTTTGCTAAGCAGCATTATATACTGGGGGTTAATTCAATTTTTGGTTACTCCGTATCTACATGGCGAGTGGCATCGTTTCAATTTAGCGGTTATATTAAATTTCTTTATTTCGAGCTCATTATTAATTGTACTCAGGATCTACGTCAAATACTTTTATTCTGTACTTAAATCGATACCCAATAAAAATAAGGAAGTGATAGTAATTTACGGTACATCTGAATTTTCTATTATCCTTAAGGAAGCGCTTGAGATCCAACAAGAAAAGCGATTTGATGTATTTGGTTTTATTGATGATGGAAATGACAAAACCGGCAAGTATATTCAAAGAAAGAAGGTATATCATACTAACTTTTTACCATTGTTAAATTCAAAATACCATGTGGCTACGATGCTGGTGACAAACGATTTTATAAATGATAATGATAAAAGAGTTTTGTTGGAAAAGTGTATGGAAGCCAAAATAAAGGTTTCAATTTTACCACCATCTGAACAGTGGCTTTACGGTAAGTTGTGTTTGAACCAGCTAAGAGATTTGAATATCAATGATTTACTGCAAAGGGAGCCGATAGTTTTAACTAAAACTGCGGTTAAAGGAATAGTAACCGGTAAACGAATTTTAATAACAGGTGCAGCCGGATCCATTGGGTCCGAAATTGTTCGGCAGTTAACTAATTATGATCCCGCATTAATTGTAATATGTGACCAGGCAGAATCGCCCCTACATGATCTGCAACTTGAACTTTGCGATGCATTTAAGAATGCTAATGTGGTGGTTTATGTTGCCAATGTGCAAAGCAGATCGCGAATGCGTAATTTATTTAATTTGTATTTACCGCAAATAGTTTTCCATGCTG
>Ga0302185_10002656_pt1 | contig 11592 bp, 12 predicted proteins | sample II_Bog_E1_1_FD_200231 | JGI IMG/M metagenome (GOLD analysis project Ga0302185, IMG submission 200231) | Peat permafrost microbial communities from Stordalen Mire near Abisko, Sweden - II_Bog_E1_2 | ecosystem: Environmental > Terrestrial > Soil > Wetlands > Peat | place: Sweden: Abisko... | reverse complement strand
AAATACTTTTGACGGGACTCTTTTTGGGCAAGAGGAAATGTTTATGGCAACTCACCCATGTAAACAGCAGGTTTGCCTCCATATACTGAAAAAGGAGCAATATAGGCATCCGGACAAACTATAGAGTTGTCCAATATGATCGCATTATCCCCCACTATAACTCTTTGACCCAAAATACAGTCTTTTCCTATTTTGACAAAATTTCCAATGGACATAGCCTCGATAATGGTTCCTTTCTCCACAAAAACATAATTTCCTGCATAAACTAAATAATACCAATGGTGATGGGCACATACTTTAGCTATTTGTTTTGACGTTTAGTTGGTGGTTTTATAATAACCATTTCGGAAAGTATGACATACTTACCAATGCTAACTTTAGCCAAATCACCTCGTAAAATGATACGTTGCATCAAGATAGCGTGATCGCATATTTCGATATTATTTGAACTTTTGATTAAACATTTCTTGCCGATTAAATTTTTGGATCGTGTTTCATAATACTCTTTCTCTTCGTAAAAGACTTTCTTTTCGAACAAGTCAAGATCTTGCTTGGGTTTTTCTTATTTTTTAGCAACTTCCTTTGTCAAACGATCAGCAGTAGTTTTCATTGATACGAATTAATGAAAAAATATATAAATCACAACTTATTGAAGGGGTAAATTCCTTCAGAATATGATCAAATATTATCGTACGTTTTTTTCCTGCATTTGATCTTATAATTTTTTAACTTATTGGCAACTGCAATGCTGCCTCTTAGATATCCTTAATTAAATCTAAAAATGTCCTACTATTGTACTTTTAATGGGCTGATGCGCTAATTTTTCAATTTGTTGTATAAATTGGCATGATTTTTTGACTATTCAGGCATAATTGCATGTGAATATATCTGGAGTAATTACGAGTCATTACATGTATAACCCTACCTTTTTGTTAGGCTTTTAAAAATGTTTGTTTTTCTATTAATTTTTAATATCTTTTACATTTTAGTCATATTTTTAAAGTGATTTACTCTCCGATCTTCTGGTAATTTGAAAGCCAAAGATAATTATCTTTATTTTATACTTTTGGTCAAGTCTTCATGTGGATCTCTTTCTAATTAATTATAAAGCATCTTCATTGATTTTTTAAACTATTGCTCATTAACTAAATCGTATTCATGGCGATTTATTTTCAGATCTTCAACCTATGCCTGTTAGTTTCTCTGACTATTTTTTCGCTGCGTTGATATTTTAGGAGGCATAATTTTCCTTGATTTTATGGAATATGGATGAACTTAGATTTTAATTTATTTCCTCATTTCCTTTATGCGCAATGAAGGCTTTTTATTAGATACGGAGATCTATTCGACTGGCTCAGTCAATATATATTTTAGTGTGCGAGTATTTTTAAGTTCTTTCTGCTGAATTTACTTTCTTCTTTAAATTATATGCTGAAGAGAATTATTCTCCATCTTTTTCTTGCTGCTAAGCTGTATATTTTAAAAAATTTCATTTTGTTATTCTTATATTAGTCTCTTATTTATGATTTAGAGGATTTTAGGAGGGAGTAATCTCTTCAATTTTATTGCAGAGTCTTCAATATCTGCCTCTGGTTATGAATCAGATCCTGATATCTCAAGCACACTTTCACGATTATTCCTCTTCATTTCTTAAATGTTACTTTCAATTTATTTTTTACAATGATGTCTTGACTTATCGCCAGTAAAAAAACTATTCATCGTGGTTAGGATAGATGCCGCCATTTAACCAAAATGTTTTGGCTGAATTACAATTATTTTATCTTTCTTTTTGACAGCAAAGCATGAAGATTAAATCGTAATTGCATTTATTCTTTTTATAGCTGATGAAATAACAGCTCTTGCCGTTCCTTATTTGTTTTTGAAAAGACCAAAAGTGCAATATGGAAACCAAAAGAGAGGAGTACTCTTACTGAGCATATATGAAAATAATCGAGATAAAATTTCATCTGAATTCGTGGTACAATAAGAGAAAATATTGAGCTGCTTGCTGTGACTGTGAAGATCAAAAAATCCTATTATTTAATTAGACCGACTCAATTTGGCTATTTACTTTTTGATAGCGTATATCTGAGGATGGATTTCTTTTAGTGGTCTTTTCCAAGTTCTATTTAAATCGAAACCAGCCAAATCACAGCGAAAGTTACCATAAATAACTCCATCCACATTAATCATTGGAAATATTCTAAATTAGTATCTTTAAAGAAGTGACTTAATCTTCGGGCATTAATTTTTAGCTAAAATCTTCAATATTTGCTCCATTAAATATGATGAGTTAGTTTATCCTGGATGCTGTCTAGCTAATATTATAATGATTTGTTTTTTTCCAGCTGATGCCGAAGAAAAGGATTTTTCACTCCTTTTTATCCTGGGAATGGCAATGCGATACTCTTGATCTTTGGAAATAATTAAATATGGAACCTGATTATTGCTTATAGTATAAGAGATGGTCTTTTGCTCCCAAACTAGATCATTGTTTATTGCAGTTTCTTTAATTCTTTTGAGTTGATGGATCAATCGAGAGTAGGAGTAAGGCATTCCTAAAGATAAAGTGATATAATCTTCATCTTAATCAAATTGTATCTCAAAATAAAGACAATACAATTTTAATTTACCTTAGTTTCTTGTATCATATATCGAGGACTAATTGTATGAAATATTTGTTCCTTTTCTGCTCCAACCATTTCCATGTTTTTGATGTTGTTTTAAAGAAAAAACAACAGGTTTCATGCCCATTTTAAAAAAGCTAAACTTTTTCCTCTAAATATCGTATATAGTACCATATTGACAATATAAAATTTATATGTTAGTCCTTTTCGAGCGCCTATGATTGAAAAATATAGCCATTGATTGTATCCAAAGGTATTAGTATCATTCTAAATAAAACAATGATAGCTATGCTATTCAATTAGGCTTTTATAGACACATAAAAGATTTCCGCATTAGAACTGAGAGTCAAACTCAATATATTGTTTATGCCCCGACAAATTACTTGTTTTTGCTGAAAAATTTTGCAATTAAATATAATCCTCGGAAGAATAAGGAGCACAGTGAAGCATTATTTATCGCTCTAAGTTGACATGTAATTACTTGCAAAATTGTCATCTCCATCTTTTAATGGGCATTATCCACTCTTAGAATAAATTAGGGAAAAATGTTTTTTATCTCTTTCGTATTTTTGAAAAGCAGTAACAGCCTATTATTTCGCAGTCAACTGGCAGGCAATATATGACAAATTAGTTTAAAGCATTTGAGATTCTTCTAAATTTTGAATTTCTGGAACAAATTAGTTGGTTTAAAAAGGTAATTTTCTAAATATGTTGAATAAAACTTATATATTGATGCTTATCGAAGTACTCTAGGTTAATAGTTATAAGGTTTGCTCTGATCTGGCTTCAAACTAGAGTGTTTAGTTATAATAGGTTATTGAGGAAAAAACCCTTCTTCAAAATCCTATTCTTCCTCAATATTCATATTTTTATATTTATAAATTTAATAACTTTATAAGTCGAAAAGGAATACTCCATTTTAATATCACCTTTAATTAATCAATGATTAGTATATCCAATCAATGTATATGGATGATCAGTTGTAAATGGCTCCATCATATTTTCTTCTGAACCACTCCATAGCCTCATCTCTGGAAATTCTGTGCTTGGCACCAATTGTGGTTTTGCATCTCCTTCTGAGACCAACTCGACTTCCAGGTCGCTTCAACACAACGTAGAAGTCCATACCAAAGATACCTGTGAAGGGATCATACTTGATTCCCAAATCAATGTGCTCTTGGATACCAAAACCAAAGCAACCTGTGTCTGAAAAATTCTTCTTCTTTAGTTCTCTATCTTTAACCTTGAGACCTCTTTCCAAAATTTAGTCGGCCTTATCTCCTCTAACGGTAACATGCATTGCGATCTTTTCATTTCGCTTGATTCCAAAGCTACGAATGGTAAATCTAGCTCTTGAGGGAACTGGCTTTTGTCCAGTGAGATCTTCGAGTACCTTTGAAGCTTTAGTCAGTTTATCTCCTGATTCACCGACACTAATGTTCAAAACAAGTTTTTCAATTCTGATTTCTCTCATGGGGTTTTCCTTTTCAGCTTGTGGCTTCTTGGCAACTTTCTTGCTCATTGGTGGATATAAAAAATATATTATTAAATTAAAATAATCAAAATATTATATTCAAGCTTTATCTTTGACGATTAAATTTAATCAGAAGCGGCACTCCTTTATAGGAATATATTTGAGTTTAATCATCTAATAAAAATCACTTGGCAACTAGCCGAGAGCCCTCATCGTCATCTTCAATATCAGATTTGTCCACTTAGCCTTCTTCAAAATAATTAGAATTACCAGAGGTTTGTGGCTTTATGGATGGAGGAATAAGCTTATCCACTCCTATTTTAAGTATGATTCTCGGTTCGCCAGAGTAGACCTTGAAGTCAACTTCTTCCAATTTGTTCCAGTCATAAACAATATTAAAATCCATGACCTCTCGTTCTAAGCAACGATATAAAAGTTTTCTCATAAAATCATAGTCAGGTTTTTCATAGAATTCCAAAGACTTAACATAGTACATGAGGTCAATAATTTAAAGTGGCATTTTATGACATAGCATTTCAGGAGTCACCCTCTTCTTCATTTCATCAACATTTATTTAATTTTTTCCTCGTTTTGGCTAAATTATGGAGCACTTACGTCATTTTGCCTGTTCCAAGGTAGTTTTCCTATTTGAATATAAATCATCATATAAAGGAGCGATTCGATATCATCTCTACGACTAGCTTGAATTTTGTTATGAGCGTTAATGCTGGCAAATATGGGGTTAAAACTGTAGTGAACATTTTACTTATATATAATGTGTTGACCAGTTGAACGATTTTTAAAGCGCTTGCATTTACCGAAATCAACCATGAAAATAAATGGAGATTAGGATCCTAGGCCGACCAAAAAATTATCAGGTGTTATGTCACCATAAATGAAGCCATGACTATGTAAGACTTCCAATCTGTCTATAATTTGGAGTGCAATAATCATAGTAGTTTTTAGGGAGAAATTTCCACTACAAAGTTTAAGTAACTGTTAAAGGTTGGGCCCCAATAAGCTCATTACTAAATAGTGGTAGTCACTTTCATAGCCATATTAATAAAATTTAGCGAATCCGATTTCATCTGGACTGCTTTCTTTTATTTATTTTAGCACTGAAATTTCTGTACTTATTTGAGGTTCTTTTACTTTGCTGCTTTCCTAAATGATGATATTAGTACTACTTTGATGGCTCTAATTACTTGCTTTTGCCCCTTTATCATGGAGACAGCATGAATAGTTGAGCACAAGGTTGTCCCTAGTTTGCCTATAACCTTATACTTATTGTTTATTATGCTTTCACCTTTAGGTAGTTCATAAGGCTGTTCCTAAAGCATTTTCTGAATTTAAAAATAATATCGTATAATTATAAAATCTTAAATCTTACTTTAATATCACAAATTTATTTACTTCCCATATTTTAAGAATATTGAAATACCTTTATATTATCTTGTAAAATAGATAAATATTATATTATTTATTTTTACATCATTGTTTATGGTTGTGATATTAAAAGCAGTCTCCCCGATGTATATCTTTCAACTCAATATTAAAATAACCATATATTCTATAGCATAATTACTTATAAACCCACTCATTTTTATTAATGGGTTATATATCTTATTATATCATTGGGGGATGGGTTGTTTGGGCTCAAAGACAGGCAGAAAATACGAATTTTCAGTTAATTTCAGTTCCAAACTCAGGGAACTGTATGAGTATTACTTCAAGGTGGTACAGTTTATTAAAACTTCCAATTTGTTCGCAAGCCCCAGTACTGAACTCAACTCCCTTATTAGCACATACCTCTTAGACATAGTTCACTTTGAGAAAGATAATATGGCCTTATGTGCTATTGATGCAATTCATAAATTACATCCAGTGAACTATGGCACTAACAAGGTTACTAAAGAGTGGTTAACAGAGGCCTGCCTGCGGCAAAACAAATTTTGTCAAGAATTTCCTTTTGATTTGCTGAACTATGAAGACGCTTATAAACACTATGTTGAATTTCTTTATCTTCGCTTTAAAGCACCTCCGAATGACGTGGTGGTTCCAAATAAGTTGGCAGATTTTATTTGGCACTCACATATGCAAGACAATCAGCTCTATAACGAATAAATGATTAAATTACTAGGAAGAGTATTAAATCACACTGATGACTTTCCAGATAAAGTTTTGCAGCAACATACTTAATCAACTGAATTATTAAGGAAAAAATATCTGCAACCTAAGTCAAATAAACCTGGAGCGGCCAGCAGCTCTAATGATCATAGTTATGGTCAAATTTATTATGGAGTTGGTATGTGTGGAGGAGTGGTCGGAGGAAGTGGGGCTGGAGGGGGATGTGGAGGAGATCATGGAGGAGGTCATGAAGGAGGCCATGGAGGCGATCATGGAGGACATGGAGGAGATGGAGGTGGGCATGGAGGAGATGGAGGTGGGCATGGAGGATGTGGAGGGGGAGATGGTGGTGGTGGCGGGTGTGGTGGTGGTGGCTGTGGTGGTGGTGGCTGTGGGTGAAATTATTGTTCTTGATGATAAACCTTTAAATATTAGTAATGACTATCTTAACTAACTATATTTTCTTAATAGTTTATTTTAATACATAATGGTAGAACTAACAATTTTCTTTATTTTGTTGCGACAAATTCATGAGCTGATCCATTGAGTATATTAAAAATGCAAAACATTGGCTTGTCATAGATATTGACCATTAATCCTCAATTATGTCAAGGTCAATATCAAAGTTAAAAAGAAAAAGCAATGATATTAATAAAATCTCTGAAAATAATTATTAAAACTAAAATTATTATGTCAAGGTTTGACTGTTTAGTTAATATTAGAACCTAATAGCTTGCCTTCACAGCAGGGTTGTCCTTTTTCGATGTACGTGCTTATATAATCAACAAAATAACTAATCATTTCTAAGAATTAATTTGATATTATTATCTTTAAAATTGACCATTTCTTTTATGATTGTATATGCCTAACTTTTTTTAAGATTTGACTATGTATAATTTAAGAGTTGACTTAATTATAATTTATAAATGAGTATCAGACAGATAGTAGAAATAAAAGGAACCATTTTGGCCATCAGTGATAGGGGCCAATTAATAGTTTGGGATCTAACATAAAAGTTGGTGCAGGGACGATTTGTTTTCGAAAATAATGTTTCATTGCTCCCATCACAAGGTAAAGTTCAAGTTGATCCTCACTCCCTTCATGGCATCATCCTATGCGAATAAAATATAATCATGTAAATTAATAGATATTTAGGTACAGCAAAAATACGGTATACCGAACCAGCATTAGTAGAATATTGGCCAATATTCGATAGAGCAAATTTAAATCATAAATAGAGATAAACTGCTCAATATTTTTAGAGAGTAAGGAAACAATCAATTGTTTAGCAGTTATTGATGAGGATACGATTTTGATTGGAACAAACATGGGACATCTTCTCAAATATAATTTGATGGAAAATTGTGTTTCCCTGAAGTTGGATTTTAATCGTGAATGTAACAGTGAAGATAATGAACTTCTAATTTTTTCTACAGTTCAAAGACAAAATGTACAGATTACTTCATTCGCTCTTTATTCATAAAATAGCCTAGCATTGATTACCACTTCTACTGGTAAAGTATTTTCAGTGAGAATAACAAACCTAGAGATTGTTGATTAACTTACTTCCAGTTACAAACAACCCTTTGAATGTATCCACAAACTCGTCCTAGCTCAAGATGAGAAATTCGTTTATTGTTTGCATTAAAACTATATTACTCGTTGGAGTATTCAGCTTAAGAGTTGTCTCGAGTATTATGAGTATGCCCATCCACAAAGTGTCTTAATATTCAAAGATCAGCTTTTGATCATAGGACCTCACTCTACTTTACTCTGCTTAGACTCAAGTTCAAGTTCTAAATAACTATAACTTTCGATGAGAAGCGCTCGAGTATTGACTCAAATTGGTGAATCAATGGTGGCAGTAGGAGGCTCCTAATGTTTAATCGATATCATGATGGGAGGAGCTCGACTAATGACATTATTTAGCAAATGATTATCTGATTATCTAGTCCTGAATATACTATTATTAGATAAAATTATGTGGCTCTATTTACCATCTTCATCTTGTTTTACTGAGTATTTATTTTTAATCATCAACTTTTAAGCGTCATTATGATCCATTAAATAAGTTATTGATGTAGGGTAAAAGCTAAAATAAAGACTTTCTTGGTGACTTCGATTTTAGTAGGACTGACAAATGCTTTTCTATCAAAATTCCATCATATTCCATGGTAGATGGAGTTGTTCTTTACGAAATAGTTCTCAAAGACTTAATTACTAATGAAGTACATGTTTGCCGGTATCGTTTCAAAGAATTAAAAGCTATTCATGATGAGCTTGTGGACTTAAAGGTAACTTTTGCTAATCTAGTTTGTTCTGCCATCGTTCCCTAAAACTCATTTTTGGATCAAGACTAATAAATCTCCTGAGCTCATAGAACAAAGGAGATTGAGGCTATAAAATTACATCGGACATATGATCAATGATCCTTACCTAAGAGGAAATAAATAAATCAAGAAGATAATAAAAATGTTTCGGCAAAGTAAGGAAGAATATAAGCCAAGATTAACTTGCCTAATATTAAAAAAGAATGAAAGCTAAAAAGAAACGAGATCTTGTTCATTGAGTAAAAGCGAGCAAAAACTTATCCATGTGGACTAGTGGCGGAAGATACATAAAAACCACACAATGCAGAATTGAATTAAGGTTTGATTATCATAATTTTTATTTTTGTAATTTATAATAAATTTTAAAATAGCACCAAGTTGATATGAACACCAATAAAATACTTTGTCAAAATGTATAAAAGCAAATAAATTGTCAAATATTATTGATCTTAGTAGCTTATTCAAAGTATTACATTATTAATGAGCAAGATAAGTTTTCTTGATATCAATAGAATAGTTCGAAGAAAGCCTTCTTGCTACTTAGATACTGCAAGGCCTACTAATAACTTTAGGGGTGGACTTGACGAATATTGCTTTTACTTCCTCGAGCCACCAGATGCAAATAGCAGGCGAGAGTTTATTGCTTGCCTGTAAATTTTGCAGTGTAAGCTTAAACAGTTATGACAATCCTGTTATTTTACACGTAAGTAATCTGAGCTTTGAGAATAAGTCTACTACCAACATCCACTGGCTGTTTAAAGTATATATTGGTCACGTCCTCCATAAGCATGTAATCCTCTGCGTATTTACAAGCAGCGACCCATCCAATTTCAATCATTTCGCGGATGAGGTAACCACCAAATATTTTGCCATGAATGTTGCGCTCTTGAGTATGCATAATTTGACTATTTGTAACTACACTATTGGCAATAGGGCATGTTGAAAATAATTAGCCTGCCTTTCGCTTTAGGAACAATCGATGAATAGATTAGATCTCGGACAGACAAGGTGCCGTACGATCATAAGAGTTCTACATTTATATTTTTCGACGAAGTACATTCTGCTTCGCTGACTAAGAACGAATTAGAGCCTTCGATGACTCACTTTCACTAAGATGTTAGAAACTGAGAAAGGGAACTTGGTAGCCTTTGAGGGGATTGATTGCGCTACGCGCAACCATTGTGAATATAGAATTAGCTTTGAGCTTGTTTTCCTGGAGAACATTGATTTACACTTCCATAGATGTCTTTCCAACATGATTTACATATCCTTAGAAAGTGAGATCACGGCATATGTCTATTTTTTCAAAAAGATGCAGGGACTCCACAGATCCAGTCACAATAATCATTTGATTCTATTCAACCCCTTTCGTAAAATCAGCGTTGCAATGATCATAACTTACCAATCCAGCGATGGAATCCATAATTTCAAAGATTCTACCAGTTCGTACCTCCTTGTCATATAGTTTGTTGAGTTTTTATCTTAGGGAAACTTTTGCTGCCAGAGGAATTGTACAGCTGACATATGAGTTGAGAAAATAATTGCAGGCACTGGAAGTGAGGGGAATGGTAGGAAATTTTTTGATGGCTAGCTGAGAAGTAAAAAAGTTGGGAACCATGATAGAAGTATCGGCAATGCGATCTACCAATTTATCTGGTTGTTCTACTTTAAAACTTTAAATGACTTTAAGATTACGTTTGCTGGACTTACGATGCTCATAAGTTTCTGCTGGACCCCAACACCAATAAAGAACAGGTTGATTGAGTGAGTAAGTCTTTTTCACTATTTTTCTGATCATTATAACAAAAATTATTCTACTTGCGTAGCATTAATCGACAAGATTTAGGTTATTACAATTATAAAATTAACCAAGTGCTCCAGTAAATAAAACTATAGAAACATTAAATATTTTTCCATTCTTTAAGTTATCGGTATTAGGTTCGATCATATAAATGATGGCAGAGATATATTTCCAGTTCATTGATGTGAAAAATAATCCAAAATTATATAACTAATTTAAGAACATAAGGTAATATTCAACAGTTATCAGGCTTCTATTGAGCTCGTACGGGCAAATAAGATTTCAAAAAATAGTAAAATAATCCTCCCGATACACTACCCATCAAAATAGTTCTTGTCACTAAAATGCCACCTATCATTGAGACAACTGTCATTGGTAAAAATGACCGTATCTATGACACAGCTTGCTTTTTAAATGCTTGATATTGCCGATGCTTCTATTCACTCAGCTGCTCCATGTATTTTTTTGCTTTGAGCGAACGTTGATGTTTATGGGCCTCCTCGATTTACACAGCCAATATTTCTATATCAAGGAGAGATTGCTATTCGTCATTTTCCCTGATCATTTAATTTAATTTTAATAATGGGTGAGCCCTGTGACAGGAAAGATCCTTGCCTTGGACAATCTCCAAGACAAAATCATGAAGCAAATGAATCTTTTTTGCAATGCTATGCGCACACGAATGTTTGACACTATTCAATCGCACATTTTAAGAAGACAATATGGATTGAGTCACTCGCATATATAAAATTGTAATTTCCCTCCACAACGATAAACAGTTTGAGAATGAATTTGCTTTCAGTGACCTGTCCAATGTCGTCTTGATTTGATACTTATAAAAATGGGTGTGTTCAACCTGCCTTAGGTTCGTCTCTGCTCACCATATTCTAGACATTCAAATGCTCAAGCAATAAATCAGTGAAGAAGGTTCTACAATCCCACATTCCAGCATGAATGCTATGATCAAATTTATTGAATAGGGTCACGAGGAATCAGAGATAAGAGTCAATCAGATAGAATTATCATTTCAACGAAGCATTGCTACCATTCCCTTTGAAGAAACACATCTATCAGCTGAGATACATGGAAGTATGAAGAATATGGTGGAGGCAGCCTAAATAAAAGATGAAGCTAAGCCAATAGAAATAATAGAAGAGGGTAATTTGACAAGCGAAGAAGAACCATCCTCTTCATAAGATCAAAGTTAAATCGTAAAAAAACAAATTCAATTTC
>Ga0302185_10002655_pt1 | contig 11593 bp, 8 predicted proteins | sample II_Bog_E1_1_FD_200231 | JGI IMG/M metagenome (GOLD analysis project Ga0302185, IMG submission 200231) | Peat permafrost microbial communities from Stordalen Mire near Abisko, Sweden - II_Bog_E1_2 | ecosystem: Environmental > Terrestrial > Soil > Wetlands > Peat | place: Sweden: Abisko, Stordalen... | reverse complement strand
GATTCCAACATCTACAACTTTAACTGTTGCAAGTATTACTTCTGGATTATTGACTAATGGTCAAATAATATATAATACAAATTTAGCTAATGGTTCTTGTACTCTTGTTTCAAATACTTCTGTTATTACTGGAAATGGTGTTGGAACTTGGGCTGTTTCAGCGACAGAAACAGTTGTTGCGGGAAATACATTTACTTCTTATGGTGATAGTACAAGTTGGGCCAATGCTACACCAACAATGTTAGGAGCAATACAAGTTTCAGCTGCTGGTGATGATTTTAACGTTGCTAATACTCATGTTGAAGTTTCTAGTGTAGCCATTACATGGGCGTTTCCTGGAACTTCACAAAATCCAAATAGAGTTTTTTCTTGTACAACAGCAAATGCTATAGCAAATTCTACAACATTAGCTCCTGGTGCCGTATGTAAAGCAAATGGTTTGGCGACCTCTTTAAATATTGATGGTTATGTATATATTAACGGTTTAACTATTTCCGCCAACTCAGCATCAAAATATGGAGCGAATGGTTTTCAAACATATGAAAATTGTTTAATCCAATTAACGAGTACTACTGGAACAATTGGTATTGGCTCTGGTTCAGTAAATATAGGTCAAATAACAAATTTTAATAATACTGCAGTAAGTTTTGCAAATATTGCTTGTAATATTTTAGCAGTTGGCGGTATTTTTAATTGGAAAAATACCAATAATGCAATACAAAATATAATACCCACAAATTTAATTGCACAAAATGGTTCGGTAGCATCTATTTTTAATTTAGATGGGATTGATTTAAGTGCCATGTCAACCAAAACTTTAGTCAATGCTGGGGGCGCGACGAGTACTGTTCCTTTATTAGTTAATATAACTAATTGTAGATTGCCTTCCTCAGTAACTGTCCAATCGGCTTCTATAAATAGTTTAGGACCTATTACTAATTTAATTATTAGTGATTCTTCAGGAACAACATATAGACAAGAAAAATATTGTTATCAAGGAACTCTAAAAGCAAATACCACTGTTTATAGACCTCTAGGAGCTTCCGATACAAATCAAACAATAAGTTGGGGTATAATAACTACCGCAAATAATAGACCATATTTTCAAACTTTTGAATGTTTTACAATTGTAGAATGGTTTTCGGCGGCTAGTCACACAGCAACTTTTGAAATGATTGTTGATACGACTACTGATACAGTATTAAATAATGCTGATGTATGGGTCGAAGTAGAATGTATGCAAAATGCATCTTATCCTCAATCATATTTAACAACTACTGGATTAACAAATCCATTATCGGCAAATGTTACTTTAAATTCTAGTAATACAGCAGCTTGGACAACAACTGGTATGACAACGCCAAATGCACAAAATATTACAGTTGGATTTACACCAGCAATTCCTGGATATGTAAGATTTAATATTAAAGTTGGAAGACCTTCTTTGACAACTCTTCATATTGATCCATTTCCAACGGTAACATAATGGCAAATCGTCAAGCAATAGTTCCGATTTATAATAACAACCCTATATATATAAACGAAAAACCAACAAGAGAAGCAATAGTTGTTAGTTCGGTTTATATAAACGAAAATACTGTTTCTACTCCATCCGGTGGTTCAAATAATCAAATTTCTAGTGTTACTTTCTTATTAATGGGTGTATAAAATAAAATGGCCGGTGCTGGACAAATATTAAAAGTTTTGGGTTCTCCAAGAAGTTCAAATGGAACAACTTCAAATACGAATGTTATATTAACTGCTGTAACTTATCCCATGGGAGGATTAACTCCTACAGCAAATGCTCAAGGATATATGGGCGGCGCAGTTCGTTTAAGCGAACCAATATTGGGATTTTTTACAAATCCTCTAGCAGTAGCTAATAGTTGGACTATTACTCAAGTTGGACCAAACACAACAAATCAACATTTTCACTTAATTAGTGCTAATACTTTAGAAGGAGTTACCGCTTTAACTCCATCACCAAATGCTAATGGTGTCGCTAATAATCTTCTTCATGGCCCTTATGTATTTAATGTTACGGTTACAGGAACTGATGGTTCGACCACTTCCAACACAATTACTATAACTACAGTCAATAATGCTATAAATTGGGGTACTTACGATAATTATTTTGGAACATATTGTCCAAAAATTCCTACAAATTTTAGTAGCGTTCCGGGAGCACAAATACTTTTATCTGTTGGAGCAAATTTTTACAAAACTTTAACAGGAAGTGGTTATCCCCAACCAATAATAGGTGTAGATTCGGGAAATGTTACTTTTCAAAATCAAGTTACTTTAACATATGCTGATCCATCCAGACCAGCAATTATGGGAAGTCTTCGATTAAATGGTGTCACAAATTTAACTGTTACTGGATTAACTTTTAGTGGCAACCAAGGAACCAACGTTAATATAGTTAATTCTAAACAAACTATAATGTCTTTCGAGGGAACTGCAACAGCACCTTGTGTAAATTGTTCATTTTTAAATATAACTGCAAATTTTTCACCTTCTACTTACGGCGGCGATAATTCCACACTTTTAGCTTTAGTTGGTTCAAGAAATTGTACAGCAGCTAATATTACTTGTAATTATATTGGTCAAGGTTTTTCTCAAAATTATTTAAGTTATGATACCGGATTTACAGCATCAAATATAAACATTCGTTATATGTATAATAATTTAGTATTTTTTGGTTCTCTTCAAAATTCAACATTAACTGATATATTTTGTTGTTCACCCATGATTGATAGTGATCAACACATCGATACATTCCAAATAAATCTTGGAAATTATCTTAGTAATGTATCGATACAAAGATATATGTGCGTCCCAGCGGATGGAAATGCACTTTGGCAAGGCGGACCATTTGAAAACCCTTCTTTTGGTTTTACTGGATTTATAGATGATGGAAGTACAACTCCAGTACCAAGTGGTAAAGCTGGTAATATATTAACCGTTACAGTAGTTTCAAATGCATTTGGACCAGCTGAATCGATGTTAACAATCCCCCCAACTCTTGGTTTAACAATTGTTGGTACTACCATATCTTCTGGAACTGTAGTTTTAAGTCAACTTACTAGAGCTACAACAGATTCAGCATATCCAGGCAGAACTGGAACATATTTGATTAATATTTCACAAAATTCAGTTACACCAGCCTCTATATATCCCGGTGTTAATAGTAATATTACATGGAATGGGATATTTTTTGCTGGAAGAGCACAAAATGGTGTAGTTATAAACTCTTCAAATAACTATATTTATAAAAATTTTACAACAACAAAAGCTACACATCAAAATAATATTGCTCAAACTGCGTTTATTGGATCTATAACAAATGGTTCTAATAAATTAATAGTAAACGGGAACACAATAGTTACTGCTGGTGGAAGTCCAAATCAAACAACTTGGTATCCAACTAATACTGGCTTAACCTTTAATGATGTATGTATATCCCCAAACACAACATATATTCCGGCTGGTACAATAATCAGTTCTCAAAATACGTCATATCCTGTATATATTTTTAATGGAGCGGGAGAATATATTTTATCACAAAATGCAATAGGTTCTTTAACAAATGTTCCCATGGTGTTTACAGGAGATATTGGTACTGCAAATTTTGCTCCAGGATTTGAAATTAATAATGTGGATGTTCCAACTTTACATTTTGGTAATAATCAATTAATAAATGGATTTTTTGCTGGGACATATAGTAATCAATATGCTAATGACGTTTATTCTTCGGGAGATAATGCATATTTTCCACCGGCGTGGACCGTAAGTCACGTAATTACTGCCGATCTTAATTATCAAAAAGGAGGAACAGTAAATGTATTCAATGCTCTTTCCGTTCCTCCGTCAGTAACTCCATTAATTTCAGCAAATACTTGGAATGCTCTCGTTGCTAATGCAACTACTTCAAATTCATCTGTAACAAATTATTATAATCCCGATTCATTTGTATCTTCTATATCAACATCAACTTGGACAGCAATGAATGTATCACAAATTAAAGCTGTTTATGCAGCAGCATTTTCGCCAAATCCAGGTGGACCTTTAGATGGTGGTTCGGGTGTTGCTTATGGAGCAATAAATTTTTCTGGCAATTGGAATGATGGTTCAAACAATGTTCTCTACCAATAATTAATTCATAAAGAACATTCTTCTTCTAATTCTTGCCGCTATACCTCTAAAAAAGGTTATACCGCTAGTAGAAACATTAGCCATTAAAGATAATCTTCCAGGAACAGTAATCAAAATAATTGGTGTAATATAAGAAGTTATTGAAATTCTTATATTTTTTACTATATTAGTTGTTTGATTAATAACACTTATTATATCAACAGGATTACTTTTATTTAAATTACTAATTACTGTTATACTATTTAATATATTATTTGTAATAGATTTTTCGATACTAATATTTTGATTTATATTAGAAATTACATTTTTATTGATAATTTTATCTAAAAATGTAATTGTATTAATTGTAGATGCTAATATATTCATATATGTATATACAAACAAAGTATTTGTATTGCTAATAGCTACCAAAATTATATTTGCAACAGATTTTTTAATATTAGTTGTTTGATTAATAGTCAGATTAACATATTTTGATATAAATTTGTTTGTATATATGTTTTGATTTACATTGGATATTATATTTTTACCAATGTTTCTAACTATATTAACTGAAATAGTTGAATTATTGGATATTAAATTTAATAATACAACATGTATTCCAATAGTTGACGCGGACTGATTTACATTAGATAATATTGGAATACTGACACTTTTTATAAAAAATGTTGCTTGTGAAACAGAATTTGTCATTAATCTACTAATATTTTTTACTATATTAGTTGTTTGATTTATGTTTGATATTAATATAGCATTAATGTTTTTAGCAATAGATTTTAAAGGAGTTGTTGAACCAATTAAAATTTCAAGTGTACTTTTGGATAAAATAGTAGATTGAGAAGCGGTAGCACTTAAAGGATTATTAGTAGATTTTATTAATGTTGTAGATTGTGATCCCGTTGCTAATAATGACAATATATTACTTACAATTCTAGAAAGTAATGTTGTTTGTGAAACAGAATTTATTAGAGGTATATTTGTTGTTCTTTTAATTGAAGTGGATTGTGACACAGAATTATTTAATATATTTCCAATATTTCTAACCAAAGAAGTAGATTGAGACACAGAATTATTTAATATAGCACCAATATTTTTTAATATATTTGTTGTTTGTGAACCCGTTGCTAATAATATAGCACCAATATTTTTTAATATATTTGTTGTTTGATTTATGTTTGATATTAATACATTTCCAATACTTCTAATTAAAGAAGTAGATTGACTAATATTAGAATTAATTGGTAAAGAAATTGCTTTAAATATACTTGCAATTTCACTTCCGGCTGTAGAAGTTAGAGTTTGATTATATAATGTTGGTACAGTATTTGATTGTATTAAATATGAAGTCGAAGCTGTAATAGATTGATTATTACGATTAATAATACCAAATATTGGAAACATACCAGGAATAATAGTTTGTTTTGGTGATGGATATGTTGTACCCGATATATAATTTGTTACAGTATTAGAAACTTGTGATACAGCATTAATCAAAACATATGCTATATTCTTTACTACATTTGTTGTTTGTGATCCCGTTGCTAATAATACATTTCCAATACTTCTAATTAAAGAAGTAGATTGGGTAGCAGTAGCAATTAAAGGATTACCAGTAGATTTTACAAAAAATGTATTTTGAGATACGGAACTATTTAAAATATCTACAGTTGATTTAAAAACAACAGAATTTTGTGAAGCATTAGCACTAATCGTTAATGTATATGCACCTGGACCTATACCAAGTGGTTTTTCTCCAAGAGAACCAAATCCAAACATAAGATCATATCTTTACTATTAAAATTATTCGAAATAACCTTCAACCATTACAACTCCTCTTATAATTTGTGAAGCCGTTGCAGTTCCTATTGGAGTTTTAAAGAATATTTGCATATATCTACCCGCATCTGTAACAATTGGAGTATTGAATTTATTCATGATTTGTTGTGCTTGTTGACCAATAGCAGCACCAACTATCCAAGATTGAGCACCCAATCCCATTCTATATGTGTTTGATGCAAGGGTAACAGCAGTTGAATTTCCTGCAATACCCCAAATTAATGTTGTAGCCGTAGTTGCAACAGCAGCACCAGTATTAATAGAATCTATTTCTATACCTGTACAATAAAATGAATAAGGAGCAGGACATTGCCAACCAAATAAACAATAATCAGTTTCGGCACCAGCAACAGTAGCAAATTGGAATTGGCCCCCCAATGTAGTATATCCAGCAGCAGTATTTGAAAGGGTTGCGGATGTGGGAACTGTTGAGTTAGTATAATTTGCATTTTGTGATAAAGATGCAATTGGTGAAATCAAAGAATTTAACATATTACCAGCTTGAATATGTGGATATGGTTTTGATGGAATATAGTCCAAGAAACCGACCATAGCATCTGCTACATACATTTGAGTAGCAGTTCCAACGTTTGCAGAAGCACCAACATATGTTCTAAAATATGTAAACCAATGAGTCGATTCGCCCATTCTTGGATCGGTTGTATTAATTTGTATTGTTTGATCTGTTATAATTGATTGTGTATTTGGATCTGAAACGATATATCTTGCATAATTATCATCAATAAAAATATCCCAAATATAATATTTTGAAGATGAAATTGAAGCGGAAAAATCTGTTCCAAGGGTGTTTGAAGATGCAAATGCATAAGCTGGTTTTAAAGTTGTTCCATTATATAGAAAATAGAAACCATATGGAAGGGCAGATCCTGCTGGAGTGGAAGTATTTGAAAAACCAATTTCTGCAGATCCATTAGTTCCCCCAAGAATTATTTGGGCTCTAACTCTTAAATGAAGAGGTGTTCTTTGATCTTTTGGTACAGCTTTAAAGGAAGCGACACAAGCATATGTGGATGATGTTCCGATTGCCGAAGCATTTAATAATGTTCCAGATGCTAAAGCAGTTGTTACAGTCATTGTTGTAGTTGTGGTAGCAAAATTTGAAGGAACGTTAGTTGCTTCAATTGTATAATCAATAAGGGGAGTGAAAGAAGCAGAAGCTAAACCACCAAGTTTATCGGTTCTCAAACCTCTCCAAACGTTATCAGATAAACCACCCATAGGCATAATTCTATCGGTTGTTGCATATGCGCCATTTAATAATTTAAATATAGGATTGCCTGAAGAATCATATAGTCCTGTATGAAGAGAACCATTTCCATCTATATTAGCACCAGTATTGGTGATTGGATCGTTTAGTGTTGCCATTGTTTATCCTTTAATGTATTTATTATTTATTCGAAATAACCTTCAATACCAACAATTCCTCTACAACCAACGACGGTTCCTATGAGTTTTACAAATATTTGAATATATCTACTTGCATCAATAACATATGGTGTATCGAATTTTTTGATAATTTGTTGAAATTGAGTTCCAACAGGTACTGCACCCTGCCAAGATTGTGCACCCAAAGATAATCTATAAGTATTTGTGGCTAAAGTTGCGGCTGGGGAATTAAATGCAGCGCCCCATTGTAAAGTTCCACCAGCTGTCCCAACTACGTTTACTACTGTATCAATAGAAATTCCTGTACAATAAAATGTATATGGAGATGTAGCCTGAAACGCAAAAATATCATAATCTGTATCCGTAGCACCTAATGTTGTCCATAAAAATTCTCCTCCTAATGTAGTATAAGACGCAGAAGCATTTGTTGGAGTTGCAGTCGCAGGTACTGTTGAATTAGTCCAATTTGATATTTGTGATGCGGTTGTTGGATTTGATTGTGAATTGAGAAAATTTCCTGCTTGAATATGCGGATATGGTTTTGAATAATTTACATCAACTACACCAACTACTCCATCTCCAACATATAATTGAGTAAACTGTACACCTGCCGCACTTGCAGCAGCATCAGCATAACATCTTGCAAAAGGATACCAATGTGTATATTGACCAAATCTGGGGGACATTGGAGGAATTAAAATAGTTTGATCGGATATAATTGTTTGAAGATTTGGATCGGAAACTATAAAACGAACATAATTATCATCAAGAACTATTTCCCAATTGTAATAACGTGTACTATCAATTAATGGTGCTATATCAACGCCCTGTAATATATGATTGCTTAATAATGATGCAGTTGGTTTTAATGTTCCATCATCGCCATATAGAAAGTAAAATCCTGCAACTAATGTAACCGATGAAGCTATTACAGCATTTGTAAATCCCCAATCAGCTAAGCTATTTGCACCACCTTTAACAAGTCTCGCTCTCAAACGTAATATTAAAGGAATACGTTGATCTTTTGGAACAGCTTTAAAACTTTGTGTAGCAGCATAAGTAGATGCTGTTCCTATATTAGAAGCATTTAGTAAAGATCCAGCAGCTAAAGTTGTAGATGTGGTCATTGTTACCAATGGATTATTCCAATTTTTGGGAACAGTTGTTGTTTCAATGGTATATGTTATTAAAGGTATAAATGATGAAGATGAAGTATAACCACCGATTTTATCGGTTCTCAAACCTTTCCATGAATTATCCGAAAAACTTCCTAGAGGTATAATCCTATCAGTCGTTATATAAGCATTGTTTAATGTTTTAAATATAGGATTGCCATTAGCATCATATAAACCTGTTTGTGAAGTACCATTAGTATCTACTTTTGATCCAACACTAGTATTAATATCATTAAATTGTGCCATTATTCAAAATATCCTTCAATCTGTACAACACCTCTGAATACTTGTGATGCTGTTGCTACACCAATTGGACATTTCATAATAATTTGAATATAATTTCCAGCATCAGTTACAAATGGGGTAGTAAAATGTTGATTTATTTGTTGTCCTTGGCTTCCAATAACAGCAGATGGAAATGATTGTGCTCCCAAAGTAACAATTTTACCACCACTTGTAGCTATGTTTGCGGAAGGAGAATTTGAACCCAAAGCCCAAGTTAACATAGTTGGAGTCGCAACATTTCCTGAAGCACCAGTATTAAATGTATCAATTTCTATTCCTGTACAATAGAATGAATATGGTGAAGGAATTTGATATTCAAATAACGCATAATCGGTTTCGGCTCCAGCAACAGCAGCAAAAGAAAATTGTCCACCCATTGTTGAATAAGAGGCGGTATTAGCTAATGTTGCAGCTGAAGGTGCAGCTGAATTTGACCAATTTGCTATTTGTGTTAAATTCGTTGTAGGCGAAATTAAAGAATTTAAAAAATTACCAGATTGAATATGTGAATATGGTTTTGTAAGATTTCTATCTACAAATCCGACCATCATATCAGCTACATACATTTGAGTAAAAGTAGTTCCTACTCCGGGCGCCGGATAATAAATTCTAGCATATGTAAAAAAATGTGAATATTGTCCAGTTTTACCAATACCTTCTGATATAGTAAGAGTTTGATCGGTGATTATTGTTTGCGTATTTGGATCAGAAACTATAAAACGAACATAATTATCATCCACCAAAATTTCCCAATCATAATATTTTGAAGATGAAATTGAAGCGGAAAAATCTGTCCCTAAAACCGAAGTTAAGGTATTAAAAACACATTTTGGTCTTAAAGTACCCATATTATCATAATAGAAAAAGAAACCAAAACCAATTAAGGCAGCCGAACCCGGTGTTGGGTTCGCAAATCCAATTTCTGCTGTTCCATTTATTCCACCTTTTATAAGTCTTGCTCTAACTTTTAAAAATAAAGGCCCTCTTGAATTTTTAGGAATTAATTTTGAACTTTCAATTACAGCGTAAGAACCAGAAGTCCCAATTGCCGAAGCATTTAAAAGCGTTCCTGTTGCTAACGCAGTTGTTATAGTTTGAGATGATGTAAAAGAATAAAAATTTGAAGGAATATTAGTTGTTTCAATTGTATAATCTATAATTGGAGTAAATGAAGCTGATGCTAAATCTCCTATAGCGTTTGATCTTATACTTCTCCAAACGTTATCAGATAAACCACCCATAGGCATAATCCTATCGGTGGAAAGATATGAAGTTCCGGGAGTTTTAAATATTAAATTCCCATTTAAATCATATAGACCTATTTGTAAAGTCCCGTTGGAATCTACAAATACACCATTACCAGTATTTTCATCTCTAATGTTTGCCATTTATTTAATCCAATATATAAGATACAGTTGTGTTTCCCCACATTTTACTTAACGATATAACTTTGATATATATAGTTCCATTTGCTGCACATCTTCCATAAGCCCAACGTGGACTAAAATCTAATTCATCTGCATAACCATCAGCAACACCAAGAATAGAAACATAAATTTTAGAATTTATATTAACAATAGAATCAGTAAATGAAGTTTCAGTAACTAATGATCCATTTGATGTAACATTTACTGTTACTATAGAATCGGGAATTAATGTAATTGTATTTGCTGTTATATTAGCTCCAGCAATTACTAAAGTATTTGAAGATTTATTCCAAGTTAAATTTGACGCAGCATTAGCATATCCAGAATCATTAAAATATATATTTGTGTTAGATCCGGGAGAATTTAAAAGATTTGCAACATCTTGAGCTAATATATGACCAATAATAACAACTTCTGTTCCTATTAAAGAAACAGCAGCATTAGAATTAGAAGAATCTACTGGACCCCTAGTTAATGTTGTTCCCGAAGAAGAATATGTTCCATAACCATCTTCATAAGTTCCCGAACCAATAATTGTATAAGCATAGACAGCGCCATTTGTAAGTACAGATGTACCTCTAAATCCAGAAATAACACTTCCGAGAGTTATTGTACCTGTTCCCGCAGTTGTATTATTAACTTTTACGAGATTGGCGAAATTATTAGCTACAGTCAATTATCATTACCTTTCATAACTTATTTAGCTCAATCCAAATATAAATAAAATCTGTTTTTATTCATTATCTGTTTTGGACATAAAAATACTCCATAGGATTAATTTTTATGGAGTATTTTGTCCAAATTAATAAAAAGTTTATGAAACAATTTGAAATAAATTTAAATCTTATAGTAAATTTTACATTAACTTATTTTTTATAAGTCTTTGAAATATAAGAACATTATACATCAGGCAGGAATAAACTTTAATCCTATGGTAAAAGCGATGGAGTCACCAGACACTACGTTAATTGCGCCAAAAACACCATGAATTAACATATTACCTGCTGTTACGTTATCAAATAATCCAGCTTCAGTAATTGCTAAAGTTGATCCGGCAGTTACGGTTCCTGCTACTTGATATGTATCATTTGTAACAGATGTTGTAACTCTAGATTCAGTTCCAACAGTACGGCCACCTGAAGTTGTTGGTGCAGATTCGGTTGTCAAAGCTGTATCTGTTACTGCTGCTGCGGTTGTGCCAATACCCCATCCAATATTTTTAGGTGCTGTCCCCGCTTGAATTATACGATTTGTAATAATTGATGCCCCAACATTTGTAAATACGGTTGCCATTAAACTTGTTCTTCT
>Ga0302185_10002654_pt1 | contig 11593 bp, 11 predicted proteins | sample II_Bog_E1_1_FD_200231 | JGI IMG/M metagenome (GOLD analysis project Ga0302185, IMG submission 200231) | Peat permafrost microbial communities from Stordalen Mire near Abisko, Sweden - II_Bog_E1_2 | ecosystem: Environmental > Terrestrial > Soil > Wetlands > Peat | place: Sweden: Abisko... | reverse complement strand
AGTCCATTCATCATTTGACAAAAGTAAGTTCTTGCTACTTTTTCTGAGAATTTTCCAGTCTCAGCAATAAAATCGAAGAGTTATCCTCCCCCAGCATACTCCAGCACCATGGCAAAGCATTAATAAGTGGTATCGTTTTTCTTTCTATAGATAGCACTTTCATGTATTCCTATAAGTTTAACTAAATTGTCATGTTTAAGTTCTTTCATGACATCGAGTTACTGCTGAAGAGTGCTGAGAGTTGCTGTTTCTCGCTTGTATTTTTTGATGGCGACCAGATTACCATGTGGATCTTGGCCCAGTTTAACTCTAAAAATGGGATAAAAAATACTGTGCGGTATAGCCTGCCCCAAGTGTCTTTAAAATCTTGTACTCGTTGAGATAAGAATAGTTTTTTTAATGTTCAATTTCCATTATTAACTTATAAGGCCAAACACTCAAATATCTAATAATAACCCTATAAGAGTGTGCCATATATTCCATAAAATGAATCGTAAGCAGCAAAATACTATGAAAATAATCAAATCCAGGCGAACTTAATACATGTTTGATTGCCTCTATTTCTCGTTTCTGCTTTCTTTCTGCAAGATTGCAAATAAATTGTTGAGTCTAATTTTAATTAATTCGGGGATTATTTTATTTATTAACATTGCTTTATATCCATTCAAAGTGTAGGTTTATAATATTGATTCAATTATATAGATTTTTGACACCAAAATGCAAGTTTAAAATATGGAGAGGAACAACACTGACTAAGAAGTCATTAGACTCATAGAAAACCTACCTGTCAGGCTGGATAGATTCTGGAAGGCAAGAATGCTGAAACTGCATGACAGTGAGGAACAATTCTCTAATAAGTTAAAATTGTGCTTAGGAGGCATTAATAGGCTGGAATGTGATGAAATTATTTGTTACCTCAGGGACCGTAACCTACTTGATAAATATATTCACAGATCGTGATTCATGGAAAATTCAATATAAAGTTTAGTTTTTCCAACTTACATTTTTGGTAAAAATTTATCTTCTCCATCCCCAATGCTTAAATCAATCAAGAGATGATCGGCTATAATAAAACTATTGAGTTTTATTATGTTTTTAACTCAAAGTAAAAATAGATAAAGTTTTGCATAATCCCAATATAATGTCACCTAGTTTAAAAATAAAATATAAATAAAATAATGGTTCAATGAATCACTCAGTATCCATAAGGGCAGCTAATTCTGGAGGGGCGTATTGAGGTGACTTGCCACCCTTCGCTTTTTGGTTGGTTTCGTCGACCACGAAGCATGCGAGTAAGGTATCCATAGCAAGTGAATAGACAGACATGAAGAGCATGCCTACTGCGTAGGACATGATAAATACTATTATCAACAGATAGATAGGTTGAAGTACATTTATTCTCGAACTAGGGTTGTAGAGAATCAATAGATAGAAAGCACCAGTGGTCAAGGCAGCAATTGCAAGTTTACCTAAAAACATCATGATTTCACCTACACCAGCCACTATTGCATATCTAATTCCATTTGACCACACCAGTTCAAAGCCATCCTTAGCAGCATTACAAAAGCTCTTCCCTCTAATAGCAATTTGGATATAAGCAGTTTTATTAATAAATTACACGATTCTTTCAACACAGGCCAGACAACAACTTAGACAGTTCATCAAGTATTAGAAACATTTTGAATTGCCTGCTCCACTTGATTCTGCTTGCTTCTTAAATATTTGAACCATAATCTATAAAGCTTGAACAATGGCGAGGATTAATGAACCAAAAGCAAGACTACCAAAATGGAAACGAAATGCCATTTTATAGCTGCGAAAGATAGGCAAATCTAACTGAGCTCCTGGACCATGAGAATAATACCACATGCAGCAAGCACTAGCAATTACAAATGTGCCAATAGCTTGAATCATTCCATGACTCCATAGGGTTGCAAAGATAAAACAATATAGCTTGGTAAGGTTAGGATCTTGAGTGACTGAAGTGAAGTAATCTGAAGGACTATTGATGGTAAAAGATGCAGAAGATACTAAAAATACCATAACCACAAGACAAGCTGCCCAGAAACCAAGCAAGATTGAGGCCTGAAAGATTGGGACTAAGATGATAAGACAGACATCAACAACAAACTGCCCAGCTGCTTTGCACACAGCCACAGCCAGCCTTATTCTACTGCAACAGCAAAGCATGAGTATAAAGAATATACCTGATATAGCAAAACATATATATCCATATATGTCATAATATTGCTGTCCGCCCCCACTGATTGAAGGAATATTTAGATAGCCATTGTATTGTCCAAGTGCTGATATTTTACCATTATTGTAGAGAAAAACTACTCCAATCAAGGCAAAAAATATTATAATGCCAAAAATAGACGACCAAACGATTATTCCAGCCAAACATCTCAGACAAAACATCCAAACAAAAGAAATTATGATTGCAAATCCAAAGGCAGCAAGCAACCATTGCCAATTCTAAATAAAATTATTCTTACATTGCGAATATCAACAATGAAGTTAGCCAAATCGCCCAATTGAAGACTAGAGAATGATGAGGTGTAGCTTTGAAAAGCATTTGAAAACACAGTTGTTGATGGCATGCATATTCGATCGAGGGCAAGAGAGGAATCATAGCCAATATCAATGGAAGATGTAAAAGCACCACTGGCAGTGCCACTAGAACTAACTGTTACAGTGAATGTCACTGTTGTTGCTGAAGGATAAACTTGAATAGAGGCCGGCATATTGCCAGTAGAATCTAAAGTTGGACAGGAACTAACACAATATCTGTGATTTATCATATCTATTGGATTGGTGTAATATACATAGGGATATGATGAAGCAGGACCGTTTATATCTCCACAAGCTACCCCTGATGCGATAGGACGGAAGATATTGTTCGGATTACCAAAGGTATAGGCGCAGGCTGTTAAGTAAATCATACCAGCAATGCAGACCATATATAGCAAGCAGCAGATGAGGTCTCTGCATTATCTGTTAGATTATGTAAGAGGGCCATTTTCAACATCCGTATAGTCAGCGTTGCTTTATTTCCGTTCATCATCACCCATCTGATTATAAGTATTATTATTGTGGCTAATAAAATTCATAAACTAATAAATTGCTTGGCTGTTAAAGCAAGAGGTTGCATATAAATTAAAAAATCCAAAATCACTAATTTTAATAATGGACTAAAGCCAAACTAAGGTATTTGATAAGCCAATTGATCCTAAAAACAAATATCACGAAAAAGCTGATAGAAAAATACCTATAGTTGAACTTTCACCCTTTAGTTTCAGGGAAAATAGTTTGGGAAGAGTAATATGAATCACCAGTTCACCTTTCATTTCAATGAGATGATTTATGTTTGGCTTATTTATCCACTCACCAAAACTACACCATTTTCCTAGAGTCTGCTTGAGTTATTAAGGAAATTATTCAATCGTTGATAATCTAGATATAAATTTCGATACTCAAGTTTCAATGTCATTTCTTCTAAGAGCTATAAAAATGCCATTATTGGAGAGTTCAAGAACTAAATACTGATTCTTCGAATAATCTATGTCAAATTTTGAAGAAAAGAAGAGTCAGTCTAAACATTTCCCTGAATTTTGGCATGATTAAGTAGTGTGAGAGGATTTTATTTTTGAAATTATGGAGTGAGGTTATAGAACTGAACCTTGAGCCATGCATTATTATTCAGTTTGACAATCTTTTGAAATTATTTCTCAGTGTTCTTGAGTAATTTGATCATATCCTTGCTTTTTGGGTTACTATACTGGTAAAGCTTATTGTTAATACGACTGTAGCCAGCATCATAGTCATTCCCCTTGAAGTTGAAAATTTACGTATTTTCTGCTTCAACTTGTGGATATTCGATCACAATGAAGGGCATTACAGTTTTTCCCAACAATGTGCTAAATTATTGATTTATCTTTGCGAGCTACATCCATCAAAATATACTTTTTACTGGTGCATTTCGAGAGTAATATCGATACTCTTGTATAATTATTTGTTTTCTGTACCGTCCATGCCGATTTTAATGTTGATGTTGCACTGACTCATTCGATTATGAAACTATAAATATATAACTATAAAAATGTAGTCATCAATGCAATATCATTCAGAATTATATGTCTTAATTGTAATTGGCCACGCCTTAATCCTCTTACTCGTCCTCAGCGATAAATTGTTGGTTGTCTTCCTCCTACATTTATTCATCCTCTTCATTCTCTTCCTCCTGTTCTCGTCCCACCAACTTATTAAACACTTTTGGGTTATAGTTATAAATATCCTTATAGACGCCGGTCTTTAGTCTTTCCATAAGTTCCTACTCAATTTTTTGTTCAATATTAGCGGCAATCAATGCTTTCGCCTCTCTAATTCTATCTCTTTTCTCAGCTTTCTTCTTAATAGGCACTAACTCTTCTTTCCCCTGTAATTTAAGTTTCCTCATTTGAATAATCATCTGCCTGAGTTTCGTCAGTCTCTGCTTACATTTATGGATAATGAAAGGCGACCAATAAATGAGCTGCTAATCGATTTGCTCAAGAGATTTTTGATACGATTTATCCAGTCTGATTTTTTCCCAGAGCTGATTGGGTAAATGCGCTCTTTCTGCTGTTTTCATATATAGATAGCAAACTCCTTTTTATTCTCGAACAGTGGCGTACTGTGAATTAGCTAAAGGACATGACCTTCTATTGCAGAGTCCTGTCAGATTATACTAATTGCGGCAGAAATTTTGAGAGACAGTCCTGAATAACGCAAACCATACTTCATTCTAAAAGAACAGTGCTTATTTACGATGACGTTCCACACAACTTCGTCAATAATCATCTTCAACAATCAAATTATAATATCTAATGAGAAATTTGCCATTATTATAGGAATTGCAGTTATCTTAACAATGTCAAGCCAAAATAAAAGAGCAGAACAGGGTAGTGTGATTATTGAAGAATCAATTATTCCTTATGGTATAAGTTCAACTGTTTAAATTATGAAATTATTATAAGCTTTATAGCATAATGCTGAGTGAGTAAAGAGCTGTGGAGATGGAGGTTGTCGGCCCCTTTCCAACACGATTAAAGAAACCCTGTTTCACTGCAAATAATATCCTTTGGAATAAGGAGAGTAAACTTGTAGTTCTCCCTCAGGAATTATACATCAAAAAATACGAGTACTTCAAAATAGGAAAAACATTTGGATTTTAGACGACACGATATTTGGCTTGCAGCAATAACTGTCTTTTTTATTATGACGTACAAGTTCTATGATAAAGGATGAAGCCGACAAAGAGTATAAAGGATATTGCTAAATAGAAAATGTGTATGTCCAATGGTTGTACTTGAAGAACGGAAAATATCTGTTGTATCTGACCAATGGAAATGAAGAGAGCATGTTTTATTTTAACAATGCCAGTTTTTGGAAGGATTATGGAAGTGTCATGGGAAAGAGCTTAATTCAGCTGAACTTTAAGTAAAAATATCAAATTATTGAACAAATTGGAAAGGGTAGCTTCTCTAAGGTACGCACATTTTTATGTAGGTCTACCGGGCAAGAAACCTAGAAAATAAACAGGAATTTGCAGCTAAAGTTATCAACAAATTGGATAAGAATAAAACAAGTACCAAAAATTTAGTGCTATAATAACGAAAAATTTTGAGGTTAATCAATAGTCCCTATGTTTATAAATTCGAAGAAATGTTTGAAGAGTAAGAATCTTATGTGTTTATCCTTGAGTATCTACCAGGAAAGGATTTAATGTTGCTATACAAATAAAAAAAGATAAACGACACGCAGATCTCTATATTTTTACTGAGAAAGATTCTAGAGGGCATAAGCGATATTCATCGAGCCAACGTTATACATAGGGATCTAAAACCTCAAAACATCATTATCAATTTATAAACTCTTCACCCTTCCATTATTGATTTCGGGCTTTCTCTTCATTTAGATTAAACTGTTACAGCAAAGAACTATAAAAGATGCGGAACTATGGGCTACATGGCACCTGAAGTGATTGATAATACCGGCGAAGGGAAGAAAAACTATGGATGCAAGTGCGATTTATTTAGTTTTGGAATTATCGCACATATGCTACTGCTCGGATTCAACCCTTTAAAAGGCGATAGTTACGATGAAACATTTCTCAGGAATAAAGCCTGCGATATCGATCTTAATAAGAAGAATATCGTATAAAAATATGGATAAAACTGTTATACATTTTTATCAAAGCTCCTTTCAAGACATCCCCAGTTAAGATACGACTCCCAATAAGCTTTAAAAAGCGATTTCTTCAAATAAAAGGACAAACCTTGCGATAAGGATAAATAATAGTCGTAAAAATGAATTTATATAGATCATCAACAGTGTAATAGAAAAGAAAAGGATTTTACCAATCTACAAAAAGTGTAAAATAATGAGGGTGTCCTATCAAAATTTGATTGCATTTTATTAATTTTTTACAACTATTTTATGGATTGCACATAGAAACATTTTTTAATTTAATTTAATTTTTTAATTTATTTTACCCTCAGATTAGAATATTATTTTTTATGTCCTACCTTAAAAAGTTATAAAAAATTGGAGTGCTAAAATTTAGATGAGAATATTGCAGATATCATGGGCATGATTTCTAAAGATCTATTGGATGCTAAACTTTATGATGTGGCCAGAATAAACATGCCTACTTTTAGTATTACAATATGCTTGATCTATCTTATTTTCAGATGAATTATGAATAAATGAGTACTGCAGCGGATTGCGGTTAATTGCTAAATACGGGATAATTAAATTGATCATATTCTGGATTTCTATTAAATATTATTCTTTTTCTATGAAATACAATCTGAAACACGATTTACTTCGACTCAATTAACTGCACAAAATTGCAGAAGAGTGGATTTCTTCAGGAGTTTATCATCAGTAAATTTCGGCCAATTATCACTTCAAGCTAAGCTTATCCAAATTCCAGGGTCTATCATCTACCTTCTTCGTAAATTGCCTGGTCTATATGGTGAGTCGCATGCTGCCCTGGATGATAATCGAGTGGAAGACTGAAGAAGGTGTGAAACTTAATGACGAACTTAAGAAATACTATCGTGAACTGCTCTTCAAGTCATTTTTTAAAGCGAATAACATGTTTGAAGTTTTTATTGTTTACCTCATTAAATTAACAGCTCGTTTCCTCGAAGTACATTTCAATAATTTTCTGGTCGATGAACCTTTCTAAACCGAACTCTGTATCATTCTCTACTATACTTTTCTGGGAATAGAAATCAATCAAAAGACTTATAAATTGCTGTAGAATAAATTTATCATCAAGCGATGTATTCCCCCAAACCCTAAATAAAGTCGTATCTCATAACAAAGCTAAGGTCAATTAAGTGTGACTGCCAAAAATAGCTTTCTTTCCAATGTGGCTCGAAAATCTTCCCTGAAAACTAATTATACGGGCGAAAAACAATCATTCAAATATCTTAGAAGGTCTGGTATGTCTTTTGCTGGACGCTTCAAAGAACCTGTGAAAAAAGACAATGGAATTAGTGAAATAAATGCTTTACTAAAAGAAAATCTGCATGTTGCACCACTACCACCCCTCAAGAGAAAACGTATTAATGCTCGTGAGTTCGAAAGATTACTAACAGAACCAACTAGTAATGCTTAAATTGTTCCAAACAGTACGTTGAGTTAAATACAAAACTAAAAATACAATTAGCCTAAGTTTATTTTCTCAAACCAACTGTCACCCTCCCTAAAAAATTATTATCCGGGAAGTCTTCTTTTTTAACTTAATTCAAAAAAAGTCAAAATTACACAAACAAGCCAAAATTTTCATAATGAGAGAAGCTTACAAATCATAACAAAAGAGATAGATGAAGAACATGTAGATGGTACTAAAGAGATTGATGTCAAATATGGTCCTAGCAGCAAAAAGGTACCTGCTAATGAGTGGACAAAACTTGTAGGTGATCTGAAGAAAAAAGTGTTCAATTTGAGGTGTCAGACCGAAACTTAGGATAAGAGCACGGCTCACAAAACAAAAAGAGTGGAAAAAATCAGTTGCTTGCCCACATCTACAGATATTTAAACTCCTAATATTTAAGTTCAAGAAGAGGAAAAAGCGCAGGTTCGCACTATAATGACTAGTATCCCCACCCTCGTGAGCAAACTTAGTGAATCTGATAGTTCATAATCTGAGGATGAGCACCCTGTTGAGCTTGAGAAGGTTGACTTTAAGAGATAACATGAAAAAATATCTTTTGTTGTTGAAAACTTTCAGAGTGCACATAGTGAATCTTAAAAAGAGTTCAATAAACTATTCACCAAAGGAAAAGCATCTCGCAATGGAAGATTTTTAACAAGCAGCATTATCCGTTCTGACCAAGATCTTTTCTTTAGTCTATGTAAAATCCGCAAAGGTTCTATTCTATAGCAAAAACAATAGAAAATAAACCGGCACGATTCCGTTCTGAATCAATACAAATCATGATAATCTCTTGAATTTTACTCTCGTTTTAAACAAGAATAATTATCATTAATTTTCCTCTCTTCTTCTAATGTTTTAGTAGTGAGAATATAGATATTGAGGAATATCTCTATAATAGATGGTGAGTATTATTGTAATGAAAGGAGATAAGTAGCTGAGGACTAATTAATTGAAAACGAGATAATTATCATTAAAGTATCTGCAACTTGAATAATCAGGCGAGAACCTCAACTATTTGATTAGGTTTGACCCCAAAAGACTGAATCATAAGCCTCTTGAGTTTTAGTCCATCGATTTGAGAGAAGTGTTCACACTTATGGTACAATGCGTCTACCTTATCTTTAACGCAACTCTCAAAAATCTCAATCTGCGACTATCCAAGTCTATCCTCATCAGTAGAGTCAGTTTTCATCACTTTACTATCCATAAAATGTACCTCTTAGATTAACATTATTTCTAACTCAATAGCTAGCTGCAGACCTATGTTTAAAAATATTTCGATTACTATCCAGTCAGCAACAATAATGTCTTTCAGAGTCAAGTGATGGGCATAATCTACAGCTGTTTGAGTGCCATTAAAAGATACTCGTAAAAGTATCCTGAGTTTATCAATAAAGTGTATAAGCAGCATTTCGAGCAATTCTGTTTTATTCTTAACGAATTGATAAGGCCAAATCTTCCCAATATACGAAACCCTATAAAATTAGTATAATGCTGTTAAAAATCATAAGTCTTTCGGGACAACAGTTTGTTATTGATGATAAAGTCTAATTTACTCTATGATGAAATTCGCAAGTATATTGAGTAAGGAAGATTGTTTGAAAAATTGCAGGATATGTAGAAATAACTGCTTCTATAAATGAACAAATGCAAGACATGCAAAGATACAGGAAAAGCTATTAAGCAATGGATTTAAAATATCATGCTTTTGCTGATCGAAGTAAAGGTGATATTCAGCGAATTAAGTTTGGATAATGAAAATAGTAAAAAGAGAGAGAGTACAAAGCAGGAGAAATAAATAAGGAGTCGATGGGAGATCTACACCAAATAAAAACGCCAAAGCAATATCAACAAATTGAATTTTTAAACTCTTCTAAACTCAAATCAAAATTTATTAATTTCTGATTAGAGTGACCCTGATGCTAAATTTTTTAAGAAGAATCCTTTTATTGTGGAATACGATTCTCGGAGAGAAGTGATCACCTTAAAAATGGTAACCAATTTAGCCTTTACAATATAATCCAGCGATTTATTAACTTATCAAGCGAGTTTGGCGGGCTCATCGTGGGAATTTCCTACCATATAGATGCTTTAGAGTCGCAGTCAAAATGATAGAAAGTAGAAATGGTTGGCTGTCAGTAGTTTCTTCAGGATAATGCCATCACAGCACCCTACTACGCAGATGCTTCTATTAATGGACATGCTGATGGTGCATAGTAAGATAATATCTCTCTAATTGAACCAACCTCCCTACAAGCGCAATCTGCCTGATAAATTAAACTTGAGTCAGCAGAGTTCATAGCATATTCATGCTCTTCTCCTCGCCAACATAAAAAAAGTGTATGATATCCAACTGGATGACAGCCCAGAGTGACGACTGATCGAGTTTAATATCATTGCACATAATTATATTTATCCTTGCAATTCTATATAATTTAAATAGATAATATGAACGATTTGCACAGTGAGTACCTGAAAGAAGATCATTTCGAGGAAGAGGAGGAAGACGACGTCAATCTATAACCACAGAAAAGTAAATTCAATTGGATTCAGCCTTTGGCGATTAAGCTGAGTCTCTAGACCAAGAATTAGAGAATGCTATTATGGAACAAGTCATCAAACTCGAAAAGAGGGAAGGTAGATCACGCCCTATGTAGATTCAATTAGTGCAGAACTCTAGAATAAGTTAGAGGACTTGCTCGAAAAAATAACAAACCAAAGTGAAGAGGAAATTGTGAAACTGCGGATGAGTGAACTTGCTCTAAGCAAAGTATATTTATTGCCATTAAGATTTTAGTCTATACTCATGGGAAATCAGAGTTTAGGCTTGTGCTGGCGCATCATCACATAGGCAAGGCCTATCTCAATTATAAATGTTACGAGCAGGCCATCGATCATCTCACTCTTTCCCTGAAAAAAAACTCTAAGTTAGGCGAGGTAAAGGAGACAAAACTATATCACTCTTACATTTTAACAACTTTGAGCAAGTGTTATTACTAAATTGCAAGTTACGAAGATGCTCTGTAAGTATTAAACCGAGCAGAGGACATGCAAGTGGCTGCGTTTAGCGAAATGAATGAAAGTGAGAAATGCAATGTGGAGACTATAAAATTGATGGCCAACTGTCATTCAAAACTTAAAAACTATAAAAAAGCACATGAGCTCATACAGCGAGCCCTCGATTTTAGCAAATCTCAGTCTGGAGAAAAATCAAAGGAAGTAGCCAAACTCAAAATAGAAAGAGCGAAAATCTACTATGAGTAAAAAAATTATACATTGGCTATCACTGAACTGGATAAAGCTATTGAGTTGCTCATCGAAATGAATTATGGCAATCGCATTGAACTTGTGGAGCTCTAAGATCTGCTTGCTGTCTACTATGAAAAAAATGGTCAGTTTGAGAAGCAAGTGGAAACCCTCTTCGCAAAATTATAACTGTTTTCAGAAATATATGACGATTCACATAAGAACACACTTAAACTGAAGAGGAGCATCGCCACTATCCTCATTAAGAACCAAAAAAATAAGGAAGCCATAGCCTTGCTTTAAGAAATTCTGGTATTTATGTCACTATGATAGTAAACTGAAGAAAAAGTCTACGGTCCGAGTTCCCTCCATGTGGGAAAAACCTTAAAAATGCTTGGAATAGTATACATGTCAAACTAAAATGAACTAAACTCAGCTGAGCATTATCTTAAACGTGCTCAGAAGATTTTACAGGAACAGGGAAATGTAAAACTCATGAAGGAGATCAAGTCTAAGCTCAATACTATCAAATAAAGCCGAGAGAAACGTATCAATGGACTGATTCATCAATAATGATTATATTCTATTAGTATAGATATTTTGGAAAGTCACCATCTTTTAAAGGAAGGTGAT
>Ga0302185_10002651_pt1 | contig 11599 bp, 8 predicted proteins | sample II_Bog_E1_1_FD_200231 | JGI IMG/M metagenome (GOLD analysis project Ga0302185, IMG submission 200231) | Peat permafrost microbial communities from Stordalen Mire near Abisko, Sweden - II_Bog_E1_2 | ecosystem: Environmental > Terrestrial > Soil > Wetlands > Peat | place: Sweden: Abisko, Stordalen... | reverse complement strand
TCAATATGATGTGAAATCATCTTTATTTAAAAAAATTATTAAGAATTGATATGAAATTCTGTATTTATAATGGATATACACACTATTTGATATGAAGGGCGCGAAAAATGGTTGTAGCCATTTTATATATTCTCTGAAATATTCAAGTGACCAGTTTATTTCTTCATCTTCTCCTTATTTTAAAGACCTAATGATAAATTGGATTAACAACTGTCATTTTTAAAGAAGTCACTTCAGTTGGTTGTTCAATTTAATTGACTTGAATTTACAACCAGAATGATATTTGAAATGAGAAATTGATAACATCTGATTTATATTGGGAAATCATAAAATATACTATTTTTTATAAGCAATGGCCGATCTCCTATCTGCAATTTTTCCCAGAGAGACGATGACGGGCCTACCATGAGGACAATTAAAAGGTGCATCCATTTTATATAAACTATCCAGTAATCCTCTCATTTAAAATATTCGCAATTTGTCTCCAACTTTAATCGCATTATGGCAAGCAAAACTGGCCATATAATTCTTTTAATTATTAGAGTATTAATTTTCTTCTCCCTCATTTTCGTTGTAAAGTTTATCTATCAAAAAGAGAAAATCTTCTTATTTGAGCTCTTTGCCATAGAGAAGAGGGACTTGAGTAATATTTAAGATCGTTTATTCGGCCTTCTTCTTCAGTTCTTCAAAAATCCACCCCTCCTCATTAATAACCTCCTTTTTATCATTGAGAGTTTATCTATAGTAGTTTGGGATGTAAGTTTTTATGTTGGCTGAAGCAGTATATTTTTGAGTAGGATTTATCATGTATTGTAAGAAGAGTGACTTCTATGAGGCGGCATGTTGATCAACAAGATAGAGATATCCTTCAAAATGGATGAGAATAAATCCATTTTAGAAGTTACCAATGATATCGCAGATTGAGAATACTTTCCGGTGAAATATAGAATCATTAGTATCTTCGCTTATAATTTCGAGAGTTTATTAATTTTATTGTTTGTCCTTGTAGTAGCCTGACATATGCTCTGGAAATTGATGGCTTTGAAACTTTGGCTTCATTTTAAACTGGATTCTGATTAAAACTATTATGCTCTGCAGATTAAAACTTAATAAAATTGTATAAAAAAGAGCAAGCACAATCCCAAAACAATGAGTATTTTCATAGAGCGGTTAATCTGCGAACTTAAACGATATATCTACAGATCCAATAAAATTTATTCAAAAATAAAACAGGTTAAAGTTTAATTCGCAAAACTTAAGATGACTTGAAAAATCAATCGTGAGCTGTTTTTTTTATAAAATTGGTGAGGGATATGCTCTTATAAAAATGGGGCTGAATATAAAGATCCATCGCGGTTATTTATGAACCAGTTCGCTCTCCTTTTTATTCACCTGGTTAACTTCCGAATTTAGAAAAATAACGTTTGTTTGCTTATTTTAACTTTTATCGTAGATATTCTTACCGTCCTCTTTCATCCTCTTATATATTACGTTTATACCCAACACATTAGGTTTAGTTGATTTTGCGCTGCATTTCCATCACATCAGTCTTCAAATTCACTTGCTTTTTCGCTTTACCATTCCTTCCAATTATAAATTTTGGTGATCGTTGTATTTTTGGAAAATTACCTTCTGATTTATTAATATTTTCTTTCTCCATTATCAAAGCAACGTGGTTATTATGCTACAGATATCTAAACCCACATTTGCATCTCCAATATGTTGTAAATCCCAAACAGTTTGAGCAATGCTCACATCTTTTATTTTATTTTTTATGCATTAAATAGGAATGCTTGCAAATGCATTTCATTGCAATAATAGGCATATACTCAAAGCCTTTACAGTTGCAACCAGCAGTCATGCAGTGAAGAGTATTTGACTCGTGATAAAAATGAGCGTCTAACTGATGACCACAGAAACATGAATTGCCACGTTGAATTAATTTACATTAATCACCTTTAGCATTGAGCCATTTCACTCGTAGATCGTTTTTTGCAATCACAGGTCTATTCAATGCTTTATTAAGCTCAACCTCATAGCTGCTTTTGAATTTAGGTGGTTTTGGAAATTTTCCATTATCCATATGGTCTCTATTTTATGGAAGTTTAGTAACAGAGTATATAATAATTTATGCTGTGAAGTCAAACAGTATTTAAAAATCAAATCTTTAATTAAAAATACCATGAATAAAACAGTTTATCGAACATTCTTAAGTAATAATATTATTGATCAGCAGCTTATAGTATTATTGGTTGTGAAAAAACTCTCTCCTTTATTTCCACTAAGAATCGTTTTAAATTAACCTTTCTCCTATTCACACAGATGCATTTGCTCAATCTCTCCAAATATTTTCTAAATAAATAAATCTTTACTTCATACTGCTCAATTACCGACATTTCCTCAATAACTTTAGCCATATAATTATGCCGCGAACGCATTGAAACTGAGGTTTGAATATTCTTCTTTCGAATTAAATATTGCGTTTGTGCTTTTTTTATCTAATCGTGGTGATGAAATGCCTGCTCATACTATTTCCTGAGCTATCTTTTCTTTTAAAGAAGCTGGATAATCAATAATATACTTATTTTTATTTCCTTGCCTCGATCTGAATGCAAATAGCATGATTCTCTTCTTAATTTTTAGTTAGGATCAGCTGCAACTCATTCTCTAACTTTTTTTGCTTCACCCAATTAGCAGTCTTTCTTTAGGCCATGGTGGCGGCTTTTTTATTTGCCCCTAACATTTATTTGGTTTGATACTTTGCCTTTTTATTTTGATAAATTTTTAAAAACTGAACTCTTTTCAACAGTGATTGCCTATTAATATCATCTAAAGATCTTTGGACTCTGTGATGAATCTTTACTTCATCTTTATATGTTTCTTCAGCTTACTTTGCTTTCTTTTTCAGATTCTTGAGACAATTATAAGGAGATATTTCGCGCAAACCTTTTGGATTATTTGCTTTTGGTGATGTAAAAGGACGATTGGAAATGACCTAAGTCGCAAAAATAAAATTGTTAGTGCTTGACATTAAAAATTAAAATTATTATTATGTTTTATCGAATATAGAGTTAATAATTGTTGGCATTCACATTAACCTTTAAAAAATTGCTCAATGAATATCAAAATTGCTTTTTTGAGTTTATTGCTTTTTTTTATTATTAACAAGTAAGTCCACCACTTTTTTCGATGTTATTAAAAATCTCCCATGTTTTTTTAAAGGTATCTTCAAGGATAATGATCTTTGAAGATTTTTGTTGAATTTATTTCTTTTGACAAACTTTTTAAATGTTTTTCGAAGCAGGTTTTCCGATTTTTCTGATAATATTTTTTCTAAAGCAAAGCCCTGATTATTATTAAGTTTGTTGATTTAAATTGATTTTTTGTTTGTTCTGCTCAAAATTTGGACAAACTTGTCGGATTACTTACGATTAATCTAATTTATCTGATATTCTTTCCCCTTCCATTATTTTAGAATCGCAATTTTTAATACAAATCAGTGATAAATTTTAAGAACCCTTTTATTTACAAGATTTATCACTGCAGAGTGAATGACCCAAAGATATTTCATCTTAATGAGTTATATTGTTTTTATTTTTAAAAGTTTGTTGATTATAGTCATTTTCATTGTTGCAGCATATATATTTTTATATTGAAGCTTATTGTATATTATACTATCGTTAGTCCATTACTTTTTACGTATCTGGAATTTTTATCATGCTGTGCAGAGGTCTTTAGTTAATTTGTTGTGAAATATTTTGTCCATTGATAATTCCAAACATTATTTAGCTGTCATTATTTGTCTTTTCATATTTTGGATTAGTAAATGGACTTACAGTAATCTCCTAGCCTTATTTATCTTTTTTATTGAGATCTATTGTAGTAGTTTTTGATCTATCACTTTTTAATTTAAATCCCTTATTACCTTATGACTATTAGTTTCGGTTATATTCAAATTAAAAGAATTTCATCGAAGGTATCTTTGATTTTGCATTCTTGATAGCGATTGCTAAACTGATTAAAGTCTTTAAATCACAAGGCTATGTTGGAGCATTAATCTATTTGAGAAGTAATCCTTTTAAAAATATTTCCTGAACTTAACTTAGTGCCAATATATTTTTATCTTCTCTCTCATGATTTTCCTTCAAGCATTATTTTCGTATGCCTCTTCTCTGTAGTTCCTTAATAAACTATTTTTGAAGTTTGATATTGGATTCAAATTCTGTTTTCATGAATTAGAGCTGAGAGGAAAGATTATCTGCATATACATTTTCAATCATTTGATTGATCTTGAGAATACAATAGGATTTTAAAAAATATAATATGACATTAATACTACTTTTATAATTTCATCATTATTTCTTACTTCATTTAATGCAACCTCTTCTAAATTAAGTTGTGCTGAGGCAGACACAATGATAAGATACCCCCCATAAAATGTCTGCTTGTTATGAAATTTTGTCAATTCTTTCGTTTCAATTACTGAACTTATACCTGTTCTACCCATTGGTTAGTTAAACAAATAAATGGAATAGTAGTTTGATATAGAATCCTCAACATGCCCACAATTGTATTTTATAAAGCCAAAATATCTTCTGGATGTAAAAATCCTTTTTCTACATCTAGTCTCCTCTTGGATATGCTAATATTATTGCATTAATAAATAAAAATAATCATCTCGTCAATAGATGCAGCACTTATCCGAACAAGCAGCGATATTTCTTGAAGCTTTTTTTTATTTATTTCTCACTTGATAGCCAGAGGCAGGTATTTCTGCCCTCATTTTCCAATTAAAGGCTATCTGCTGAGTTTGAATTAAGGGGCTATTCTTTTTATTTTTCAAATTTTATTCTTCATCGAGGAAAGCCTGATCTTTGCCCTTGCTTTGCTACTTCATTTGTTGATGCTAGAAAGTCTAATCAGGGATGCCAGAGCTGCGTTGCGTCGTAGCAAGCATTTGAGTTAGCAAAGATGTTTTGGAACTATTGGAATGGCTAGTAACACAGTCGGCCTCAATTTATATTGATTCCCGAGGCGAATGTTGAGTTTGATTGCTAATCTATTATCGTAACATTATGATTATCAAATATTAACTCTCTTTTTCATGACTCACATCCCAGCCTATTACTTTCTTGCCAATCCTCCGTCAAATTATTTTAAATAAATCTTAAATAACTGAGTTTTTTTATATCCACTTATATACCGGCAAATTAATTTATTATAAGATTTAATGACTTGTCATTATGAACTACAGACATGATTATGAGCGTGATCAATTAAATATTTTTATCTATTGGATCTTTTTTTATAGCCTCTGGAAATATTACTGAGAAAACGCACGCGTTACGTAAATAGTAATACCCTATTTTATTTGCATGCCTGTCTCAGCATTGCATCGTTACTACATCTCACGACTAAAATTCTAAAGCCACAGCACCTCGTCATACTTCCGCTTCAATTCAGAATGCAGCCCTGTGGCAAGATTGAGCTCTTATATGGCCATCTATCGTGCAGTTGCTGTTTTCTCTTAAAACCAGTGGATGAATTCCTTGACTCGCATATCATAATGTTTCGAGATGGTCTGTATTTTGGTTTAGATCTCTCTGATAAGTCCAGTCATCTTGAGTTTGAGCTCACTGTTAATTTGCTTTTATTTTTATCTTAATAAGGCTGCTAATTGTCGACTTTAAAGGATATCATGCAAGGGTTCACCATTACTTGAAACTTATTGATTATTCCACTTATGATGTCCGTCTGCAAGGCAATTTTAACACTTTAAGTGCTTACACGTAAAGCAATAATGAGTCAGCGGTTCATTCTAATGCAGAGATTTTTGGCATCGAGGAGGGCAATTGAAGGGATTTAATGGTTCTTTCTGATGCTTAGATTTTTTTTCCGAACGATGTAGATCACCAAAGCAAGGCCAACAGTAAGCTTCCTTATCCTCATTACAATAAAATTGTGCAGCCGATATTTTACAATTTTAGCAGACAATATCCAAAGCATTCCATTCCTTAAAGTCAGTGTAAGTGTATTATGCATCATATTCCCACTGATACTGTTTGGGTTATCGAGTGAGATATTAATGACTGAAGACAGTCATTTATTGCTGTCTTGGTGAGAGATAGATTGAGTCATACTGGGGATGATGCAATAGTAGATCTTAGCTCGAGAGAGATGGTTCCTTTAATGTTGGCAAAATTTGTAGTAATGCCATTTTCATTAGCAGCACTCTATATTTTTTGTCATTGCTCTTATTATTATTATCACGGATTTGTGAAATTCTTCCTGCTTTGAGAACCACATCTTTCTTTATGCTATTTTTAATGCTCGTAATTGTGGGGGCATCAACGTCGGTAATATCGACTGCGGCCTCTATTTTGAGAAATGAGTCGTAGGAACTAGCAAATTTGCATTACCTCTTTTTCAAGCTGACGATTTCAATATTGGGATGTGCTAGCAAGAGTTGAAGGCGAAAACTAGCGTATATCCATTCGTTAGAGAAAGGCTGAACAATTATCTCCTCCATTTTTTGAATTGGTTAGTTAATTAATAATATAAAGATCTTAGGTTTGTCATTCATCATAGAATGGATGACTAATTTAATAATAAGAAGGTGTCTCAATATTAAATCCCCAAAAAACTATCCTTAACGGAATCGTCTTTTATGGTTAGATCATCTGTTTCTATAGTGCTCTTGGATAGTTTCCTCAAAACGATTAAGAATATGATGGCGTGGCAGAGCGGATCAATAATTAAGGGTACCTCCATTCCTTCACTAACTGGCATATTTCCAATAAAGGTTAGGAGTTTTACGACCAAATAATAAATCATGAAGGGAATGGCCACTATGGGGTACGTTAGAAACAATGAGTGCGAGTTAGGTCTCAGCTTAATATAGGCAATCAAATATCCCATTAGCAATACAAGAGCTACAAAGTTGGGAAGGAGAAATGAGCTTATATATATGATATAGTCACTCAGTGATTTAGTATTCACATTTCTCCAGCAGTTTAGTTCATTTTACGTATCAAAAAGATTCGATGCAATGGATACTATGCAGATCAATAGTGATACTACTATTGAAGGAGCATAAGTCATGAGCAGATGCTTACTGATATGCTTGGCAAGATCAATTTGCTTTCCAGGGGCGGATTTTTATCGATAGATGAGACGCGTGATAAAAATGAGCCAGTAATCTATTTATTGATATCCTTACTTGAAGCCAAGCGAAAGAAGGTAGTGCCGATTGTACTAATTAGACACACTGCGTCTACTGATGCTGCGAAATATGTTGGCAACTCAAAAAGGATTTGGAAGAAGTCATTGAACAGAAGTAGAGTTAAGATGGAAACGATAGGAGCTGAAGGGTAGAACTTGACTCTAAAGATGAGAAGTAGAGTTAGAGAAAAAGCTGCGGTGAAGGATGATGCTGCTAAATATGGAATATTAATAGCGACAACTGCAGGCGAACCATCTGAGACGGTATCAGAAATGCTCATTATATTAATATTTTAATGCTGTGAGATATACCTTCAGGGATGGAAACTACTTTCCCTCAATTTTTCCAATAATATTTTTCGAACTAACCGCTTGTAAAAAATGGTTTCCTTGTAATCTTTACCCTCCAATTTTTATCACCTTTACTAAATAGTAAAAATATATGAAATATAAACAGGCTGATTCAACGCAGCAAATGACTTTCTATTTTGAAGCAGAGCTATTCCAGATAATCCTCCAACTCTGCCTGCTTTAAAGCGCACTCCCTTTTTTATTGAATTATCTTGTTAGTTATATCTTCCTACATGAAGTGGACCGCCAGATTTAATTTTCGATGAGTCTAAAGTCTCTCTTCCTTTTATCGTTGCACCTATTGCTATAATTTAAGAATTTATTCCCCGAAACTGTTGACCATAAAATTAACCCTTTCATCACGAGCCGCCAACTAGATATCAATTTTACTCTTAATATCTCCAATGGATTTAACAACCTATGCTCGTGATTATTCCCATTAATTTTCAAACTGACTGCCAGCCACCGCCATAGTTTAACTTTTTATTACTCGATATTTTTGCTCTATTTGGTCGATCAACTCCTTTTTCATCGATCTCAACTACTCTATCAGTTCCTGAACGCTCTCTCCCATTTCTCTGTCTAAAACAGTGATATTCTCCTATCCTCTTTCTGATGTTCGATCGATTGATTTCTTAATGAGTCTAGATTCCTCTTGAAGCGACTGAATTTAATCTTACAAATGATTAAGTAATCGAATCTACTGTTCCGTGCGATCGATGTATTTTTCCTCCACCTCCATATACTTGAGTTCTAAAGGCAGATAAGTTTGGCTTGGAAAAGTATTGGAAGTGTTCTGAGCATTGGTATGAATTGATGCTTCTTCCATTGGTTTTGAACGAATAAACGACGCCTGAGGTGTAGATTTCTGCGGGGCCGACTCCATGTTTTTTAATTTTTCTCTCAAAAGTTGTATCTTTTCTTTGTTGGTTGTGGCATTGGAATCGATGGTCGCATACATTTCAAATCGCCAATTATCAATATATTAATAAAAGCCCAAGTCTATAAGCTGAAATTGTCAGTTTAAAGTTCAAGAAAATCATGTGAAGAAAATAACAGGAAGAAAAAACTCCTTTTCCTTTGCCGAGAGGTTAAGATCTTCCTTCTACAAAAAATGTAGGGGCAGTTCTACAACATGTCCTACTAGCTTGTCTTTGTACTCTTTATATTTATCAAGGCGACTACTTGAGTGAATTGTCTGGATGTCCTCAAATTTGACCATTAAATCGTCAGGATAACAGCCAAATATCTTTCGATAGATGAGGGTATTTGATTGCGCACGATTATTTATTAGAGTCCAAACTTAGTCTGTAGTGAAGGAAATTGCTTATTCTCGACTCAATTGGAAGTGTTCAACAAATAGATCAACACGAAATTTTTGAATGTCAATGGAGATTGTATTAGGATTGCAGTTTTGATCCTCAATAACAAGGGCTAACTAAGAATCTCTGTCCCCGATAAGACTACGATCGTTGATGTTAGCACTGCCAATGATGAGTCTTTTGTCATCGACTATCATGAGTTTCGAGTGGATATATAATATTTCGGTGAGGGGAAGATCGTCTTTGGTGATACCGTGCTGTCGTAGACTATAGAATTTGACATAGTCATCAATATTTGGTATGTGCTGCAATTTCTTATATAACGAGTGCGAAGATCGATTGATCGTCCAATATTACCAATACAGCTGAATGCGCATCACCGCTGAATTATCTTCGCGCACATCACCCTAAAATCCAGGCAACAGAGGTATCATAATGATCACCTTGAATGGTTTCTTTTAGCGATGGGCTTTGCTGATTCTTTCCACAAGCTTTTCTGAAACCAAGTTTTCCTTACATATAAAAAATTGATTTTATATGTAGATGAAGTTTTCAGCTGTTTATATTAAGTTCAAATAAGAGGCATGAATGGACTGCTATTTTTGGAGTAATCCTTGACTCCAGCTCGAGGCACTTCTCACAAATTGATGAGTATGGGTTCCTAAACAAGGTTCGCCTTGCTTTATTTAATCCTCATTCGTTGTGATAAGTTTCTGTTCGTCCTCATGCTGGTTCCTTATGAGGCTAATGATCTTCTTGGGATATCTTTTAATGCTCTCTTTCATGGTCTGTATGGTTGGTATTTCAAGCGACATGAACTTTACTACAGTGTTATCCAAATATTTTTGATAATACTCTTCCTAAACGAGATGATCAATTAATTCATTCTCTCCATCAGAAGTATATTTTCTTTTATCGAGGATGGGCATTACCTTATGATCGTGCTTTGATGGTGAGTTGCTACGACTACGGTGAGAAGTTTGACGACCTGCTAAGTTCAACAACTATCGATCGTCAAATTTAGTCTGGAAGCTCACAAAATTCCAGTAACTGGTAAAATGCCTTGCAAGATCATGGACACTGTTTCCTTTAATTTGAACTGCAACATCGTGCCAAGGCATTCGTGGTTATGTTCGAATGTTAAGATTGGACCACAAATAGTTACGAGGAGAGTATATATCTGAAATTCTGAGATTACAAAAGTCTGCACCTTTCCAATAGTCTTTATCGTTTGTGAGACTATGTTCAGGATTATCCCACCGACCATAGCAAATGTCCAATCCTCCAATGAAGGCTACTCGTTGATCGATAAGCACGGATTTCTAATGATGGCTCCATAGAAAGGGAATCACAAGATATTTAGGGTGACGAATCACACGAATATTTGTGTCATGTAATTCTTCGAATTTGCTTTCAACAAATGCTGAATCATTGTTAATCGCAATTTACGGCTCCTGATAGAGAATGATATAGATCTTAACTCCGCGATCTGCGATTTATTTGAGGATGTGATCCAAGCGGTTGTGAGTATCCTCCAATTAATATGGTCTTCGCAATAAAAAGTACGGGGTTATCATCCATCCAGTGATAAAAACATATTTTTTTGCTGCCAGCAGTTCTGTATGCAAATCTTTGAAATAATCCTATCCATCGACATAGAATTTAGTTTGACAGTTCTCGCGGGTCGGAGCAAAACTATCAAAACGTTGTTATTCCGAATAGGGACAGTTGTGGAGACCTTCCAAAATGGCATTAACGAACAAGACAAACTCATCAATTGAATATGCCTCAAGAGTGATTTCCCTGGTTGCAGTTTTTAATACTATTCCGAATTCATAATCAGTTTGAAGGTTGCCGCACAGCAATTTGAAACGATTGCAAAACAAAAACATGTCCCTGATCTCATATGATTTTTTCTTAAGACTGTAGAACACCCCGTTATCAGTGACTGTAAAAAATCGAGAACGCCAGCTGCGAGTACAAGGAAACAGTATATTTCGAAGAGACTTACTGCAGGAAGGTTCATTATACCTTCCCCCTGATTGTTTTTTTAATTATGTTTCGACATAGATAATTCCGTGTCCTGCATAGATGCATATTTACCTAGTTGTTATGGGAGGATATCAAAGAAATGTTGTACTTCCTGGTTATTGAAAGCGATACTAACCACTTTATTAAGAAAGATAGATAAAAACTAGCCGAATTGTGCGACATTATTATTGGTCAACTCGTGTTATTTTTAAAAGGGAAATTTAGGTAACTCATCATCGTATTTTTCTCTCATTATTCGTTGAAAGGCAGTTAAGTCATCGAATCTCCTCCTCAATCTAATTCGCAAAGGGTGTACTTCCATTTCTGATGCTCATAACACATGTCAAAGACAAAAATGTATTGATTGAGTTCCTTCTAGTGAGATTTTAAAAATTTAGGATCGAAAATACCCTACGGAAAAGTTGATAGAATGTTGCAGAGCGTGGTCCACTCTCGGAATTTAATTGAAAAAGTATTCGTTTGTAGATTGGGTAATTCCATTCTTTCTTTCTTCAGTTTCGATAAATATTTATAATCTATCAGAGTAAATTGGTCATTCTGGTAATTTAATTTTGCTGGTAAGTTTTATTGCTTTCTTTTACCATTATTAAAATATTGACTTTAGATATTTGTGCTGCTTGAGTCGATCAATTAAACGGTTTATCCTCTAATTT
>Ga0302185_10002650_pt1 | contig 11599 bp, 9 predicted proteins | sample II_Bog_E1_1_FD_200231 | JGI IMG/M metagenome (GOLD analysis project Ga0302185, IMG submission 200231) | Peat permafrost microbial communities from Stordalen Mire near Abisko, Sweden - II_Bog_E1_2 | ecosystem: Environmental > Terrestrial > Soil > Wetlands > Peat | place: Sweden: Abisko, Stordalen... | reverse complement strand
CATTGGTACCAGATTGGTTTAATGAAAACCCATGATATTTATCAGGGGCACCAAAATAAAACAGCATCAGGTCCAACTGATGCGGCGCCAGATCGTGAAAATAACCGCCGCCTGATAGTTCCGGCTGCACACGCCAGTTGTCGGCAACATTAGCAATCAATGCAGGCTTGCGGCGCTGCCACATTCTTATTTGTACAGTGCGTACGTCACCAATCAATTGACTTTCCAGCAATTGCTTAACTTTTAAAAACATCGGCAAAGCCCGGCGGTAATGGGCAACCGTTAACTTTTGACCAGGGTGATTTTTAAGGGCTTTGACAATTTCCCGGGCTTCAGCTGCGTTCCGGGTCACTGGTTTTTCAACATAAACATTAAAATCATTATTGAGGGCCGCAATGGCATATTCCATGTGAGACGCAGGCGGAGTAGCGATATAGATAGCGTTGACACCTTTATGCTTCATCAGTTCATCCGCATCATTGTACCAGTGACTAACTCCATGCCGAAGGGCATAATCGGCTGCTTTTTCCGCATCGCGGCGCATTACGGCAAGCAAACTGCTGTTCTCAATTTTGTTGAAGGCAGGGCCGCTTTTTTTTTCGGTTACGTCGCCGCAGCCTATTATTCCCCAGTTTATGTTTTGCATGGTTATTTATTTCGTAGGGGCGCAATGCTTGCGCCCTGGTTTGCGATGTAATTTAGGGCGTAAGATTTAGGGCGTAAGCATTACGCCCCTACAGCAGGATTTCTTCTATTTTATTTAATTCCTCTTTTGAAAAATCAATATTATCCAAACATTTCAAAGAATCCGACAATTGTTCGGGCCGGCTCGCGCCAATTAACACAGAGGTTACCCGATGGTCTTTTAACAGCCATGCCAATGCCATTTGTGCCAAAGTTTGTCCCCTGTTAATCGCAATTTCATTTAACTGTTTTATCTGGTTTACTCTTTCATCAGTGATCTGACTTTTTTGTAAAAACCCTGTTACCTTCGCTGCCCTGGAGTTTTCAGGTATGCCATGAAGATACTTATCAGTAAGCAAACCCTGTGCAAGCGGCGAAAATGGTATACACCCAACACTGTCTTTTTCCAGTACTTCCAACAAACCGCCTTCTACCCAGCGTTCAAACATGGAGTATTTAGGCTGATGAATAAGGCATGGTGTACCCAATTCCTTTAATATGCCAATTGCTTTATCGGCCTGCTCTGCTTTATAGTTCGAAAGACCAACATATAATGCCTTGCCCTGTCTTACAATGAGGTCTAATGCAGACATGGTTTCTTCTAACGGGGTTTCGGGATCGGGGCGGTGGTGATAAAAAATATCTACATAATCAATGCCCATTCTTTGTAAGCTCTGATCTAAACTGGCTACCAAATATTTTTTTGACCCCCAGTCGCCATATGGGCCGGGCCACATGGTATAACCAGCCTTGCTCGATATGATCATTTCGTCCCTGTAACCCCGAAAGTCCTCTTTTAAAATACGGCCAAAGTTTTCTTCCGCTGATCCGGGTGGGGGCCCGTAATTGTTGGCAAGGTCGAAATGGGTTATTCCGCTGTCAAAGGCGAGGTGCAGTATTTTGCGAAAATTTTCGGCAACATCTACATATCCGAAATTGTGCCACAACCCAAGCGAAATAGCCGGAAGTTTAATGCCGCTTTTACCGCATCGGCGGTATTGCATATTTTTATATCTTTCTGGTGATGGTAGATATGTCATATTAAATCGGGTATGAATTTCAATTTTAAGGCAGGTAAAAATAGAGTTTTTATGGTGTATGTCGCTTTGATTTTTGAATTTAAGTAAACAGCTCACTGCGTTCTTTTGATTGAGCAATCGCATTAACTCACCCCGTCGACGCTTCGCTGGACGACCCTCTCTCCGCTTCGCGGAAAGAGGGTGAAGAAAAAATGGGCTTTTCCCCTTTCTTTTGCAGGCAAAAAGGGAGTAAAACTGTTTTTTTTACCCTCTTTCCGCCGCAGGCGAAGAGAGGGTCGTCCAGCGAAGCGTCGACGGGGTGAGTAAAATTGCCGCAATGCCTATACCCCAGGGCACAGTTTTCCAGCCTGTAACATTTTTACAGGCAGCGTATCTAACACGGCATTAAAAACAGAGCTACCAATGAAAAAAGCAAATATTTAATTATTTTCTGAAGAATGGGTTTTGAAGAAATTTATTCCAAATATTCACCGCAAATATTCAGGGTTTGTATGGGTTATATAAACGATTACGAACAAGCCCGTGATCTTACCCAGGAGACATTCATTTCTGTCTGGAAAAATCTTTCTTCGTTTAAAAATAAATCAAAAATAAGTACCTGGATATTTCGAATAGCGACCAATAATTGCCTCAGGGCGCTGGAAAAATCCAAACGAATGGTAACAACTGAACTTCCGTATCAACTACCTGCTGTACACGAGGAAACACAGGAGGAAAAATTAGTTTTTCTCTACAACTGTATCGCTGAGCTGGAGGAAACAGAAAGAATTATTATTTCATTGGTTTTGGAAGATTTACCGCAGGCAGAAATTGCCGCAATTGTTGGTTTAAGCAATGTAAACATCAGGGTTAAAGTTCACAGGATTAAAGAAAAACTTGCCGCTAAATTTAAAAAGCATGGACAATTTGAATGACCTAAAAAAAATTTGGCTTACGGCGGATACCAAAGGTTTGCCAAATTCAAGTGAAATGGTGCGTATCGTAAAAAAGTACCGCAATAAAAAACTGGTAAAAATAGCGGCTGTAGTGTTTGTAGCGTTGCTATTAAGTGTTTTAATGGTGTTCGTGATGTTTTTTTACGAATCAAAAATGTGGACTACACGCCTGGGAGAAATATGTATACTTATTTCCAGCCTCATCCTGTTGGCCACTAATTTAAATTCGTTAAGCAGATTTTATAAATTCAATGATTTCGACAACGTAGATTTTATTAAATTTTTGGAAAAGACGAGGCTGCGGCAAGCTTTTTACCATAATAAAACCCAGGTAGCCGCACTTACTTTTTGTTCGGTGGGGCTTATACTCTACCTGATTGAAACCTTGGTTCAAAAACCCAGCTGGGCGATATACATATATGCTTACATTGTTATATACCTGGTCGTTATGTGGGTGATTGTAAGGCCGCGAATGTACAGGAAGCAATCAAAAAAAATGAATGAAATGATCAGCAGGTTCGAAAAATTATCAAATCAAATAAAACAAAATGAGCCGTAAATATTCACAAGTGCCGCCCAGGATACTAATAGCCACTGGCTTATTGTTAGTCGTACTGCCACCGTTAATCAATGACTTTTACCCTTTATCTGGTTTTTTACGAGGGTTTTTACCTGGAATTGGTTTAGGGCTGGAGATCGCAGGCCTTATTAAGATGAAGCAAAAAAAGGGAAAAATTGACCTTTCATCTGAAAGAACCGATGAGTTGATCAAATGACCTCTGCGACCACAAAAGTGCTGCCCCCAACAAAAACCAGGTCGTTGTTGCCTGCATTTTGTTGAGCTGCCCTGAATGCGTCTGGAACGGATGGATAAGCCTCACCCAGTAGACCAAAGTTCGCCGCTTGTTGCCTTAAGTTCTCAGCATCCAGCCCACGTGGTATATCAGGTTTGCAGAAGTAATAGGTGGTATATTTAGGAAGCATGTTTAATACTTTACTGAGATCCTTGTCATTCACCATGCCTATTACAAAATGTAGTTGATTATAATCAACCTGCGCAATGCTTTTCAATACCTCGGCTATGCCTTCCGGATTATGGCCGGTATCACAAATTGTAAGCGGGTTTCGGCTGATAATTTCCCACCGGCCATGCAGGCCGGTTAGCTTTTTTACATGTTTCAGTGCGCCTCGTACGTGGTCATCGCCAATTAAAAAACCTTGCTGTTTTAATTCCTCAACTGCAGACAATACTGTTTTTATGTTCTTTAACTGGTATGAACCTGTGAGGTCGAGAAGGAAGTCGGAAGTCGGAGGTCGGAGGTCGGATATTTTATGAGAATTCGAATTTCGTGCTACTTCAACTTCTAAATATTGATCCAGGTCAGTTAATTCTAACTTCTGATCGCTGACCTCTGACCGCTGACCCCCTACCTCTGGCGTCCGATCTCTGACTTCTGACCTCAAAACAGTAAAAATTTCAGAAGCAAAACTAATGGGCGCAATTTGTTCTATGGCTTTATCAACGAACACCTTAACCACTTCCGGCTGGTATTCACCAATAATTACCGGTATACCGGGTTTAATAATACCAGCTTTCTCCGTTGCTATGAGTTGCAAAGTGTTGCCCAGGATATTCATGTGGTCCCAGCCAATGTTAGTTATTACCGAAAGCAGCGGCGTTATGATATTGGTGGAATCCAAACGGCCTCCCATCCCCACCTCAACTACAGCGATGTCGACTTTTTCTTTTGCAAAAACATTGAAAGCCAGGGCAACTGTCATTTCAAAAAAAGAAGGGCGAATGTCATCAAAATCACCCTTGCGAATTTCTACAAAATCAATTACTTCCTGTTCGCTGATCATTTCTCCGTTAACGCGTATTCGTTCCCTGAAATCTTTTAAATGAGGTGAAGTATATAAACCCGTTTTATATCCCGCCGTTTGCAATATGGCTGCGAGCATATGCGAAGTGGAACCTTTACCGTTTGTTCCCCCAATATGAATGCTTTTAAATTTATTTTGAGGGTTATTAAGCCTTTTGCAAAGCGCTATTGTGTTAAATAAATCTGCCTTGTAAGCAGACTGCCCTACGCGCGTGAACAAAGGAAGCTGGCTATAAAGATATTTTATGGTTTGTTCGTAGTTCATCCGGAAAGTTCATGGTTCATTGTCGATAGTTCATGGCAGCCATAAAGCTGTTAAAGTATTTGTCTTAGCTATCAACCATGAACTATGACCTATTGGCTAAAATCAATCAACTTTAAATACAAAAGTCATTTCACCTTTTTGGGTGCCTGTCGCCTGTGTCGTTGATTTGAATTTAGATTCTTTAATTGCCTCTACGCATTCATCAATCAGGTCCAGCTCTGCCTTTGTTTTCTGTCGGTTCGAATGCGCTTCAATTACATTACCGTTCTGGTCAACAGTAAAATCCACAACAACTCTCCCCGGTACCCTATTCTTATTTGCGACATCAGGCGTACTGACAAAGCTCCAGTTCGCCATATTCAGACCTCCCCCAGAGCCTCCCGGGCCGTAATTATTGCTTAATGCAGACCCGTTTTTACTGCCCTGGTTACCTGGTGTCGCCGTTGTTCCGTCTCCTCCGCCTGAAGTACTTTTCGATGGCCCTTTATAAAGTGCATTGGTATTTACAACTTCTTTATGAACGGGCTTAGCGGGCTCGGTACTTATTTTCGGGCTGACTTTTTTCTCATTTGTATTAACCGCGGCAGCGTCTTCCGTATTTTGTGTTACTATTTTTTTGTCGCTGTTGTCAACCTGGGTTTTTTGCTCAGTAGGAACAGTTTTGGTAATTTTATCCGGCTGGGTTTTATTGGTTTTTTCAGATGTTGAGGGATCTTCCGTGCTCATAACATCCTTTCCCGATCCTGCATCGGTCGTACCATAATTAACCAGGATACCACCTGTTCCCATTTCTTCAACCGGCGGGGTTTGAAAAACAATAAAATAACACAAAGCAATCATTACGGCAAGTATAATACCTGTCGCCAGAAACGCTTTGGGGTAATTATTTTCTTCTTCGTAATTCATTTTTTTTCAGTTCGCAGTTTCCGGTGTGCGGTTTGCAGTAGCAAGAATGAGTTTGCAGTTATGAGTTTGCAGTTATGAGTTTGCAGTTGGCATCTTGTTATTTTTAATAGGTATCCTATTTTACTGCCAACTGCGTATTGCCAACTGCATACTTCTTCACTTTGGTTCCGTCGCCAACACCAGTTTAATGTTCTGTTTTTGTGCTATGTCCATTATCTCTACCACATTCTGTATGGCTACCGTTTTATCTACAAATAACAAAATCGTTAATTCTGCAGTTTGTTTTTTGTACCCGATCAGAATGTTTGACAAATCGGCTATTTGTACTTCTTTACTATTAACGTAATATTTCAGATCTTTTGTTACCGACACGTCAATTGTCTTTTTCGAAACCGATTTACCTGATGATGACTTCGGCAATAGTAACTTTATCACATTCGGATTGGTTACTGTTGAGGCGATAAGGAAAAACAACAGCAGGAAAAACATGATGTCGTTCATTGCCGAAGTGTGTACTTCTGCAGAGGCGCCCCTGTGTTTTTTTCTTAAATTCATTTTGTTGGTTCTTCTAACAAGTCAATAAATTCAATAGCATCTGTTTCCAGTTTCAAAATTATTTTATCTACCATCATATTCAAAATATGATAACCGACATATGCGACAATGCCCACCATTAACCCTGCTGCCGACGTTACCATTTTCACATAAAGCCCTCCCGAAATAACGCCCATGCTTATGTTATCTGTTTTTGATATGTCGTAAAATATCTTTATTACCCCGGCAATGGTTCCCAAAAAGCCAAACATCGGGGCTATACCGGCAACTATACCTAAAATCCCTATATTTTTTTCAAGTTTTGAAACCTCCAGTTTTCCCATATTCTCAATAGCGCCTTCGATATCTTTTATTGGCCTGCCTATGCGCAACAAGCCTTTTTGAAGCATACGGCCAAGCGGTGTGTTGCTGCCCCGGCAAATTGCCTTTGCAGCGTCCAGGTTTCCGCTCATTATGCTCGACCGTATCTGGATCAGGAGGTTCGATTCATTTTTTGAGGCCTTCCGGATGGTAAAGTAGCGCTCAAAGAATATAACAAGGCCTAAAACAGCTAATATTCCAATGGGTACCATTACCCAGCCGCCCTTTATCAGCAGGTCGCCAAAACGTAACTCCTGATCAGGGATTGGCGCAAGTTGCTGACCTCCGCGGCTTACGGAATCAAGTATCTTATGTGCAGTATCGGCTACCTGTAAAAATAATAATGTCATTTTTTGGGATTTATGGGTATAATGTATGAATCTTCTATTTTGATCTTACCACTACTTAGCAATTCGGCCATTGCCGAATTGGCGGCAGTGTACGTGAGATATGAACCCGCTGATATCTTATAAAGTTTTCCGGTTGCGTTAGGACTAATTTTAGCTTCAACCCCCATTGTTTTAAAATAGTCGATTTGGGCGTTCGCCAAAGTCAGCGTTTTAGACTGGCCAACGATTATTTCAAAATGAGGTTTTTTTGCCAGGTCAGTATCTTTTAAAGCTTTGACGGTATCTTTCGCAGGCGAAATTTTTAATGCGGAATCCGGTTTCACCGCCAATTGTTTTGCAGTATCAGCTTTTAAAATGGGTACAAACTCGTTTTTACTATTGAATGCTTTGCTATAAATAACCTTCAGTTTTTTAAATAACGGCTGATCGAACTTGTAGACACCAAAGGCGCCCAATGCCGCAACAATAAGAACGATAAATAAAACCAGCCAGATATTCACTTTTTTCTTCTTTTCCGTTTCTTCTTCTAAATACTCTTCTTTTGCGCTTGCTTTCAGCGGCATAAAGGTCATAAAAGATGAGGCATCTGGTTCAGGTGCTGTTTGGGCAACTACGGGATTCTGTTTATCCTGAAGCCTAACTGGTTTTTCTTCTAACCTTGCCGGCTTTTCCGCTGCCTGAACAATCTGCTCTTCTGCCCTTGTGGGCTTTTCTTCAGCTCTGGCGGGCTGTTCTTCTAATTTGGCTGGTTTATAGCCTAATTTATAGATATTAACCGGAGGATAGCCATAAAAAGAATGGTCATTAGATAATTTATCATTTGGCTTAAAAACCAGTTCATTATTCTCAGTAACAAACCAGCCAAGTTCGGCAAATGCGATTTTATCGTTAGCAGCCTGCTCCTTTAAATCGCTGATGTATTTTTCGCTAAAGTATTTTGATGATGCTATTGATATATTTTTTTTCCCGGCCAGGTACTTAACAAGTAAATCATCGTCTTTCTGTTGGGTAACAAATTTTACCTGGTAATACGGCGGGTAAAACTTAGCCTCCTTATCATCATACCATGCATTTTTTCGGACACGTATGAAACAGCCTAACCCAGGGACACTAACTTCACTATACTCTAATAAAAGCTCACTTAAATAATCGGCTATATTCATTTTTCCAAAAGTACGGTTTATTATAAAAAATTAAAAACCGAAGCCAACCCCTCCAAAAATGTTAAACCCATACTCCGGATAGAATAACCAGGCTTGATAATTCGTGTTCAAAATATTGTTCGCATGCACAAAAACCGATATCCTGTTTGAAGCTTTGTAGGAAATACCTGCGTTAAAATCAATAAATGACTTTATATCAGTTGAAACCGTGCTGCCGGGCTGTGAATACGGATCTAATACGGAACTCCTCGCCAAAAGCGACCCGGTAACGTCAACGGTATTGCTTATATGAATTGTCGCGCCTCCGGTAAGTTTTTCTTTTGGCATGTTCCAGGGTTGGGCTACGGTCGCCATTTGATACTGATTGAATTCAACGCGCCCGAAAATATCAAGGCTCTTCGATGCTCTGAAATCCATTTCTCCGGATACGCCGGTTACCAGTGAATTTCCACCATCATATATTACTGTAAACCGGTTATAGCCTTTGGAAAAATTAAAATCACTGATAAACAGCGGCATATCTTTAACGCTGTTCCGGAATATGGTAGCCTTAAAACTGAACCCAGGCGCCAGCGTACCTTTTAAACCAGCAGCGATATCTAACTTGTCCACCGAGTTTTTAATCGGAACATCCCCGCCAAGAAAAGGATTTGCAGACGTGAAATTAAGAAGAGTTGATTTATTCACATCGCCTTTTACCTCCGCAAACAGGCGAACATAATGTGGGATCACCTGGAATTCAAGCTTTGCGGCCGGAAATATATTAAGGGCGGAGTTAAAGCCAAACTGATCAACAATGTTTATTCCGGCATCAATCTTATACGTCTCCCCCTGAAATTTTAGGTATGGATTTACTCTGGCAATGCTGTTATTGTAATTATACAAGCTGTCATTCTGCGTAGTTAAATCGAGCGAAGCGCTAACACCGGCATAAAACTGGTTTACCATTTCATTTAAAAATCCCGATATCACCACATTGCTTTCCCTCGCCTGGTAAGCGTTGCTAAATTCATATCCGCTTATTTTTAAAGCATATGTAAAATCATTCGGGACGTCTTTGTAATTTTTGGCAAACTCCCCTTCTGCACGTATAATGCTAAAGTGCTGCTGGTTAACGTTTAGTGTAGGCGGTAAGGCTGACGGGTCAAAGCCATAAAAGTAATTAGTATTGTAGGTGTAATCGATTCTACCGCTTAATGAATTTATCTGGCCGATGCTTTTGCCAAAAATGGCTGCTTCGTCTTTGCTCTCGTTTTGCTTATATAAATTTCCGTCCTGGGCAAAGTGTTTTAAGAACCCGCCATATTGTAAAGCTTCATCAGGGCCATTGTCAAAATAAGCTTCCCCGTAGGTGGTTTTTAAATTACCAAGTCCAACTTTCAGGTAGTTATTCGTAAAGTCCGAATCCTTTTCAGCAGGCCGCTGCATGGCGACCAGCGGCTTAATATCCGTGTTTTGTTCGAGCCGCTTATCAATTGGCGAATAACTTAACGGCGCTTTAAAAGGAGCTTTATCGTCGAGATCAGGATTAATGCGAATTTTAACTGCATCTGCTAAAACGGGTTTATAGGCAGTGGTGACTACTATCTCCTCCGAAAGGCTGCCATTTTCATTTACCTGGCCCCCGTTTTTTGATGTATCCTGGTTAGCGGTCGCTATCGCATCCCCTAAACTTTTAGCCGTAATCACCGGCTGACTCATTACTTTCTTAACCGGTTTTTTCTTTACTACTTTAACTATATGCTTTACGGGATGTCTTCTAGCCTTCTTTTTTGTCTGCGAATCAGCAGGAACAAAGTATAAAGCTAACAACAAGGTAAGCAGCGTACATATATATTTTAATTTCATTGCCTGGCTTATTTTTATTCTTTGTTATCCTGTTTATTTTTGACTGTTACCATTTAGTTTTCCAAGCTTATCTTTTGCGGTTGGAAGTATATCATCATCGCCTTTATAGTTGTCAATAATGCTTTGAAGGGTAGCCTTTGCCTGGAAAGTATCCTTAAGGCCTACGTAATCGTCTGCAAGCAAAATAAAGGTCTTCGTTACCCAATAATCATAATTCGGTAAGTCTTTTACCAGTTCAAAGCATGTTTTTTGGGAAGTTTTATAATGGCCTTTTAAATATTCAATATTGGCGATGTTGTATTTTGCCTGCGCGGCGGCTATTGTTTTTGTGTTGCTTACCGTAAAGTTAAAATCATTTACCGCCATTGTTGTGTCTTTTAACTGGAGGTAAGCAAGGCCCGCATACAAGCCCGTTTCTGCCTTTTCTTCCTGGGACGATATTTCGTTTTCCCGAACGTCATGTACATAGTTCAATGTTTCTTCGGGCATTTGCATTTGTGAATAACAAAGCATTAAACTATTTATAGCAAAAGAGTAATCAGCTTTGTATTCCGAATTAGTTTCCAGCTTTTTAAGAAATGGTATGGCGTCATTATATTTTTTCTGCGACATGTATAATTTTGACATACTGATCAACGATTGTTCCGTATAGGCGCTGGTCCAGTCATTTAATATCGTGTTATAATCAATAACGGCTTCATCAGTCCTGTTTAAATTCACTAAACTTTGAGCCCTTATAAACCTTGCACCTTTTTCGTAAATAGGTTTTGTGGGGAATTTATCAAAATACGCGTTTACTGCACCAACTGTGCCCTGCCAGTCACCCCTTAAATAGAGGTTGTTCGCTGCCGAAAACATAATATTTTCCTGATCAGCAGCCGTATAATTAGCTATCGGGACCGTGGCGGCATAATTAATAAATGTTTGGCCGTCACCTTTGTCGGTATAAATTTTTTGAATTTGTTTCAACGCCAGTTTGGCCTCGTCTGTTGAAGAATAATCCTGAACTACCCGTTTAAATGATTCAATGGCGAGGTCGTCATTTCCGGCTGCATAATCAATTAAACCAATGGTTATGAGCGCCCGGGGTATATAGCTGCTGGTAGGGTATTTTTGTATCATGTCCAGCAGCCCACTTTTCGCTTTAACAGAATCGCTTTGTAAAAAATAGGTATAGGCTATCTCAAATGATGCGTCATCGGCATAATCAGATTTGGGATACTTGTTTAATACTTCTGTCAATGTATTGATTTTGGTTGCTGGCGCTCCTTGTAAACCCTGTATCATACCCCGCTGAAACAGCGCGTAATCCTTTCCCTTACCTTGTTCGTCAATAATGCGGTTATAATATTCCAGCGCCCTGTTGTATTCCTTTAAAACAAAATAACTGTCGCCAAGTCTTGTTATCGCGTCATTTTCAGTGTTTGGGTCCTTATCTTCACCGTTTAAAAACTTTTGAAAATATACTGCCGCCTTCCTGTATTCTTCGTCCCCAAAGGCAGCGTAACCTAAAGCATAATTTGAATAATTGTAAATTTTGGTTTCTCTGGCTGCCGGCAGGTCTAAAAACTTTTCAAATGTTTCTACCGACTCCTTATACTTGCGAACTT